>ERZ773243.1959-NODE-1959-length-19476-cov-4.389939_pt1 | contig 19476 bp, 17 predicted proteins | sample MGYA00580520_ERZ773243 | MGnify/ENA primary metagenome ERZ773243 (study PRJEB29015, sample SAMEA2737747) | human gut metagenome | biome: human gut; feature: human-associated habitat; material: faeces | place: China | collected 2012 ... | reverse complement strand
GCGGAGCCGCTAACGGCTGCCCTACCTTACCGTCGCGGAGAATTTACCACTTTATCGACAGTCTCAGATCCGGTTCCATTGTGATGGGACCGGTCTTTTTATGTTTCCATACAGAAAGTGGAGCGGAGGAGCCGCTTGCCGCTTTCAGTCTTCATGTGCTCTTCCAGGAAGTTCTTCCTGTTTTCCGGGCTGTAGCCGCTTTCGGAGGCGTTTACGATGTAGTCCGCCTCGATCAAAATTTGATAATCGATGCCGTCAATATCCGTGTAGGTATGGTGGTGGCTCACCAAATAAGCCACCCGGTCCACCTGCTCCGCAGACAGGCCCGCATCCGCCAGAAAGCTCCGTACCAGGGGGCCGCCCTCTTCTTCCTGCCGCTTTCCGTTGGTGTTGCCGTATTTTTCCCGGCACAGGGGGCAGGCGATGTCATGGGTGATGGCGGCGATCTCCAGTGTTTCCTGGGTCTTCCGGTCCAGGCCCTCCAGCTCGCCGATGGTTTTGGCGTAGGTCCACACGCACATAAGATGGTTCATGTCATGCAGATTCCCGTTGGAGAATGCGATCATTTTTTCCATGATCTGAGAGATGTTCATAAAGAAAGCCTCCTTAAAATTACAGGTTGAAGCGGCGGCGGGCCTCCTCCCGGAGAGAGGGCACCCGCCGGACGATCCGCAGGGGGATGATGAGTCCCACGCAGACCGCCAGCACGATCAGGGACCACCCTGGCTGCCACACACCACGGAAATACCGGTCGATGCAGAATTCAATGCCCATCGCCAGAAGCCCAGCCGCCCCGATGATCAGGGCAATAGCGGAGAGTGTGGAGCGCCGCCCGCCCCGGAGCAGAAAGCTCAGGAGAAAGACCAGCAGCCCGGCCCAACCGATCATGGGCAGGGCCAGTCCCCGGAACCAGCGGCTGCCCCCCAGGTCGATGGAAATGAGCCAGACATAGATACCAATGGCCGCCACATCGGCGGTGAGCCGGAAAAAGACCGGCAGCCGCCGCAGCACCATAGGCAGGGTGAACCAGACCCACAGCATCACCGCCGCCCCGATGACGTACAGGGACCAGGGACGGTCCGTGGGCAGAAACAGGTTCAAAAGCCCGCAGCACAGGGACACGGACACCAGCATAGCCGTCAGCAGAATGGCGGCCTCTCGCCTGGAGGCGGGCTGTACGGCAGCGGAGTTGGCAGGAAAGTAGGGCGGCGCATCCAGTTCCGGATGCCAGGCAGGCGTCCCGCACAGGGGACAGGTTTTGGCGCTGGGGTCCAGCTCCACGCCGCAGTTGACACAGTAAGACATAACATGCTCCTCTTATCGGTTGCTCTCGATCCGCACCGGAATGCCCTCCCGGACCAGAAAGCGGAAAAAGTCCCGCTCCGTGTCCGTTTCGGCCTGGGTGCCGGCAAAGGTGATTTCCATGATGTCTCCATAGCTGATGGAGGCACAGTGGCACCGGGGCACGGTGGCCTGGCCCAGCACCACCTCCATGCCCTGAATATGGGGAGCCATCTCCGGCGGCACGGTAAAGGCACCGGGATTGGTATAGGTGCAGGAGTAAGGCCGCACGCCGAAAAGGTAATAATTCAGGGCCATTACCGGATTTTTCAGAAACACCGGTACCGCCCGGAGAAAGAAATTTTTCGTAAAGCGGACATTGCCGGTAAAGGCGGCCTGTAATTCCTGGCGGTGGATATGGAGCTTCATATAATGCCGCACCTGGGAGACAATTTCCGGAAAAGTGTAATCCCCCAAGGCAGGGTCGATGCTGGGACGAACGGTGGTAATGAAGTTCCGCACCGTTTCCGAGGGGAACCAGCTTCGCAGATTGATGGGCACCGCCAGGGCCACCGGGCGTTCCTTGTGGGGATGCTCCCGGCGCTGCTTTTCCAGCAGCACGTGGATCAGCACGGCGGAAAGGTACTCTGTGATGGAGGCGTCATAACTCCGTGCGGTCTCCCGGAGCTTTCCCAGGGGCACGAAGCCCATGGTGACATGGAAGGTGTAAAAAGGCTCCGGGGTGCCGGTGTTGGCATAGGCCTTAGGCATCCGCCGCAGACCCAGGGCGTGCCGCCCGGCATAGCGGGCGTAAGCGTCCTCCAGCTCCTCCTTCCGGGGCGGTTCCTCCAGGTCCAGCACGCCGTTTCCGGCCGGAACGCTTATGCCTGTCTGCCGCAGATACTCCGCCAGCAGCGTTCTGAAAAAGATCAGGGCCCCGGCCCCGTCGGACAGGGCGTGGAACACCTCCAGGGAGATGCGGTTCCGGTAGTAGTAAAACCGCACCAGCCAGCCGTTGTCCTCCCGGAAGCGCACCGGCTGGCAGGGATTGGCCACGTCGGCCTTCAAAAAGGGGCCCGGGGCGGTGTTTGGCTCCAGATAGTACCAGAATAAACCCCGGCGGATGCGGACGGCAAAGCTGGGGAACCGGGGCAGCACCCGGTCAATGGCGTTTTGCAGGGCGGCGGGCCGCACCGGCTCTGTCATCAGGGCGGAGAAGCGGTAGATGGCGGAATATTCCTCCCTTTGCAGGGCGGAATAGAGAATACCGGCATTGTCCAGCCGGTACCACTGACTGTCCGGTTTTGCCATCCGCGTCACCTCCCCGAAAATAGTTACAGATCATTGTAGCACACGGGGAAAAGCGTGGCAAGAGATGGCCCATTTTCCACTTCCCATTTTCCGCGATTTATGGTATTCTGCAATTAACACAAAAGAGCGGAGGGCCTATGGAAAAGCTGCAATTAGGCAGAAAACGGAAAACGGATGCCGAAAAACCCCGGATGGACCCGCTGATGCGGGCACTGAAAGCCCTGCACAGCGCCGGTTCCCCGGAGGCCATGACCCCGGAGGAGCTGGAGCATCAGCGCCGGAACCAGGAAATTCTGGGCCGCCTTACCGCCCCTATGGCGGGGATGGAGTATGAAGAGCTTTCCATCGGGGCCATGCCTGCTGCCTGGACCCGGCTGAAAGCGCCCCATGGGGACCGCCGGGTGATCCTCTACTGCCACGGCGGCGGCTATACCAGCGGCAACCTGGGTTATTCCCGGGTGCTGTCCTCCAAGCTGGCCCACGTCACCGGCTACGATGTGCTGAGCTTTGAGTACCGGCTGGCACCGGAGCATCCCTACCCGGCGGCAGTGGAGGACGCCCTGCGGGCCTGGGACTATCTGATGTATCAGGGATACGGGGCGGAAAACGTAATGGTGGCGGGAGATTCTGCCGGGGGCAACCTGGCCCTGGTGCTGTGCCGCCGCTTGAAGGCCGCTGGGCGCCGGATGCCTCGGGCCCTGCTGCTGATGTCCCCCTGGACGGATATGACCATGTCCGGGGCATCCTACCGGGAACGGGTGGAGAGCGACCCCATGCTGACGCCGGAGTACATTGAGGCCGTCCGGAGGGCATACGCCGGGGGCAGGGATCTCCATGACCCGGATTTGTCGCCCCTGCTGGGGGACCTGAGAAACTTTCCACCTACCCTGATCCAAGTGGGAGACCATGAGATTCTCTATTCCGATTCCGCGTCCCTGGCCGCGGCGCTGCGGGCGGCCCATGTGCCCTGCCGGCTGGAGGTCAGCGAGGGAATGTGGCACGTATTTCAGATGTTCCCCATCAAAAAAGCGGCGGCAGCCATGGAAAGCGCCGCCCGGTTTCTGCTTGAGCTATAAAAATGAAAAGGCCTGCTCGAAAGAGCGGGCCTTTTGCTTTTGTAGTCAGATGCGTTCCAGGCGGCGGATGGGCCGGATGTATTTGAAAGCAGCGGTTCTTTGACAGACCGGCACGGGCGGCTGAAAGCTGTGAAGCTCAATAGCGGCCGATGGGAGGCGTCACATAGTCCGGCAGCGGGCAGTGATAGCTGCCGCCGTTCTTCTGCTTCAGCTCCTCCCGGGCTTTGGCAATGACCGCCGGCTGGTCCATGGTGCGGATGGCGGCCAGGGTCATGATCTCCGCCGCCCGCAGCATGCCTTTCATTCCGATGTCGGAGCAGGCGAAGGCGGTATTCTGCCAGGAGTGGCCTACGTTGCCAAGGCAGGCGGTGGCCACGTGGAACATGACGGTGGGGGTGGCGTAGCCCACGTCGCCCACGTCGGTGGAGCCGGAACTGTAGGCGGTCTCCTTGGGGTTAAAGGGATGGATAACCCGGTCCAGAGGCTTTTCCAGAGCGGCGTCCAGTTCCTCCGGTTCAAAGTAGTAGCCCAGCTTTTCCCGGATACCCACCATGGTGGTGCGGGGATAGGTACGGAGGAACTCCGCCGCCAGCCGGTAGTCCGGCTCAGTCCATTCCGGGGCACCCAGCTCCCGCATGCACTGGTCCACCACGGCCCCCAGAGTGCGGTTGGGAACATAATCGGAGAAGGCCATGGTGATCTCATACTTCATCTTGGTGCCGGTCATCAGGGCCGCGCCCTTGGCCACGTCCACCACCCGGGTGAACAGCTCCTGGACCTGGCTGACCTTGGGTGCCCGGACCTCGTATTTGATGACGGCATGGCTCTGGACCACGTTGGGAGCGGTGCCGCCGGGGTCGGAATAGGCGTAGTGGATGCGGGCGGCGTCGATCATGTGCTCCCGCAGGTAGTTGCAGCCCACGTTCATCAGCTCCACGGCGTCCAGGGCGCTACGGCCCAGGTGGGGCTCGCCGCCAGCGTGGGCGGCAATGCCGTCAAAGGTGAAGTTGGCACCCATAATGGCCACGCTGCCCCGGGAGCCCACCTCATTGACGGTCTCCGGGTGCCAGGTGTAGGCAAAATCCACATTGTCAAAGTACCCGGCCCGGGCAATGAACTGCTTGGAACCGGCGCCCTCCTCGGCGGGACAGCCGAAGAAGATCACGGTGCCGTCTTTCTTCTCCTTGATCAGGTAGTCCTTCAGGGCCACGGCGGCGGCATAGCACCCCGCGCCCAGCAGATTGTGGCCGCAGCCGTGCCCGGCGCCCCCCTCCCGGACGGGCTCCTGAACCGGGCAACCCGCCTTCTGGCTCAGGCCGGACAGGGCGTCGTACTCCGCCAGAAAGCCCACCACCGGCTTGCCGCTGCCGCATTGATAGGTGGCGGTAAAGGCGGTGGGGATGTCGGCGATCCCCTCCTCAATGGTAAAGCCCTCCTGCTTCAGGGCGGCGATGAGGGCAGCGGCGGACTTGGTTTCCTCATAGGAAAGCTCGGCGCAGCCCCAGATCTCCCTGGCCAGGGCTACGGTGGTATCCGCCTTGGCGGAAACCAGGTCTTTGATGGTCTGGATCATTGTATCAATCTCCTTTACAGTACCATGCTCAGGAATTTAATGGTGCTGGGTTCGTGGGGACAGGTGAAAATCTGCTCCGGGGTGCCCTCCTCCTTGATAACGCCGTCGCAGATGAACAGCACCCGGTCGGATATCTCCCGGGCAAAGCCCATCTCGTGGGTGACGATGAGAATGGTCATGCCACTGCGGGTCAGCTCCCGGATGACGTTCAGGACTTCCTTGACCATTTCCGGGTCCAGGGCGGAGGTGGGCTCGTCAAAAAGCATGACCTCCGGCTTCATGGCCATGGCCCGGACGATGGCCAGCCGCTGCTTCTGGCCGCCGGAGAGCTTCCGGGGATACTCATCGGCCTTGTCCCCCAGGCCCACCCGACGCAGCAGGGCCATGGCCTCTTCTTTGGCCTGGTCCTTGGGGACCTTCTTTTCCAGCACCGGGGCCAGGGTCACGTTTTCCAGCACCGTCAGGTTGGGGAACACATTGAAATGCTGGAACACCATGCCGATGCTCTGGCGGTATTGGGAGATGTTCAGCTTTTTGTCGGTGATGTCCTGTCCCTTGAAGAGGACCTGACCGCCGTCTGGCATTTCCAGCAGGTTCAGGCAACGGAGAAACGTGGACTTGCCGCCGCCGGAGGGGCCGATGATGGACACCACCTCGCCACGGCGGATTCCCGTGGAGATGCCCTTCAGCACCTCCAGCTTGCCGAAGCTCTTTTTCAGGTTCCGGGTTTCCAGAATCACGTCAGTCACTGACGGTCAGCCTCCTTTCAATGACCCGCAGAAGCCGGGAGAGAATAAAGTTCAGCAGGAAGTAGATAATGCCTACGATGGTCAGGGATTGGAGGGCCAGGAAGGTGGCGCTCTGCACGGTCTTGAAGCTGGTCATCAGCTCCCCCACGAAGAACACGGAGGCCAGGGAGGTGCCCTTCACGGTGGAGATGAACTCGTTGCACAGGGCCGGGAGAATGTTCTTCACCGCCTGCGGCAGGATGATGCGGGTCATCACATGGGTCTCGGAAAGGCCGATGCTCCGGGCGGCCTCCCACTGCCCCTTGTCCACCGCACCGATACCGGCCCGGATGATCTCGGAGATGAAGGCGGAGGCGTTTACCACCAGAGCCGCCACGATGCACTGGGTATCCGTCAGTTCAAAGGGCACCAGCTTGGGCAGGCCGATCCAGAAGAAATACAGCTGGAGAAGGATGGGGGTGCCCCGGAGGATCTCCACATATACATTGAAGGCGGTCCGGAGGATTTTCAGGCGGCTCATCCGCATGAGGGCCACCACCATGCCCAGCAGGGCCCCCAGGAACACGGTGACTGCCGAGATCCAGAGGGTCCCCCACAGACCTGAGAGGTACACCGGATAATATTTCAACCAAACCTTGATGACCTTTTCCATGGGAGTTCGCTCCTAAAACCGATTTTGCCGCTTATTCGATGCCAAGAGCTGCGGCCTGCTCTTCATATTCGCTGTACCAGACGTCCGTCTGGCCGTTTTCCTTCAGCTCGGCGATGCACTGGTTCACCAGCTCCGCCAGAGATTCCGTCCCCTCCATGGGCATGGCCACGCAGGTGCCGTTCATGTTGGGGTCCACCTCAAAGCGGTAGTCGGGGATGGACATGCCGCCGTTGGCATCGGCATACAGCTGGGCGGAGGCAGTGGAGCAGATGCACACATCGGCCTTGCCCTCGGCCACGGCCAGATAGCCGTCAGTCATGTTGGCCACCAGCTTAAATTCCTTGCAGGCGCCGTTGATATACTGGTTATACAGCGCTTCCTGAACGGAGCCGCTCTGGGTGATGACCACGGCATCCTTCAAAGAATCCAGGTCGTTATATTTGTCAATGTCCTCTGTCCGGACGATGAAGCCATAGCCGGTATTGGAGGAGTAGTACACATCGCTGAGCCGCATGGCCTCCGCCCGGGAAGGGGCATAGGCGATGGCGGAGATGGCGAAGTCGTACTTGCCGTCGGCCACGCCAGAGAGAACGGCGGTGTAGTCCAGGGCCGTGATCTTCAGGTCCACGCCGATCTTGTCGGCGATGTACCTGGCCACCTCAATGTCCATGCCCTGATACTGGCCCTCCCCGCTCTTGTTGGGGTCTACATATTCATAGGGGGCGAAATAGGGCTCGGTACACAGCTCGATATAGCCTTTTTCCTTGATCTGCGCCAGACGGTCCTTGGTCTCCCCATTCTTGCTGCCGCCGCAGGCGGTGCAGGCCAGTGCCAGAACAGCCGCCAACAAAATTGCCATTGCCTTTTTCATATCCTTGCCCTCGTTTCTGTTGGTTTCGGGACGTTGGTGCCGCCCTTTTGATGGCATTTATCATAGCAGGGCCGTTTTAATTTGTCCACGCTTTAGCGTGGTAATTCGTTACCAAATTACTAAATCAAAACTTCAACGTTTTTGTGACCTTTATGCAAGGGGCCTCCGGATGCGGAAAGCTATGCACGGCCATGCGGAAAAATCATGAATTTTGACCAGACGCTGCATCACACGCGCAGTATTTTTGAAATAATCCGGATACAATCGATTTCGGAGTGCACCGAGGGCTGTAAAAAAATCTTGACATCTTTTTTTCAGTGTGTTAAAGTTGCCCTGTTCTTTTTCAGAACGCCTGTGCATATGCACGTCTTGACCATCCCTCTGGTGAGGGATCGAGGCTACACGGACGGCCGGGTCAAATGCCGAAAACCCGTCGAAGAGCCGGGGACCGCACCGCGGGTGCGGGTTGGCAACTTTGTTGCCTTATTGATCGAGCGGAAGAGTTCAAGTTTTTAAGTTGCTTATTACGTTCTGGCGCACACAACTTGTAAACGAGTAAACCTCACCACCCAAGCGTGACCGCTATGGATGGTGCTTCCGGGGCTTTAGGCCCCAGACTCATTTCCACCGTGCGGCCAAGACTCAGAAACTGAAACTGTTTGACAGTTCAGCACCGCGTAGAGGCTAAAGAGGGTGGATAATGTGCAATTTGTTCTTCGCTCTAATTCTGGAACTTTTGCCATAATTAGAGACCATTCCGTTTCCGGGATGGGTTTTAAGTATTCTCGGATAAAGTAGCGTGCGCCGATGTTATAACTCGCATTCAGGTCACAGTTATACTGCTTTCCGTTTTGGAACCGGCACAGCGCCATGTTGGTACTATTCCGGGCTACTTCGCCAGAACCATCGAAAGCCAACCTGCTGGTGTTTCGTGCGTTGACAAAACGCACACGAATTCCATTGCGGTGGGCCTGATGCATGACGATTTTCTGAATGTCGCGATTTCTCCACATGTGGAGCCGCTGCTTTTTGTGCTTGGGTCTTTGCCCGATGAAGTCAAGATGTTCCATAACAATGATGTCGGCCCCAACAGAAACGGCATACCGAACGATTGCCGGAGCGATTTTCTTGGACAAGTCCTCGTTGATGCGAACAGCCTTCTTCATGTGGCGGTTGCCGCCTCGATGACCATTCTCTCGCTGACCTCTGCGTGCGCGGCCCAATTGCGTATTCAGCCGGTCTTTTTCACTCGGGAAGTCGATGAACTTCCGTGCAAGGACAGTTCCGTCTGGACGCATAACGCTGCACACAGCGTCGGTGTTAATGCCAAGGTCAACAGCAAGAATGGTCTGGTCTGTGAGTGGTTTCGTGCCGTAAGCAACCGTTTCTTCAAAGGCAAAGCATAAGGCATAACGGCGGTTCCGTTTCACGAGTTTAGGCGCGGAAGCATCGGCCTTATCCCAATGTTCCCGGATATAGTCAGTGTCCTGCTTGCGAAGCCGGACCTTTACCCACACCCAGTCGTTCTTGTGATAAAGTTTCAGACGGGCAGTCCCATCACCGTTGTCTTCGTACATATTGTCTTTGTAGAAAGTCGGCATAGCTGAACGAAAGGTCTGGAGTTTAGGTTCTTTCCCTTTTCTGCCTGCACTCTCCCAATGAGAAACAGCAGCACGGTACGAAGATACGGCGCCAAGCGCCTCGGAAATCGTGGACCGCCGCAGGTAACTGGGGTACTTATAGAACTGTTTGTCGAATTCAGGATACTTGGCAACACTCGTACGGCTTGCATGAACAAGCAGTTCAACTGTCCTCTGTGCTTTGAGCGTGGACTTCGCATAGAGCTCTCCAAGACCGGTATCCCATTCAGACTCTACGATGCGGATAAGAAGAGAAAGCGCATCGCGATAAACCCGAATGGTATCTTTGAAGATTCTGTTTTCGCCAATGACCTTCGTGCAATAGCTTGAAACTATCTTTGCCATACGCTTTCACCTCCTGTTGCTAAATGCCTTTGATTATGGTATTATTATACCATAACAAGAATTGGTTGTAAAGCGACATGCGGAGGGCGTAAACATGAGCTATCGAACGAATAGACACAGTTGTTATGACCTGGAATATCATTTGGTTGTAGTAACAAAATACAGGCATCCGGTCATAGACGGAGCCTTTAAGGACCGGCTCACAGAACTGACGTATCGTATCTTTGAGGAGAACTTCCAGTGCTACGTGAATGAGGTAAACACCGATAAGGACCACATCCATATTCTCTTCGAGGCACCGCCTCAAGTGGCTTTGTCCTCCCTGGTCTGTTCCTACAAGACGGTAACGGCAAGACTACTCAGAAAAGAATTCGCCGAATACCTTGCTCCGTTCTATTGGAAACCCTATCTCTGGAATCGTTCTTATTTTGTTTGCACTGTGAGTGAACGCAGCCACGAACTTATTACCGAGTATATACGAAACCAGGGGAATAAGGAAAAAGGCTAACCCCTCCCAAACTGCTTTGGAAGAGGTGTGCGCCTTTTGTTAATCAATAAGAGTGATAAAATGGACTGCATGCACGGTGCTCCCCGGTCTATGCGGAAAAGGGTAATTCTCTCTGTTTGGATGTTTCAAGCCACGGGCGCAGGTGCGTCTGTGGCTTTTTTTCGTTCTTCCGCCGGTCTATGACTGCAAAGGCGAGAAAAAACATGAAAAAGAGAATCGTGAGTGCACTGCTGGCAGGATTTCTGCTGGTATCCGCGACTGCCTGCGGCAAGCAGCCCGCTGCGGACGCCGCACAGCCCGCGGCTGACCCCACACAAGCCTATCTCGACACGGTAAACGTGGATTACGCCTATGATCTGGCGCTGAAGCTGGAGGACATCCGCAGCAACGAAACGCTTGGCTACCGGACAGCAGGCTCCGACGCGGAGCTTGCCACCGGCGATATGCTCAAGGCGGAAATGGAGCGCATCGGACTGCAAAACGTCACGAAGGATGCGTTCACGCTGGATACGCAGGATTCGCTGTTTGGCTTGAGCCGACGGTGTATCCCTTCTTGGGTTTCCCGCGCACACCCTTCCTTTCCGTTGCGGAGAATCTACCTCTTTATCGACAGCCTCCCCTCTTATCGTGTCGAAAAAGTCTTTTTGTCCGCCGTGCCGCATAAAAAACGGCCAGCAGCGCTTTGGCTGCTGGCCGTAATTCATATTCTTTCGCCGTCTTTTTGGCGGGGAGCGGGTTCATTTGGAAAGGCTCCCTCTTCCCTGCTGTTTGCCCTGTGTTACGCGTTGCCGGCCAGATAATCCACGGCAAACTGCGCCATCAGCGCAGTCCCCTTGGGAAGCAGAGACTCGTTGACCGTAAACTTTTCGTGGTGGTTGTTGTAGATCATGCCGTTGGCCTCGTCCCGGCAGCCGATGAAGCCGAACACGGCGGGAATTTCCGCAGCGTAGTTGGCGAAGTCCTCGCTGCCCATCATGGCGGGCATATGGCAGAGCGTCTCCTCGCCGAAGAGCTTGACCACGGCCTTCTGGGCGATCTCTGTAAGGTCATCGTCATCGTTGATCACGGGATGCACCACATGGGCATACTTGAGCACAGCCTTCATGCCCAGACCCTCCGCCGTGTTCTCCACGATCTGCCGCATGGCCTCCTCGTGCTTATCCAGGAAGTAGGCACGGGTGACGCCCTCCATGGTGACATGATTGGCGATCGCGTTGTAGCGATTGCCGCCGGAGATGGTTCCGATGGTGAGCACCACGGGGTCCAGGGGGTTGCTCATGCGGGGGACATACTGCTGGAGGTTATTGATGATCGCCGCAGCGCCGGTGATGGCATCCGCGCCCAGATGGGGCGTGGCCGCATGGGAGGAGGTACCAATCACATCCACCGTGAAGCGGCCGGAGTAGGCCATGCGGGGACCGGCGGTAACGTCGATATAGGGAATATCCAGCGTGCCCCAGACATGCTGACCGAAGATGGCGTCCACCCCGTCCAGCGCGCCCTCTGCGATCATAGCCTTAGAGCCGATGACGTGCTCCTCCGCCGGCTGGAAAATGAGCCGCACATCGCCGCACAACTCCTCCCGGTGCTCCTGAAGGAGCTTGGCGGCGCCCAGCAGCATGGCAATGTGGGTATCGTGGCCGCAGGCGTGCATTTTCCCCGGTTCGCAGGAGGCGAAGGGCAGTCCCGTCTCCTCCTGGAAGGGCAGCGCGTCCGTGTCTGCCCGCAGGCCCACGGTCTTGCCGGGCTTGCCGCCGTGGATGGTGGCGACCAGACCATAGCAATTGACCATATCCCGGATGTCGGTGATCCCCAGCGCCTCCAGATCCCGATGGATGGCGTCCCGGGTGTTCTTCTCCTCCCCGGTCAGCTCCGGATGCTGATGGTAGTAATGCCGACGCTCCACCACATAAGGGGCAGCGTCCTGTGCCAATGCCTTGATGTCCATTGTCCGCTCCTTCCTCAGCTGAATTACTGCTGTGCGGTCTCAGCGAGGTAGTCAGCGGCGAACTGTGCGGCCACTGCGGCGCCGCGGTGGAGGATTGTCTCGTCCACGTCATACTTCTCGTGATGGTTGCCGTACATATAATCCCAGTCCTTATTGTGGCTGGCCACAAAGCCGTAGATATAGGGGATGCCGTCCTTGCCGAACCAGGAGAAGTCCTCGCTGCCCATCAGAGGAGCGGGGGTAATGAGGGATTCCTTGCCGTAAAGCTTGGTAACGGCGGTCTGGGCAATGCGGTTGAGCTGCTCGTCGCTGTTGATGACAGGCTCCGTCATGTACTGATAGCTCAGGGTCGCCTTGGCGCCGAAGGCTGCAGCGGTACACTCGGCCACCTTACGCAGCGCATCCTCCACCTGCGTGCCGGTGAGGAAGGTACGCACGGTGCCCTCCAGCGTGGCGTGGCCGGCCAGCACATTCCAGCGATTGCCGGCGGTGACCTTGCCCACGGTGATGACCAGCGGGTTGAGAGGATCGTTCATCCGGGAGACCAGCTGCTGGATGGACTGGAGAATGGAGCTTGCCACCATCACGGCGTCCACACCCTCGTGAGGGGCGGAAGCGTGGGCGGACTTGCCCTCCACCTCAATGGTGAAGCCGTGGCAGCAGGCCATGAGGTTACCGGCGGGGAAAGCGATACCCGGGGCGTCATAGGTACCCCAGACATGCACGCCGTAAATGGCGTCCACACCGTCCAGCGCATGCTCCTTCATCATCTGCAGAGCGCCCACGGCGGTTTCCTCCGCAGGCTGGAACACCAGGCGCACATCGCCGGAAAGCTCGTCCTTCACCTCGTTGAGGATCTTGGCGGCGCCCAGCAGCATGGCCATGTGGTTGTCATGGCCGCAGGCATGCATCTTGCCCTCGTTGTGGGAGGCGAAGGGCAGGCCGGTCTCCTCCTTGACAGGCAGGGCGTCAATATCGGCGCGCAGCGCCACGGTCTTGCCGGGCTTGCCGCCGTGAATGGTGGCGGTCAGGCCGTAGCAGGTCTCCAACTCGTGAATATCGGTGATGCCCAGTGCCTCCAGATCTTCCCTCAGATGGGCGCGGGTGTTCTTCTCCTCGCCGGAGAGCTCCGGGCAGGTGTGATAATACCGACGGCGATCAATGATGTAATCATTGTACTGTTCCGCAAGAGTTTTGATATCCATAATACACAAGATCCTTTCTTCATATAATCTGTGGTAGCTTTATTGTATCGGTTTTTCTGGGATGCGCAAGAGTGATTTTATGAACAAAGCTGTCCGGCGGAAAGGGCCGGACAGCTTTGCGGATGACTGGATCAGAACATTTCGGCAAAGAAGCCGGCGATCAGCACGGAGGTGATGGTCACAGTGGTGAATCCACCCACGATCATGGGCGGGAACATCTTGCTCATCAGGAATTCCTTCTCCTCCGGGGTCTGCGCCAGAGCGGTGCAGGTAGCCTCGGTGATGATGGCATTGGGCGGGAAACCGTAGAGTGCGGTCAACGCCGTGGCGGTGGCCATCAGGAAGGAAACCTTCAGGATCTTGGCGGCAATGAAGCACAGAATGACCATGCCGGCAACACCCACCACGATCAGGAGGATCATGGGGCCGATGATGTTTCCGAGCATCTCGGGGGTGCAGTCCTTCAGACCGTCGAACACATACATCATCAGAGCGAACATGATAATGCCATAGGAGTTGGCCTTATTGATGGCGTTTTCATCCAGGAAGCCGATGCTGGTGAAGATGACGCCCAGAACCAGCGCATACACAGCGCCGCTGATCTTCATGTTGATGACGGGGATCACGATGGTACCCAGCTGGGTCGCGATCCAGGACACGATGCCCAGCTTCAGCAGGATGACCACAGGGCCGTTCCAGTTGGCGGGCAGAGGGGGAATCAGCTTCTTGTGCTCCTCAACAGTGCCGTTGTTGAGCTTGCCGTTGACGGCGTCCACATCGCTGACGGCGCTTTCCAGCTTGTACTCACCGGCGCGATAGCCCTTGAGCAGCTTCTTGCCCTCCAGCTGGAGGCAGACAGCGGTGAGGGGATAACCGGCAAAGCCCTGCACACAGTACATAGCGATGGCGAAGATGGCGGCTTCAGCAAGGCCATTAGCCTCCGCAGCCGCCTTCATGGTGGTGGCAGCGATGATGCCGCCGGTCAGCGGAGGCAGACCGGCAACCACCAGGTCACGGCCGATCACGCCGGGCAGAATGACCAGGCACAGCGCGCACATACCGGCAAGGCCGGCCAGACACACGACGATGGTCTTCCACTGGGATAGCAGCTGCTTGATGGAAATGACCGTGCCCATGTGGGTGATAAGCAGGTAAATGCCGATGGTGCTGCCAAAGGGGATCAGCATGGAGTCGCTTACAACGGTGGTGGGAATAACAGTCCAGAAGCCTACCAGAAGTACGGCGGCGGTGACGAAAACCGATGGGATCCAGGCCTTCGTCAGGTTTGAGACTGCTTCGCCGATGAAATACACGACGCCGCAGATCACAAACGCGAGTGCAAAATTGTACATAGTGTTTCTCCTCTCGTCTCTCCTTACATGACGTACGCTTTTTCGGATTAAAGAGTTAAATCCAAAAAAGTTGTTTTTATGGTACTCTGATCACGGTTAGATGTCAAGATAAATTTTGACAAAATTTAACACCGCCCATGCTTCGGATTTTTTACCAAAGCACGGGCGGCGCTTTTGTGGAAAGCCTTACGATACAAGGTCTTCCGCTTCTTTATGGAACATGGCTCATTGGGAACGCCAAAGCTGCGAGGATGATCCGTTCATCAGCTTCGCAACGAACACACTTTTCTGATTTGTGTATACGCTAATAGCTTGTAAACGGTAAGTAACCTGTACCTTGTATACCTTATACATTAGCTTTGGCGGTCACAAAGCAGCAGAAGCAGAGAACACTGCGGGGGCGCTCCTGACAGGAGCGCCCTCGCGGCACTTATGTCATATCCATTCAAGTCTCGGGAACGCAGCTCCCGGCGGCCAGGTTGTAAATGTCGAAATGAGCCTGCCGGTCCAGACCGATATAGCCGCCGGTCTTGCCGTCGCCGATGTGGTTCATCTCCACCAGCTCCGGGATGTCCGCCGGGTCGGCGCCGATCTCCGCGAAGGTCAGGGGCATCCCGATGGACCGCAGGAATGCCCGGAATGCCTCGATACCCTCCAGCGCCGTGCGCTTGGGATCGTCGAAGTCCATTTGGCAGCCAAAGACCCGGACAGCCATCTGGGCCAGGCGCTTTTCGCCGCCGTGCTCCGCGCAGTAGCGCATCCACGCCGGCATGATGACCGCCAGACCCGCGCCGTGGGCGCAGTCATACTTAGCGGAGAGCACGTGCTCCAAATGGTGGCTGTTCCAGTCCTGCTGACGGCCCACGCCCATAATGTCATTGTGGCACACCATACCGGCCCACATGATGTTTGCACGGGCCTCGTAATTGTGAGGGTCCTCCATGACCCGGCGGCCCTCATGGAGCATGGCCAGCAGAACGCCCTCCAGCATCCGGTCCGTGACCTCCACGTCCGGCGTATTGGTGAAATAGCGCTCAAAGGTGTGGGCCATGATGTCCGTGATGCCGCAGGCTGTCTGATAGGCGGGCAGGCTTTCCGTGAGGGCAGGGTCCAGCACGGAGAAGCAGGGCCGGAGGCAGTCGGCTTCCGCGCCGTTTTTCTCCAGCGTCTTCTCGTTGGTGATGATGGAATCCGGAGAGCCTTCGCTGCCGGAGGCGGCGATGGTCAGGACGGTGCCCACGGGCAGAGCCTGCTCCGGCACCTTCCCGGAGAAAAAGTCCCAGAAATCACCGTCATAAGGTACGCCGATGGCGATGGCCTTGGCGGTGTCGATGACGCTGCCGCCGCCGATGGCCAGCAGGAAATCTACCCCCTCTGTCCGAGCGAGCTCGATACCTTCATACACCTTGCCGCTGCGGGGATTGGCCTGAACGCCCCATAGCTCGCACCAGGGAAGTCCGGCCTCCTTCAGAGAGACGGCAACAGCGTCATAAGCTCCGTTTTTCTTTACGGAACCGCCGCCTGCCACCAGAAGGACCTTGCTGCCGCCGAACTGACGGACCAGCGCACCCACGCGGCTGGCTTCCCCCTGGCCAAAGGCAAACATGGTCGGGGCATAAAAAGTGAAATTGTTCATAGTTGACCTCCTGATCCTGTTATAGAGTTATACTTTACAGAAGCTTGCAGATCTCTTCTCCGCAGCGCATCCCGTCCGCGGCGGCGGAGAGGATGCCACCGGCCCAGCCGCCGCCCTCGCCGCAGGGGTAAAGACCCTGAATGGGGGACTGGCGATCGTCGTTCCGCAGCAGACGCACCGGAGAGGAACTGCGGCTCTCCACGGCGGTGAGCACCGCGTCGCTCTGGTCATAGCCCTTCAGCTTCCGGCCCAGGATAGGCAGCGCCTCGGCGATGGACGCCGCCACAAAGTCCGGCAGGCAGTCCCAGAGGTTCGTCCATGTAACGCCGGGGCGGTAACTGGGAATAACCCGGCCCGGCCCTGTGGAGGGACGCTTGGCAAGGAAGTCCTCCACCCGCTGGGCGGGGGCAAGGTAATTCCCTTGTCCTGCCTGATAAGCGGCGGCTTCCAAATCCCGCTGGAAGGCGATACCCGCCAAGGGGTTGTCCCCGCCGAAATCCTCCGGGGTGACGTTCACCAGCAGCGCGCCGTTGATGTTCTCTTTGTCACGGGCAAATTCGCTCATGCCGTTGGTCACCACCCGATGCTCCTCCGACGCGGCGGCCACCACCTGTCCGCCGGGGCAGACGCAGAAGGAGAACACCCCCCGTCCGTTGGGCAGATGGCAGCTCAGTTTATAGGTGGAGGCAGGCAGACCGGGGTGTCCGGCGTACTGCTTGTATTGGGCGGCGTCGCAATCGGACTGCCGCTGCTCGATGCGGACGCCCACGGCGAAGGGCTTGGCCTCCATGGGGACGCCCCGGCGGTGGAGCATTTCAAAGGTATCACGGGCGGAGTGACCGGGGCAGAGGATCAGCTGTCGGCAGGGCAGGGGATAGGTCCCCTCCGGGCCGGTGACGGTGATACCATGCAAGGCCCCGTCCCGGATGTCTAAATCTGTCAGCTGACTTTCAAACCGGATGTCCGCACCCAAGTCCAGCAGCTCCCGCCGCAGGTTTTTCAGGGCGATGTGGAGATAGTCGGTACCAACATGGGGTTTTGCGTCATAGAGGATCTCCTCCGGCGCACCGCAGCGGACCAGCTCCTCCAGAATAAAGCGGTGCCGGAGGTCCTTAGTGCCGGTGTTCAGCTTGCCGTCGGAAAAGGCCCCGGCGCCGCCCTCTCCGAACTGAACGTTGCTGGTGAGGTCCAGCTCTCCGGTGGACCAGAAGCGCTCCACATCGGTAGTGCGGTCCTCCACGCGGCGGCCCCGCTCCAACAGAATGGGCCGTGCGCCTGCTCGTGCCAGTACCAGCGCGGCGAACAGGCCCGCAGGCCCCGCGCCCACCACCACCGGCGGTACTTCCGGCGGGGTCACAGGCTCCGGGAGCTGATAGACAGGCCGGGGGGCCGCCTTGGAAACGTGCTTGTCCCGGCAGCGGCGGAGCACGGCAGCTTCGTCCGCCGCCTCAACCTCCACGGTGTAGACCATGCGGACGCCCTCCCGGGCGTCGATGCTGCGGCGGAGAATGTGCAGCGCCAACAGGTCCTTTTCGGGGATCCGTAAAATGTGAAGAACGGCATTGCGCAGGGCGGAAGGACCGCCGCCGGGGGAAAGTTTCAGATTTTCGATGCGCAGCATGGCGGCACCTCCTGTTTTGATAGCTGTATTGTACCACAGGGACGGAAAAAGAAAAATGTGTAAGGTTCATATTTGCTTAAAAAATTTTTCAGGCAGTTTTAAGATTATGGGTCTATACTACAGTCAAAGTTAAGGAAGTTCCCGGCGGAACGCAGATCAGCGCCCGCTTTTCAAGGAGGTTTGACTTATGTATAACGATGAACAGAATCTGTATCACTACACCTATCGCAAGGACGGCACAGAGCCGGGCCAGCGCTATGACGCCAAGCAGCCCACCGTGGACGAGCAGCTCAACAGCTACCGTCAGCAGCAGGAGCAGCAGACTCAGAACTCCCAGCCGGTGTATCAGTCCCAGCCTCAGGGCGGGCAGACGCCCCACAAGAACGGCAAGAACCGTCTGGGTCTGAAGATCACCTCTTTGGCGCTGGTGTGCGCTCTGCTGGGCGGTCTGGTAGGCGGCGGCACCGCTTATCTGGTAAGCAACCGTTCCAACAGCGACACCACGGAGGTGAATGTCTCCAACCGCAAGCCCACGGAGATCCAGCTGAAAACCGTGGACGGCAAGAACCCCATGACGGACGCGGAGTTGTACGCCGCCAACGTCAACAGCGTGGTGTCCATCAACATCACAGCCACCTCTGACCCTAATTTCTTCGGCCAGACCACACAGACTGCCGGGGCCGGCTCCGGCTTCATCCTGACGCCGGACGGCTACATCGTCACCAACTACCATGTGGTGGGCGACGCGGACACCGTGAAGGTCACGCTGTATAATGGCGACAGCTATGACGCCCAGTATATCGGCGGCGACGAGGACTACGATATTGCCGTCATCAAGATCGAGGCCACCGATCTGCCCAACGTGACTCTCGGCAACAGCGACAGCCTGAACGTGGGCGATCACGTGCTGGCCATCGGCAACCCGCTGGGTGAGCTGACTTTCTCCATGAGCGAGGGCATCGCTTCCTCCGTGAACCGGGCCATTGACGTGGACGGCACCCCCTTCAACATGATCCAGGTCACCGCCGCCATCAACCCCGGCAACTCCGGCGGCCCGCTGTTCAACGAGTACGGCGAGGTGGTGGGTATCGTGTCCGCCAAGTATTCCAGCTACGCCAGCCAGAGCGTGGAGGGTCTGGGCTTTGCCATCCCCATCAACGATGTGGCAGCGATGATCCAGGATATCATGACCAACGGCTATGTCAGCAACAAGGCATATCTTGGCATCACCCCTGGCACCATGAATGAGCAGATGGCCGCCCAGTATCGCTATAATGTTACCAAGGGCGTGTTCATCTACTCCGTAGAGGAGGGCAGCGCCGCTGACAAGGCCGGGTTGAAGATGGGCGACGTCATTATGAAGATCGACGGTACGGATGTGGACTCCTATCAGGAGCTGGTGGCCCTGAAGAAGAAGTACTCCGCCGGTGATGAATCCACGTTCACCATTTACCGTGACGGTAAGCAGCAGGAGGTCTCCGTGACGTGGGGCGCCGTGCCTGCCGATCAGGCCACGGACAACAACAGCCAGTCCCAGCAGAGCCAGAACAATAACAGCAATTCCAACAACGGCTCCTATAACGGCGGCAATGGCTATTATAGTAATCCGTGGGATATCTTCAACTACTACTTCGGCAATCAGGGCTGATCAGCTCACGGTTTGAAAAATTCAGAAAAAGCAGGGCGCTGTGCGATGCACAGCGCCCTG
>ERZ773243.1942-NODE-1942-length-19587-cov-4.732644_pt1 | contig 19587 bp, 24 predicted proteins | sample MGYA00580520_ERZ773243 | MGnify/ENA primary metagenome ERZ773243 (study PRJEB29015, sample SAMEA2737747) | human gut metagenome | biome: human gut; feature: human-associated habitat; material: faeces | place: China | collected 2012 ... | reverse complement strand
CCCCGCCGCCGAAGGCGGCAATTCCTCGCCGGTGAACACCGGCGTTCTCCCCGCCGCCGGGCGGCGGCAATCCCCAGTTTACACCTGTTCGGAAATCCGTTATAATGAAACAAACAGCCCCGCTGACGGAGGTGTACGCCATGCCAAAAGCAAAATGGAACCTGAACACGATCTACATATCCGAGCGTTTGCAGGAAAGCCTGCGCCCGATTTCGCGCTGCGCGCTGACGACCGTCGTCGCCCCGATGGGCTACGGCAAGACCACCGCGGTCGAGTGGTACCTCGCCGAACGCGCCCGCGCCGAGGAGATCTCCGTCATCCGCATCAGCGTCTATTCCGCCAACCTCGCCATCTTCTGGCGGAGTGTGCAGGACGCCTTCGCCCGCGCCGGCTTCGACCTGCTGCACGACTACGACTGCCCGTCCGACGCCGCGGGCGGCGGCCTGCTGATCGAGGATCTGTGCCACGCGCTGGCAGGCGAACGCCCCTGCTATATCTTCCTCGACGATTTCCACCTGCTGACCAGCAGACGCGCAGCCGGGTTCCTCTGTGCGCTCGCCGCGCGACTCCCCGCCAACGTCCACCTCATCCTCGCCAGCCGCGACGTTTTCCTGTCCGCCGCCGCCATCGTCCGTCTGGGCGCGAAGGTCTACCAGATCGGCGTCGAGCAGCTCCGCCTCAACCATACCGAGCTCGCCGTCTACATCAGCCGCTGCGGCACCGAGCTTTCCGACGAGCAGATCGAGTCCCTGCTGTATTACAGCGAGGGCTGGTTCTCCGCCGTCTATCTGAACCTGCGGATGTATTCCGAGCACGGTGTGCTCGCCGACCGCAGCTCCGACATCTCCTCCATCTTTACCGCCGCCATGATCGACCCGCTCCCCGAAAAGCAGCGCGAGTTTCTCGCGGTGATGGGGCTCGCCGACGAGTTTACCGTCGAAATGGCGCAGGATATCATGCAGACCGGGGACGCCGCAGAGCTTCTCGCCGCGCTGACCGGACAGAACGCCTTCGTCCGGCGCCTCCCGGACGGCGTGACCTACCGCTTTCATCATATGATGAAGGAGTGCGCGCTCCGCGTGTTCCTCACCCTGCCGCAGGAGCGCCGGAACGACTGCCGCCGCCGCTTCGGCGCGTGGTACGAGCAGCACCGGCAGTACCTGCACGCTATGCACGCCTATCGTCAGAGCGGCGATTATCATGCCCTGCTGCGCGTCGTGCAGCAGGACGCCGGCATCCTGCTCAGCTCGCTCGACCCGAAAAACGTGCTGGATTTTCTGGACGAATGCCCGGAGGACACGCTGAAGGCACATCCGGCGGCGCTGCTCGTGCTGATGCGCAGCATGTTCAACTGGCGGAACATCCCGAAGATGCTGGAGCTGAAGGCACTTTTGCTGGACGCCATTGCGGAGCACCCGGTGCTTTCCACGCAGGAGCGCGGCAATCTGCTGGGTGAGTGCGACCTCATCATGAGCTTTCTGCGCTACAACGACATCAGCGCCATGAGCCGCCTGCACCGCAGCGCCAGTGCGCAGATGTCCCGCCCCGCCATCAGCATCCAGTCGAGCGGCGGCTGGACCTTCGGCTCACCGTCCGTTCTGATGATGTTCCACCGTGCACCGGGAGCGATGGAAAGCGAGCTTGCGGAGATGGACGAGTGCATGCCCCATTATTACAAGGTCACGAATCACCACGGGCAGGGTGCAGAGACCATCATGCGCGCCGAGGCGCTGTTCTGTCAGGGGCGCTTCACGGATGCCCACATTGAACTGGAGCGGGCCTATGCACAGGTGAAGGACAACGGACAGATCAACATGGCGCTGTGCTGCGATTTTCTGTCGCGGCGGCTCTCACTGTATACCGATGTGGAGCAGCGGTACACCTTCGAGGAGCGGTACGCGGACCTGCTGCGCTATCACGACGCCTCGTGGATCAACCTCTGGAGCGCCGCCAGCGCCTACTACCATGCCCTGCGAGGTGAAACGGACAAGATTCCGGAGATCTTCTCCCTGCACCGCCTCTCCGATATCAATATGCTCGCGCCGGGCAAGCCCATGATGGAAATGATCGAAAATCAGGTCTATCTTGCTCAGGACGCTTATGCCAAGGTCATCGGACACAGCGCACAGCTGCTGGCGGTGTGCGAGGCCATGCATTACGCACTGGTAGCCCTGCACGTCCGCATCCAGACAGCGGCAGCCTATGAACACCTGGGAAAGAGGGAGGAAGCCCGCGCATGGCTGGGGAAGGCCCTCTCTGGCGCCGCGCCGGACGGCCTTGTGATGCCGTTCGTGGAAAACTATGGCTATTTGGAAGAAATGCTGGCGCGGGAACGGAAAACTGACCTGATTGCAAAGATCACCGCGCTTGGCGAGACGGCAGGGGCGCGAAACGCGGCGAGTGCCCACCCAGCGGCCTTTGACGCGCTGACGCCGCGGGAATTTGAGATCGTGGAGCTGATGGCGCAGCGGCTTTCCAACCGCGAGATTGCGGAAAAGCTCTACCTCTCCGAGGGCAGCGTCAAGCAGTATGTGAATCAGATCTATTCCAAGCTTCATATCGAGGGCGATACCCGAACCAAGCGGAAGCGGCTTGCCGAGCTATTCGGACAAAAGACCTAACCTTTGGTTAATGGTTATCCCATACGATCCACCGTACAATATTTGTACGGTGGATTTTTATTTTTGCGGAAAGGAGGGCACGCACTTGAACCGAAGGTATCTTACAGCCGTCACGCCGCTGCCCAACCATGTTTTGCAGGTGGATTTTGTGTCCGGTAGTCGGCTTTTGCTGGACATGAAGCCGTATCTGGACAAGATCCGGTTTCGCCCGCTGGCAGATGCGAGGGTATGGAACAGCGCTGTGACCAACGGCATTTTTGTCCGCTTCGGCGATGTGGAGCTGAGCCATGATGAGATCTTGTCCATGGCGGAACAGGAGCATTGACTCCGTTTATCTGAAAAAGGAGAATAAAATGATGAAACACTTAAATAAATATCTGTCTCTTGCTTTGGCGCTGGTGCTGTGCCTGAGTCTTGCCGCCTGCGGCGAGAGCAACGAAGACTATGGTGATGACGGCAGCGACTACAATTTATATGGCGTTCCGGATTCCTTTGAGGGGCTGGTAAAAGACTCCGAGCAGATGTCGAACCTCTACCTCTACGGCGGCGCGTGGAAGGGTGAGGACGGCGGCACGCTGATCTCCGCCACCAACGACGATGGCGACGAGGTGCGCTTTGCGCTGTACGACGCCGGCGAAGAGCTGACTGCCAGCGGCTTCATCCAGTTCGTGCCGGACTATGACTACGATTATTTCTACAATGAGCACGATGGCGTGGCCTACCGCAGCTGGTTCGACGAGGTCGGCGCCCTGCATGTGGCCGAGCTTGGCACTTTTACGCAGATGACCGGCGACGCGCCGGGCGAGAATACCGGCGACGTCGATTTTGAAATGATGGCGGGCACCTGGTATCTGGACGCCGAGGCGGATGCGCCCAGCATCCTTGTGTTTGACGAAAACGGCGGCTGGGAGCTGCTGGAGCGTCCCGGCGGCGACGGCGACCCCACCACGGTGGACAGCGGCACCGTCGAGTTGGCCCCTGATGGCTCCGAGGAGATGTATCTCGCCGTTTCCTCCCAGTTCGACGATGTGGGTTATGAATTTACCATCCTCGACCATGACACGCTGCGTTGGGGCAGTGAGTTCGAGTTTTATCAAAAAATGGCATAGCGGCTGCGGGAAGGAGAGAGATGAAAAAGCAACTTGTCCTATTCTTGGCACTGGCATTGTGCCTGGGCTTGACCGCCTGCGGCGACACCGAATCTGACGATACGCAAAGCGGCTATGAGACCGTCATGGATATGGAATTTCTCGACGGGATGTGGAGCATCGACGGCACCGCGAAGTTATACTTTGACAGTACGGAGGGCTTTTACGCCTACCGCACTCGCTGGGGACTCGGCGGGCGCGGAGAATTCGAGCTGTCCGAGGCGAGCGGTCGGCCGATGATCTTCTTCAACGGTCTTCTCTACAACTTCCTCCTGCGCGATGACGGCGTGCTGCTGCCAAACCGGAACGGCGAGGGCAGCGGACTCACCATCCATCGAAACACCTTCCTCCGCGACGACGAGGCGGAGATCGTCGAATGGGACATAAGCAACTGGGACGGCATGTGGCAAAATGCCCTGGGCGAGACCATCGTCATCAACTCGTCCCTCATGCAGTACATCGCCTGCTCGCCGGACTATTCCATGAGCGGCACCATGGACGACGAGGGCGAGGGCATGGGCCTCTATCTTTACGACAACGGGACGCGCGCCTACCTCTGCCCCGGTGACGACGGCAACAGCTTCACCCTCTCCGCCGAACGCTTCGGCCGCTACGGGGACGATCAGCATTTTGACGGTGTCTTTTACCGCAATGCCGACTTCTACGCCTACACGGATATGGAAAACGCGGAGTTTTACGAAGACGAATACTCCACCTTCTATATCTGGTACTACGACGGCGTGAACCGTTACCTTTTGGGCAACGATTACACCATCGGCGAAGACGGCCTTGCCTACCACGACGAAGACGGCCTCATCTATCCCGCAGGCTGGATTCCCGAAGAACCATATGATCCCGCTGTTGACTGGGGCGCAAACTGGATGGATAGTTGGGACATCTGAAGCCCCGCGGAAAAAGGAGGAAAATGAAATGAGACAACGAAGACCCTTTTTGACGTTCACCTTAGCGCTGCTGTTTTGTCTGAGCCTTGCCGCCTGCGGTGCGAAGCAGTATCCCATGGAGATCACCGTTGTAAACCGTACCACATACCCCATTGCGGATATACGCATCAGCCTCACTTCGGAGGAGGACTGGGGGGAGAACCGCCTGGAGACCACACTGGCGGAGGGCGAGAGTACCGAGATCGACCTGGGGGTATACACGGAAGGGCAGCTGAACGAGGGCTTCAGCCTTCAGTTTTACGGTGAGGACGGTGAGCCGGTCAACCCTGACTATGATCCCAGCTCTCCCATGTTTTTTGACAACGGCGACTTTCTTATTTTCGCGCCGCCGGATCTCAGCGTTGCCCTTTTCCTGGACACCGCTTATGACAAGGAGGTCTATGACCAGAAAATCGTGGAGTCCTATGCTGCGGACGGCGACGGCCGGGGTGATGTGATCTCACGGGACGACATACCGGTTCTGATGGGTGGCGCGCTGCCCTTTACCAATATGCAGAACCTGCTCTCCGAGAACCATGACGACGGCACCTACCGCTATGAGGACATCACCGAGGATGGGCAACTCCTTGTGGTCAATACGGCGGAGCAAAGCTGCTTTGTTCCGGATGTACAGGAGCTGGACGATTATCTGACAGCCTGTGCCCTGTCTTTAAGTGATGCGGGTACCTATGAGCTGTTGTCCGCCGAAGAACATGAGGAATACAGCAAAAATTTAAGCTATCCGGTTTACATCGTAACCTATACCGCCGGCGAGAACGAAGACACCCGGGAATGGACCGTATTTGTTATGGACACCGACATTTGTACCTATCTTTACGGATTCTGCGCGCCCCCCGATGCTGCGGCGGATATGGGTGAGACCTATCAAAACATTTTTTCGCAGTTGTATTTGAGCGATGAAGAATGAGGAGGAATGTCACATGAAGAGAAAAAAGCCATATCTTCTGGCGGGACTGGTGTTGCTGCTTTTCCTGCTGTGCACAGCCTGCGGCAATACGGAGGGGCAAATCGCCCCGCAGGATGACCCCAACGAGGGCCTGGGAGGCGGCCTCAGCGAGGACACCGTCAACGACTTCAGCGGCTTCGAGGGTATCTGGCTGGGCGAAGCGGACAACGACTACGACTCCATGGAGTTTGACGCCGAGGGCAACTGGACCCTCTACCTCAGCGGTGAAGTGGTGGATGACGGCTACCTCCGCTATGAGCCGGAGTGGGAGGCTATCTATGCCTACAGCAGCTCGGACGATTCCGGCAGCCTCATCGCCATGGAGGACGGCCAGCTCTACAGCGCCGCTTACGGCTACTTCAACCCCGGCGAGGGGATGGAGTACCTCTGGTATGAGGACGGCGGCCATCTCACCGAGGACGACGAGCCCGATCCCTCGGAGGACGAGGTGCCCGACTGGAACGGCCGTTTAGACGGAGACCCAGACTCCTATTGGAGCTGGGATTCCGACCTCTGCCAGCGAAATGTCTCGGAATTCAAGGGCATTTGGTACTATGACGGCGATCTCTCGGCTGAGACCTATATCGTCATCGACGGTAATGGAAACTGGAGCTATTACCAGCGCGCTCCCGGCGCTGAGCCTGCGGAAATGGACTGCGGAGTTTTCACCTACTCCATGGATGAGGTAAGCACCTATTATGCGGACTCCACCATGTATGACGGCGTTTCTTACCGGGTCTTTGAGGTTGACGAGGACTCTCTGGTCTGGGGCGATGAGGGCGTTTACTACATGATGGAGTGATGGAAAGGAAGGAGAACCATGAAGAATCGATGGAAACATATTTTTATCCCTGTGCTGGCCATGGCGCTCTGCCTGAGCCTTGCCGCCTGCGGCAATTCTGACGATGTCGCGGGAGAGGACTGGCGCACCACCGGCGTGGTAGTCGGCAGCGGCACCATCACCCACGACGGCGAGAGCGTAGACGTGCTGGTGACCGCAGACCCCAACAGCGCCGCCTTCTACCGGGATCAGGAGGAGCAGGTGCTGTTTGACAGCGTGGCTTTTCCCGAGACTATCGAGGACATCAGCAGCAGCGCCTTCCAAATCTCCTTCGACGATCAGAACGGGGACGAGGAGAGCGACGTACTGGTGGAGATCGGCCATGAGGACATGAGCAATACCACCATGCTCTGGCTGTGGGACCCCCAGGAGCGCTATGTCTATCAGCCGGATTACTCCAGCTTCCATGTGCCCGGGGTGGCCGGGCCGGAGGAGCTGATTGCCCCCTATGTGGGACTTTGGGAGTATCAGGGGGAAAACCTATGGCTGCGCATCCGCGAGGATGCCACATGGGAATTTGTGAACGACCAGGACGATGTCATCGAATACGGTACGCTGTGGGTGGACGAAAACGGCGTGACGCTCCACTTTGACGGCAGCGGCGACACCCTGCAGCTGGACCGCACCGTCAGCGGCGACCTTATCGACAGCGTGAACGGCGGCACGCTCCTTCCTGTGGAGGGCATCCAGTCTCAGGAGCCGTACTTCGCAAGAAACGGCCTTGAGATCAACGCCGCCGTGGAGAGAGGGACCTTCCTGCTGGAGGACGGGGTGTGCAGCTATTCGGGACTTGGCGATGGCTACAACACCGACGACTGCTATTGGGAGATCACGAAGAACGGCGACTATACCCATGACGGCATCCGCGAGCTGCACTTCGACGCCATCTGTTACATCCCGGAGGACTCCATTCCGTATTTTTCCGAGAAGTACATCACCAATACCGACAGCGAGCTGTACGACTTCTACACCGGCATGTGGCTCACCACCGCAACGGCTTACGGCAACAGCCAGCGGGGCGACAACTACTATCTCCACACCGTCAGCTGGCAGGGAAACAGCTATCTCATTGAATTCGCCTACTCCACCAACTGGCAGTACAACGTGGGGGACTGGGCGCAGGTCCTGACCAAGAGCTACGCCGTCTATCTCCCGGAGGACTATGATGGGCTGGTCTTTGCCGCCGAGGCGCAGCCGGACAACTATAAAGACAGTGCCAAACGCATGCAGCTGGACAGCATTTCCCCCGAAGCCTCCCTCATGGACATCGACACGGTGGACCCCTACCGCAGCCTGTATTTCAGCCTTTGCTACTAAGGAGGGACAGCTATGCGAAAGAAACGCAATGATTTTGACGCGGTGGGCTTCGAGCGCATGACTGACGCCGAGCTGTCAAAGAAGCTGGGAAGCTATCAGAGAACGGAGAGCATCAGCATATCGCTGGGCGTTATTCTGGTGGTCACCGCGTGCATTTCAATGTTTATACAGCATGACCCCATTTTAGTCTGCGCTTTGGCGTTCCCCGGCGTGGCACTGTTCCTGTTGGTGGCAAAGCCCGCCCAAACGAAGAAAAAAGCCCTGATGCAGCAGCAGCTGGGCAGCTTCTTCCGCACGGAGCTGACAAAAGCCTTCGGTCCGGAGCCGGAGCCGGCCACGCTGCCCATCGACCGGGCTTACCTGGCGGCGGCGAAGCTGTCGGCGGTCGACTTTACAGAGTGTACCGTGACGGACTTCCACGAGGGCGAGCACAAGGGGCGGCGGTTCTCCGCGGCCAACGTGGAGCTGCGGCGCACCGTGGAGGAAAAGTCCGGCCCCGACAACGACAACTGGATGACCCGAACCGAGACGCTGTTCCGCGGCATCGTGGTCCGCTGCAAGGACATCTGCGATCCGGCGCTGGACATCGCCCTGAACGACATGTTCCAGGAGCGGAAGAAGGACGACATCACCGACCCTGCCGCCTTCCGGAGGCACTTTGCCGCTCACACGGCGGATGGCCGGGAGGCGGACGATCAGGTCACACCGCAGCTGCGTGACCTGGTACAGAAGCTGGAGGCATCTTCCAGAACTTCCAAGCTGTGCGGTCTTATCCTCCGTGACGGCGATCTGACGCTGGCTCTGAACACCCGGTATGTGTTTGCGGGCGTTCCGGAGTGGCTGGATCTGCGGGACATCGACGGTATCCGCAAGTGGTTTACTGCCTCGCTGACCGGTATGGGCAATCTGCTGGATCTGATAACGGAAAGCCCTGCCTTGACCGGCGGGACGGAATAAGGAGAAGAATATGGCAGAACAGAAAACGAACATGACAGATGAACAGTTGGCGCAGGAGCTGCGCAAAAGCAAGGGCGGCAAGCTGGGCGGCAAGATTCTCTCGCTGCTGGGCGGGGTGATCGCTGTGGCAGGTATGATCCTGGGCGGCAACCTTGTGCTGGTTGTCATCGGCGGCGTGGTTCTCGGCCTGGGGCAAATGGTGCAGGGCAAGTCCAAGGAGCAGGCAGGCCGGCAGACCTTCGACTCCATTGCTCCGGACATCGTGGGCACTGCCTTTGAAAACGTACAGATGAACCCCGTTCCTCCCCTTTTGGACGCAAACGACACCAATATTCCCCTGCCCAGCCACACCCATTGCAGCGGCAGCGGGTATATCCGCGGAACATATCGCGGCCTGACCACGGAGCTGTGCACCGTGCGGCTGACGGAAGTCAGCGAGTTTCAGCGGGAGGAGACCGGCCTGTGGGAAAAGAACGAGCAGGAGGTCTACACCGGCCAGTGGATGCTGTGCCGGCTGAACCGGGAATTTCCCACATGGCTGACCATCTGGCCGCGGGACAGACTGGATAAGCTGTTCAGCTCCAAAACCATCCAAACAGGGAATGAGGGCTTCGACAAGCGCTTCAATCTGAGCAGCGACGATGAAGCGGCGGCTCTGCGCATCCTGTCCCCCGGCCGGATGGAGCGGATTCTGGCGCTGACGGATTCCTCCATCGGAAAATTCGCCGTGAATCTTAACTCGGACGGCAGGCTGTATATCGCGGTTCACAGCGGACGCGGCTTCTTTGATATCGGCAAAGGCCATGAGAATCCGACGCAGCTGCGGAAGCGCTTTGCCCGCGAACTGAAATGGTTCACGGATATGATCGAAACATTCCGCGGCGCATAAAGGAGGTGGACAGTATGCCTCTTTGGCTCGCTGCGGCGCTGCTGGTACTGTCGCTGTCGGGGATTTTTCTCTCCCGCCGTTACTTGCGGAAACCGCTTCAATCAGTCTGCGTCATCCTCTGCGTCCTGCTGGCAGCAGCCTGCGCCGCTTATATCGGACTGACCCTTCTGTTTGTGGATGCGGTACAGAACCAGCCGCCGGCATCGTAAAAAGAGATCCCCGCCCATAGCGGCAGGAAGGAGGACGTATGAAGAGTATTAAAGTTATCGTGATCGGTTTCATTCTTGCGATAGCGCTTGTGGCATGGCCCGTAGAATATACGCGGAATATCACGGCAGGAACCGGCTTTCTTCTCGGGGGTGTGCTGGCGGCCTGGCTCGGGATTCGCCGCCGGAAAGGCGCACGGAAGGAATACGAGGATGATGTGCAGCGGTACACAGGCACCACGATGATGAAGGTGGTATGGATTGAGGAATCGGTCGTTGAAAGGTGGGAGCACCAGGAGGACGGCAGTGATCGGTTGCGCCGGGAGACGTACTATCTGCCGACCTATGAGTACACAGTGAATGGCACGACCTATCGGTACTCGAGCCGTCAATCGCTGTCCGGCAAGCGAGATCTGGGGCGGCAGGTGGTCGGATACTATGACCCGGCTAAGCCTGAATGCATTACTGAAAACAGACCCCGAAAGCCTGTTTTCGGCGGAGCTTACTGCTTTTTGTGGGCTGCGTTTCTGCTGTTTTTCGGGATCATGACATTTACCGGTCAAGTCTCCTTTTCCTGATGCCAGGCATGTATAACCACTGCGATCAGGGATACAGTTCCGGAACAACCGTCTGCGCGGTAGAGCGGAATAACAAAAAAATTGAAGCAAAAAGCGAAGGCACCCAGTGATATGTACCCAGAATTCTGGACACATGAAAAATTGAATTAGGTGCACATGGATGCCTCTCTGAATTTTGTAGGAGGCATCCATTTTGTTTTCTCTTGGATTCTTTCGTTGTTGTAGTAATTTATGTAGCCGTCAACAGCCTTGGCAAATGTTTCAAAAGAGGAATACTCTTTTTCATGCCCGTAGAACATCTCGTTTTTCATCCGTCCAAAGAAGGTCTCCATGATGCAATTGTCGTAACAGTTGCCCTTCCTTGACATGGATTGAATGATTTTGTGATCTTTAAGTGCCTGCCTGAAGTACACGTGCTGGTACTGCCACCCTTGATCAGAGTGAAAGATCAGGCCATCTACAGAGGGAAACTTCGTAAAGGCGCCGGCCAACATTCTCTGGATCTGTTCCATATTGGCACTTTGAGATAAATCATAAGAAATGATTTCGTTTGTGTTCATGTCGAGTATAGGAGAGAGATAACACTTCCCCCACGAAAAACCGAACTGAGATACATCGGTAGTCCATTTTTGCATAGGAGCTGTCGTGCTGAAATCCCGGTCAAGGATATTCTCAGCAACCTTGCCGACCTCGCCCTTGTAGGAATGATACTTTTCCTTTGGGCGCTTTCCTGCCAACCCCATAGTGTGCATAAGCCGTTGTACCCGCTTATGATTGACCTTGTGGCCGCGCTTTATCAGTTCCTGATATACTCTTCGCACACCGTAGCGGCCTTTATGCTGTGAGAAAATGTCTTTGATTTCATCTGCCAAGCAATGGTTTCGAACAGCAACTTGATCGGCCTTGCTCAACTCAAAATAATAGGTAGACCGTGCCATCTGCATAGATTTCAACAGATATTTCAATTGGTATTCTCCAGCCGCTCTTCGGCTTCTCCAGTGCTGAGTCCATTGCAGTTCCGGTGACTGCTTTAGGCTCTGCCGGGGCCGCTTTGGGCATCATTCCCGCCTTAATACAGAATGAACTGGCCGACTGCGGTGATATCGCTGTATTCACAGCCATGTGCATGTGCTGGAGCGGCTATCTGAGCACTCACGTTTCCATGATGGATCTTCTGGGTGAAACCCGATTCACCGGAAAAGCCATTCTCTCTCATACTCTCGGCAGAATTGTGGCCGGTATGAGCGCCCACTGGTTTTATACCTTTTTCTATCTCCTGCAATAATAACTACGGTTGAAGGCGCGGCAGCCAGCCGCGTCTTTTTCCATCTCAAGGCCAACGCTGTCAGAAGGGGAGAGCAAATGGCCTGACAGCAATCACCTTTGGCTGACCCGCCTGCCTCGGAGTCCGCCAGTCATTGCTTTCATTCGCAGCATTCGATTTGCGCAGGCAGAGCCGCTTTGTCTGGACAAGTTTCCTGCTCTGCGCGGGGACACGAACATTTTACATGTGTGAAGTGAGATCAAAAGCTCTCAAATCAAACGTCTCAGGTTCTGCATCGGCAGCCAGTAAAGGTGGTAAAGCAGAAGGGAACTCTACAGAAAAAATGACCACATGAGGTAAAAGATCCCATGCAGCCGTTTTTCTTTTTTAGAACAAGCCTTGTATGCTTGCCTGTATCAGTCCTGCCGCCAGGTCGCTTCCGGCATTCATCAAGAAGGCCTTCAACCCAACAAGCAGAGCCTTTATCACGCCCGACTTCTTTTCTTGTGCTATTTTGTCTCTGATTTCCGTCAGCATTTCCAGTGCGGCATCTTTATCCTCACTCTGCAGCTGTTCCTGAGAAATGGCAGCTTCAATTTTTGAAATGGCTGCACGCGCCTGATCATAGGAAAAAGTCACATGCTCATTTCCGGACACGATTTGCATACCTTTGCTTGGTGCATTGATCACATTTGTTGCCCCATAATAGTTATTTACAGTCTGGGAGAGGGCCTTTGCGGTTTGCTTCTCTTTGTCACTAAACCGCATCCCTTCACCGAGAACGCCTTCTTCTTCGAGCTTAAGCGTCCATTCAAGGATCGTGTTTTTGACCTTTTCTATAATATCCATTACGGAAGCCGTAGAAATATGAAGCGCATATCGCATGGGCAAAGGCGAACCGAACAGGCGATCCAAATGCTCCACCTGATCACCTAGGAATTCGTACACCAACCTGCTTTCAGGATTTTTGCAAAGGGTGATGATCTCGGAAATAGAATTGGATATCTTCTTCTCGCAAATTACTGTTTCAAGTTCGCCATCAGTAATTACTGCCGGAATCCAGCCGTGATAAGGATTAAACGCCTTTAATATACCTCTGATCTTACGATAATCAGGACAGGCATTCTGGTCTGGATAGCCATTTAATTCATAGGATATCCACTGGTCGAATTCTTTCAGTCCAAGCTTGACAGCGATCACATGAGCACGGCGGAGTATCTGAACAATGTCACAATTCGATGACAAGATCTCATCCTGCAAATCAATAACAATGCTGCTCATATGTCCTCCTTACGCCGGTTTCCTTCGGGAAAATTAAGTTTCTCATGCAGAGGCCCTTCCCAAGTCGGCTTTTTAGCCGCATCACAAGGATCTCAAAATCATCGAGACAGAAGGGGTGTTTGCGCAGGTCAGCCTCTGTCTGCCTGCCCGTCCCGCTCCATGGCTTCGTCAATGGCGCGGTTGATGAAGCCGTTGAGACTTTCGCCGTTCTTTTCCGCGTGGGTCCTGATGGCGTCCTTGCGCCCCTTCGGCATGACAAGATTCACACGGTCATAGTTTTTCTTCATATACTTGTTGACCGCTTTTTGCTGTGCTTTGCTGGCTGGTGACATAGTTACCACCTCTTTCTCACCGATCAAATACTTAAAAGAAGTATAGCACAGAACGGACGATAACACATATATGCACATTAGACATATCTGCACATATATATTTGCGCAACCTTTTGTGCTTTTGCCCTTGATATATTTGCGCAGATATACTATACTACACGCAGAAAATAAAAAACACGGCAGTGATGAAGTGTTGCGACCACTCCATCACCTGCGCAGGTGATGCGACCACCTACACAACGGGATTCCCCGCACCGATAGGGACAGTATACCCTTTTTTGGCGGGCGGGGCAAGAGGAATGTTGTAAGATCCTCCCGCACGATGTAGGGCAATGACCTGCACCGTGCGTTTTGTTTTCGAAAAAACATTTTTTGGAGGAACTATTATGCGCGAGATCATCATTCGAAACATCGACAACGCCCCCAACGGCAAGGAGTTTTTCGCCGGCATCTCCGGCAACTTCAAGGACTTCGGCCAGACCCTCTGCGAGCTGATCGACAACCCTATTTCCAATTTCCGCGCCCACGGGATCCGTGGGCGGGTGGAGATCGTGCTGGAGGAGCAGGGGGATTATGTGGATGTCTCGGTCCGGGACAACGGCACCGGCATCGAGAACATGGACGCCGCCCTCACCATTGCCGCCCGCTCCTGCGCCGAATCCACTCTGAACGAGCACGGCATGGGCCTCAAGCACGCGCTGGCGTCCATCAACGCCGGGGAGGATCAGCATTGGAGCATCCAGACCCGGACGGCAGAGGACGTGGCCAATGACCGCTACCAGCGGGTGGAAGGCCCCTATGACATCCACATGCCCGTGTCGATGATCCCCGGCAGCGGGGAAGTGGCAGGCGGGACCGGAACGGTGGTGCGGGTGCGCTGCCCCATGCACAAGTTCCTGACCCTCAAGCCCGCCTCCAAAAAGGAGGAGCCTACCTTTGGGCAGATGGCGGCCTACCTGCGGGAGACCCTGCGCTACACCTATGCCAACCTGCTGCGGGACAAGGCGTTCACCATCCGCTTCACCGCCGTTGACAAGAGCGGCGCTTCCGACGGCGGGGAGATCGCCGGGGCGCTGGAGCCCAACTGGCGGGACGGCCAGATGACGGAGCTGCCCCCGGTGGAGACCGATCTGGGCGGCGGGCCGGTGACCATCTGCTGCCGCTACGGCAGCATCCGCCGCAGCAAGGAAAATGCCTTCTATTACCGGGCCAACATGGCGTCCAGCGGTGCGGAGATCCGGATCAACGGCCGTGCCATCCAGCACGGACTGTACAACGAGATCTGGGGAAAGGCCCTGCACCCCAGCCAGAACCGCTTCCTCGCCCAGATCGACATTCTCAGCGATCAGGCGGAAGCCCTGCCGGATACCAAGTCGGCGAAAAACGGTCTGCGCGAGGATGATGAGAAGGTGGCGGCGCTGTTTAGCTGGATCCGCGCCAACATCCCCGAACCCTTCAAGGAGGAGGGTCGGGAGCAGATGCTGGTGCGTCTGCTGGCGGAGAAAAAGTTGGCGGAACCGGGCGTCCTGCGGGTCTCCACGGAAAAGAATTTGTATCAGTGCCTGAACCTGCAGATCAAGTCGGATCTGTTCGTCAGCAGCACGGAGGGCATCACGCTTTTTGAGGCGAAGGCCGGCGGCAGCAAGGCGGAGGATCTGTATCAGCTGCGGATGTATCACGACGGCTGCGTGGCGGACGATATGGAGATGCGGGAGGCCGTGCTCATCGCCCAGCGCCACCCCGACACGGTGAAGGCGCTGCTGACGGAGCTGAACCGCCAGAAGGACAAGAAGGGCCGCCCCTACCACTTCGCGCTGACCACCTGGGACGAGGAGGGCATCGCCCTCCCGCCCGACGCGGCGTGACCCGCAAAACCAAAACTCCATAGAACCCAGCCGCGGCCGGAAGATTCCGGCCGCGAGGAGGAAATCCCAAGTCCGCATGGACCGAGTTCCAACGCGAGAACGCACAGCGAACAGGGAAGGGGGGCGTATCTCCGGCCCGCCCGCATATCCGGCGGAACAACGGGCAGGGGTTTTGTATGCAGGAAGAATAGCTCCCTGTACGGTAGACCATCACCTGCTGGCCGCCTGATCGCACAGAAAAACAGGAATGTCCAAGTTGGACATTCCTGCCTGTTCCACGCAAATTGAAATTTTTTCCCGCCGCGCGCGATGGCCCGATGCGGGTTGCACGGCCTATCAACAAGTGGTATAATGACGATGAAAACAAAATAGCACGGCAGCGGCAGGGTGTTACCAGCACCCTACCGCCTGCAGCAGGCGACGCACCGCCCGAAGCAGCAGAAACTCTGCACCGCAGGGATATTATACCCATTTCGCTTCCCTATGGCAAGAGAGTTTTCCGCACTGCACGGGACTACTATGGCCTGTGCAGTGCTTTTTTGTTTCCAAATATTTTTTATAAGGAGACAAAAAACCATGAAAAAGCGAAAGCAGAACCTTCCCCGGCCCGCCGTGCACCGTATGGAGCTTTGGTGGGCAGCCCTGCCAACTGTACCAGGCCACGTCCAACGCGGCACCCGCCCGGTCGTCATCGTCAGCAATGATCTGGGCAACGCCTCCAGCCCTGTCGTGTCGGTAGTACCCTGTACCACTCAGCGCCACAAGCCCGCGCTGCCCACTCACGTATACCTCCGGGGTTACGGCCTTTCCGGCGGCAGTATCGCCATGTGCGAGCAGGTGATGCCGCTGGACAAGTCCTGTCTGCTCCGGCACATCGGCACAGTATATGGTTGGTATGACCGGCTGGCTATCCAGCACGCTCTGGCCACGCAGCTGGGCATCGATCTCTGTATCAATCTGGCAGCATAAAGGGGCAGACTCATGCGAAGCATCAGCATGGCCTATCCGACCATTGACCTTGCGGCTACCGGCGCACACATCCGCCAGCTGCGGCTGGAGCAAGGGTACTCCGTTCAAGACTTACAGACCTATTTGGGGCTTGAACATCCACAGGCGATCTACCACTGGCAGCACGGACGTAATCTGCCCAGCGTGGATAACCTGTATGCCTTGAGCAAGCTCTTCTGGGGCGTCCCCATGGACAAGATCATTGTGGAGCAGGCGGCATAGAGCATAATGAGGGCCGGGAACAGATCGTTCCCGACCTTCATTTTATACCATAGGTTTAATGTTTGCGCGCGTCCTCCGTGGTATGCTGAACTCATATAAGGGGGGACAAAATCATGGGCATTGAGAGTCAATATTTAGGAGAGATCAATATCCCGGAGGAACACCGGGCGGAATACGCGCAGCAGGCGCTGAAGCTCCTGCGGGCAGGCGGTATGGTGACAGTGGAACCGGTACAGCTATACGGACACAAGCTGTACCTGCTCTCTCCGCCGGAACTGGACGAGGACGGAGAGGCCGTCGGCCACTACAATTATCTGGACGAAAACAGCGGTGAGCAGTGGTGTCTCAACGCGAAAGACGGCTGGTTCGGCTGCGGCAAGATCATTGGAAGCTGCTACTATTCAACAATCGCCGCCGTGCATATTTTAACAACGCTCTGGAGCAACTCCTATGCCGCAACGCTCATCAACGGCTGTCTGGTGCGGGAAAAGACCTATATCAGATGGATCAACTATGTGCTGGGCACACAGTATACGAACCAGCGGGCGACACAGCTGTGGGAGATCGGCAAGCTGCTCCAACTGGACGATGATTACTGGGTACACCGCAACCCGGACCTCGGCCATCTGCTGGAGGACTATCCGCCGGAGTGCGCGGACCGGGATCAGACGCTGTCGTATCTGGCTGCCTACCATTTTGGCGAGCTGTGCAGCATCCTCCCGTCCCTTACAGATGAAGATTGGGAGGAGCTTAAGCAGAGCAAAATGCTCACCATTCAAGCGATTTATGATTGAAATGCATATTTACGGCATCGTGCCCGATGAGGGGCCGCAGGTGCGCAACATCGCGCCGAGCCTCATAGCAGAGATTCTGGACGGCTGCATCCCGCAGAACTCCACAGAGTTTCGTGACGTGTACGCAGCGTGGATGGAGCGGTACGCGCCGGGAGTGATGCCGCCTGAGGAGTGGATACCGGACCGCGTGCCGCCGGAGTGGGACGAGCGGTTCGACCCGGAGGGCAAGCTGTACTTCTCCAAAGACTCCGCTCTGATTGCCATGTGGCACAGGGACGGAATCCGGGTTGTGCCGAACGTATGGGGGCCGGGAACGTGGATGATGGAAGCGTTTTGGCAGCCGCCACGGGAGCAATAAAATCAGAGCCCGGAGCCCCGGCTCCGGGAAATACGAGATCTCCCTGAGAGTCATCCAGTCTGGGAGAGAGGAGGATTCCTATGGACAATATTGTTGGATATATCTGCAGCACCCCCTGGGGCACCGTCTCGCGTACCACCCCCAGCCTTGGCTGGACGCCCGTTCTGCCTGCCATCCCCGACGGGTGGCAGGACGCCGGCACCGGCGCAGCCCCCACCGGATTCCGCATCATCGTGCGGCCCGGCACGCGTTTCCCCACCCTCTTTCCTAAGATGCCGCGCGCGGAGCTGGCGGCCGTCCACGCCCCAGACACGGAGCCCGGACGCTGGAGCCTCTGCTGGGACCACGCCAGCCAGAGCTGGGAGATGCGGCGGGGAGTCACCGCTGAGGCTGCGTTCATCCGGAGCTGCTCCACCCCCGGCCTGGCCTGGGAAGCGCTCGCAGACTACTGCCTGGAGCATTCGGACGAGCTGGACGAGCTGGCACACACCAGCACGGCCTGGGCAGGATACCCGGACGACTGGGCGGCGGCATCAGACGAGCTGATGGACGAGCTGCTGAGGGTGCTGCTATGAGTGCGCTTGCAGACCGGCATCTGGGGGAGGCGTTCGTCCGGCTCCGCCTCCGGCTGGGGCAACTGCCGCCGGAATATCTGCGGCTGCCTGCCCTCATCCACGAGGGACTCACGCAGCAGATACCGGACTATGCGGCTGCAGTGTGGCGGCTGGAGGGGATGCTGGGGCGCGGCCTCAACGAGGCATTGGATGAGGCGGCCTTCATCACGGCATATGCCGCGCTGGGGCTGCCGGGAAAAGTGGAAAAAGCCAAGGGTGTACCATAAAATTTTTCCGGTGAAGGCATTGAGGCGGACCCCAACCAAGGAGATCCGCCTCAATGCGTTTTCGTATTTGCTTTTAGAAGAAATTAGACAAGCGTGTCGTCCAGCAGGAAGTCGATGACGCCGACATTGAGAATGCCGTTATCATCATACCAACGCTTGCGGATATCGTGACGCACAATGATCTTCGGGAAAGAATCGCCGGTCAGCGCGAAGGGCTTATTCTCGGTGATGGCCTTTTCCTCTGTTCCCAATGCGTAGGCGGATTGAATGTAGGTCTTCTTGCCGCCGGAGGCTGCAATGAAGTCGATTTCCCGCGCGACCGGAGTGGTCCTTCCTTTGGCATTTTTCTCATTGCCATAGACGATGCCAATGTCAACGGAGCATTCACGGATCATCAGCTCATTGAAAATGATGTTCTCCATGATATGCGTCATTTCCTGCTGACGGAAGCCGATGCGGGCATTTCGCAGTCCAATGTCCTCGCAGTAATACTTGTTGGGATAGTCAAAATAGCTCTTGCCCTTCACATCCCAGCGTTTGCATTCGGTAAAGAGGAAGGAGTCCGACAAATGATCCATATAGGCTTTCACGGTGTTCAGGGCAACGGCATTCTCACCGCTGCGCTTCTGCACGGTGCTGATGGTGGCTGCAACCTTCGTCGGATTGGTCAGAGAGCCGATGGACGAACACAGCAGATCAAGAATAGCGGACAGCACATCCTCCCGCTTGATCTTCTTTCGCTCTACAATGTCCTTCAGATAGACCTCGGAAAACAACGATTTCAGATAGGCCATTTTAGCGGCGTCGTTGGGGCGGGAGAGGATCAGCGGCATACCGCCGTAGAATGCGTAGTTGTCAAAAGCGTCCTGCTTATCGCCGCCGACAGCCGAGTAGTATTCGGCAAAGGAAAGCGGATGCACACGGATCTCATCGCTGCGCCCCCGGAACTCCGTCAGGATGTCCGAGGACAGCATTTTGGAGTTGCTTCCGGTCACATAAATGTCTAAGTTGGACAAGGATTTCAAATCGTTGAGGGCGTCGTAAAAGGTGATCTTCTTCCCGTCCGGATTATAAGGATTCGGTACCTCGTCGGACATCTGGATCTCGTCTACAAAGAGATAATATTGGTCTGCGCTGTGTTCTACGATCTCGCGGAC
>ERZ773243.1933-NODE-1933-length-19683-cov-2.840330_pt1 | contig 19683 bp, 30 predicted proteins | sample MGYA00580520_ERZ773243 | MGnify/ENA primary metagenome ERZ773243 (study PRJEB29015, sample SAMEA2737747) | human gut metagenome | biome: human gut; feature: human-associated habitat; material: faeces | place: China | collected 2012 ... | reverse complement strand
AGTGGATTCCCCGGTGCACCAATTGTATACTACACTCAAAATCCTTCTACATGGACAGCTGGTACAGCTGCGGGACATGACTTCTATGGAAAAGGCCTGGGAGCATTTTTTGACATGTGGTATGCTGATGGGAACTATTACTTGGCTTGCGCTGGTGCGAATAAAACAAGTACTGGCCGTTACTACCCATTTATCATGAGAAGTCCTGTTCCCAGCTTTTTGAAATCTGCTGGAGCAAGCATAGTTCAAGTCAATGACATTTATAGTACGATTGAAGCATTTTATCGAGATGAGGATACACTGGCATTTCTCTCAGATGACGGTGATACACGTGCTGTTATGTATTCTACTCCAAATGCACCATTAGCATACACTTATAAAGCCTATACAATTTCTGGAAACTTCGACAGTTCCTATTTGTCGAATTGTGGCCTTTGTAAGCTGGATGGGAAATTTGTATACTTAGGGTACTATAACACTAATAACCTATACTATCCAGTAATTGTATATGCTAATTCAATCACAGCAGATTCTTGGACAGCTTTGACTCTGAATATACCTGTAGATAACTATGGATATCTTCCCAAAAGCCCCATTTGGAAAATCCGTGGGAAATTCTACATGCTTGGTGGCTACCCATTGGGAACAAGTAGATATGCCAGTCTATTTACTTCAAATGTGCTGCTGGGAGCATCTAATTGGAGCCGTATTTCAACAAGAGACAGTAACAGTGTTATTGATTCCTCAGCTTCACTGAGTCACGCAATAATCCAGAACAATACATTGCTACTACACATAGGCTCCTATGAGGTTAAAATCCCCTTATATGCTGTACCTAAAAACACCAGCTCTCTGGTACACAAGTACATTAAGGCAAAGGAAGGTGTTTGAGCTTGATTACTGTACCAACATTACCCCTCAAAGCAGGTTATGTAGAAGTTGAACTCAATGGTGAGCATTTCTACCGAAACATAATTACAGGAGAACTGCTGGGAGCGGAAACTGAACAACTTTCTATGGAAGAACTTCAGCAAGAAAACAAGCTGCTTAAAGCTCAAATTCAAGCTCAAACAGAACGGTCCGACTTCATTGAGGACTGTATTGCCGAAATGGCAACTCAAGTCTATGGCGGTGTATGATGAGGGACTTTGTCTGGTTCCTTTTCATAAATATCTTTTTATCACAAGGAGGAAAAATCATGATGGCAATGTTTTTCGCACAGCGGGTTATCCTGGGCAAGACAGAATTTGACCAGGTGCCCAAGGCTCTGAAGCAGGGTGTGGCTGAGGTCTTGATTGACAGTGGTCTGCCTGAGCTGGTTCCTGTCGAATACGGTGGCACCAAGCAGCAGTAAACCCAACCGGGGGAGGGCTTTTTGGCTCTCCCCCACCTTGTAAAAATTCTTGCTTGACTTTTATTCTGATTTATAGTATAATAGCAGGTGAAAGGAGGAAATCATGAACAAACAGCCTGTTTTATATTTTCAGACTGACCCCCGGTGGGAAAACAAGGACTATTCTGCCAAAGGAGAATCCACAACCATCGGAGCAGCTGGCTGCGGGCCTACATCGGCAGCTATGCTGATTGAAACCTTAACGGGCAAGACCTTCACCCCGGTTGATGCTTGTAGATGGTCTCTGGAACACGGGTACAAAGCCCCTCATCATGGAACCTATTACGCATACTTTGCTCCCCAGTTTGCGGCTTATGGAATCAACTGTTATCAGCTCAACTGGACTAATGTGTACCACAAGCCGAATGACCCTGTTCACGACAAGGCTTTTGCCCTTTTGAAGCAGGGGTACTACCTGATTGCCCTGATGAAAAAGGGTAACTGGACATCTGGTGGTCACTTCGTTGTTGTCTGGTGGGAGGATAACAAGGTGAGAATCAATGACCCGGCCAGCATCAGAGATAGCCGTTTGAATGGTGATATCAACACCTTCAGAAATGAAGCTGCTTACTACTGGGTGATTGATGCCCGCAGCTACAATGACCCCACCAAAAAATCTGAGGAGGAGGAAAAAACCGTGCCCACATACACTCATCTCCAGGATGTGCCCCAGAATTATCGCCCCGCCATCCAGAAGTTGATGGAGAAGAAAGCCCTGGTTGGGTACAAAGACCCTGACCCCAAGCGTTTGGATGACAATGTCATCAATGTCACGGAGGACTTCTGCCGTGTCATGACAGTTCTCAATAACTTGGGAAAACTTGACTAACAGGAGGGCCTCAACCAATGGACTACATACTGTTTGCTTGCAGTATTGTAGCTTGTTTGATAGGTATTCTCACATTTGTTGTTGGTATGAATGGACGGGCCAAGAATGATGGCATTGTGGTCCAGAAAATCAACCAAGCAATAGAGGGTATCGAGGAGTTGAAATCAGATGTAAAAGGCTTGACTACAAGCCAGCAGTCTCTGGCACTCCTTGTAAACTCTCACGAGGAACAAATCAAAACTTTGTTCAATATGATGCATTCATCTGATGCCAACACGCAAGCTCTGATTACTATCATGGAAACTCTGAAACATATAGAGGATAGAGGTGCATAACAATGAAGCCAGATACTTCAATCCAGCAACTGGATACTCTTCGCAAAGAGAAGGATGCGCTGGACCAAAGTGTGGCCCTGAACAGAATCGTTATGACCATGCTTGAATCCAAAAGGCGGGAGGACTTTTGGCTGAGGATTATCCTCATCATCAGCCTCCTGGCGAACATTGCTATTGCAGGAATTTTCACCTGGTATGAGAGTGGGTGGACAACTACAGCAACTACCACCACAGTCACTCAAGATACAGGAGAGGGCTCAGGCAACAATGTATACCAAGCTGGCGAAAACGCCGACTACATTCAAGGAAACTCTGAGGAGGTAACACCGAATGGCGAAACAAACAGTGACAACTACAACGGTGACCAGAACACGGACATCCAGCAGCAAGAGCAAGGGAGCAACAGTGACACACTCCAGTCCATCAGGTAAAACCAATATTGGTTCAAGTCATAACGGTGGTCAATCCCGTTGCCCTACTTGCGGGAGGTACAAATCAAAGTGAGGGGTGTAAAGATTGAGCATTCATCTTGACACCAGAAGAAAGCTCAAGGACATCCCTGATGTATCCCGGTTTGATGACCTGTTAGAACGGTCAACACTGACTGATGAAGACAAGGAAATCTTGCGTTTGCACTACCTCAAGGGAAAAGACTTCAGATACATTGGAGACACCCTGGGTTATGCGGAGGTCACAATCAAGAAACGACACGCAAAGGCACTTTCCAAACTGAGCAAGCTATTTTGAAGAAACCCCTGCACTGCTACGGCGGTGCGGGGGTTTCTTTTATCCTTTTTGTATACTTTCGGCACCCTTCTTGTATACTTCTCCACTGCCCTCCTATCGTATAATTGAATTGTAAGGGGATGGGCCTTACAATTCAATTATAGGAGGTACAATGTCATGTACGGTCAGCCGACCTATTACCCAAACCCCGCTATGCAGACAGCTCAACAGCGGCTCCAAATGATGGAAGCCCAATACCCCCAGTTTGCTGCCAATCCTGCCATGGGTTATCCTCAGCCTGGGAACTATACACCCAACCCTCAGCAAACAGCCTCTGCTGCTCCTATCCTCAAGGGACGGCCTGTTTCCAATGAAGAGGAGGCAAACGCTGCTATGATTGACTTTGATGGGTCATTGTTTGTATTCCCGGACAAGGCTCATGGAAAAATCTATACAAAGCAGCTGGGGCTGGATGGAAATATCATTTTCCTGAAATACTCCCTGGAATCCGGGGGACAACCTGGAAATGGCCAGAATGCCACTTCTGCTGTGGTCAGTGGCCAGGATATGAGTGAGTATGTGAAGAGGTCTGACCTGGACCAGAAACTGGCAGAAATCCACCAGAGATTCAACGGGCTGGAGCAGAGGTTGCCCGTGAATAACGGAGGGAACAACAGCAAAGGAGGAAACAAGTGATGAATTTCAATCCAATGCAGATGATGGGCATGCTTATGAATGGGGGCAAGGGCCTGAACCCTATGAACCTCATGATGAGTCAGCTAAATGCCAATCCAATGTTTCGACAGGCTCAGCAGATGGCTGAAGGGAAATCCCCGGAGGAACTGAAGAAAACCTGCGAAAACCTCTGTAAACAGCGTGGCATCAGCTTTGATGATGCTTGGGCTCAGTTTCAATCCCAGTTTCCTGGGTTGAAATAAATCTATTACAAGGAGGACAACAATATGGGTATGGAATCTGGTAGCGGTCTGTCTGTGGCTGATGCTCTGGCTCTCCAGAACAGAGACAACGATGGCATGTTTGGAGGTGCAGGTGGTACCTGGGTTTGGGTATTCTTCCTGTTCTTCCTGCTTGCCTGGGGTGGCGGCGGCTTTGGCTTTGGCAACAACGCAGCGGCTCAGGGTGCTTTGACCCGTGCTGAGCTGTATGACGGCCTGAATTACAGCCAGCTGGATAACGCTGTGCGTGGCATCCAGAATGGCCTGTGTGATGGCTTTTACGCTCAGAACACAGCCATGCTGCAGGGCATGAATGGGATTCAGAACCAGCTGTGCCAGGGCTTCAACGGTGTGAACAGCAACATCGCTGAGAGCCGTTTTGCCGCTCAGCAGTGCTGCTGCGAAACCAACCGGAACATTGATGCGGTGCGCTATGAGAACGCACGCAACACCTGCGACATTGTCAATGCCATCAAGGCTGACGGTGATGCCACCCGTGCTCTGATGACTCAGAACACCATCCAGGAGCTGCGTGACAACCTGCAGGCAGCTCAGCTCCAGCTGGGCAACCTCTCTCAGACGCAGACCATCATCAATGCGGTGCGTCCCTTCCCCATTCCCAGCTATGTCACCTGCAGCCCCTATACTGCAGCGAATGGCTATGGGGTTTGTGGTTGCGGCAACGGCTGCGGCTGCTAACATCTGAACACTGGCATATATTTATGCCCAACTTGAAGGGGAGGGCACACCGCTCTCCCCTTCTATCTATGAAAGGAGCTTTTGTATGAACAATCAGTATGCAAAGTCTTGTATCCGGGTATACAACAACACCGCTCAGGCTTTCACGGCTGCTCTGACCCCTCTGAACCTGGAAGGAACTCCTGTTGTAAACAGCGGGTGCTCTCTGACCCTGAACACGGCCAGCATCCGGGTTAACAAGTCTGGTCTGTACCACATTTCTGCGGATGTCACCTACACTCCCACCGCTGCGGGTGTAGCCATCCTTCAGCTGTACAAAGACGGGGTTGCCCTTCCCTGCGCCATTGCTCAGCAAACCGTAGCGATTGGAGATGTGTATACAAGTCACATCGAAACTGACCTGTGCCTGACTACCTGCTGCGTGAATAGACCTCTCATCACCTTGGACATCAGTGGTGTTGCTGGTACGGTGAACCATACTTGTGTGGGGGCTGTGAAGCTGGCATGAACAATCAAGGGGAACAGCTCTCAATCCTGGATGCAATAGCAATTGTATCTTTTCTTGTTGGGTTGGCCAACTATTCTGAGAATGTGGGTCAAAGTCAACTACAAGAAACTGTAAATGAGGCTGTACTGGACATACACAGTCACCTCAAAGAACAAGATGAGAAATTGAACTTTCTCCTGAACAAACTACAAGAAAAGGAGGACTGAAAGTGGCAAAGTCCAAGTCCATATTCATGGATTATGAGCCCAAAGACTGTAAAGAAGTCTTCAGTGTAATCAATGCCCGGCAAATCACAGCTCTGATGTTCCATAATGAGATGGCTGATTTGTTTGACTTTCTGGGCTTGAGAGGGTTCAAGCGAATGCATGAGTACCAGTATTTTGCAGAATCTGCTGAACATCGTGCTCTAAAGAGATACTATCTCAACCATCACGGTATGCTTCTGCCTGATGAGGAGATTGACCCTGTGGATGTCATCCCGGATGATTGGTATCAGTACAACCGAATGGATGTCACCCCGGCTGTTCGCAAACAGGCTGTTCAGAAAGCAATGGAGCAATACAAGGAATGGGAATGTGGTACAAAGGAACTCTATGAAAAGTGTGCTGCATACCTGATGGCATGGCAGAAGATTGCAGACTTCAACAAAGTGAATGAGCTTGTAAAGGATGTTGACACTGAACTCAAGTATCTGGAACGGCTCTGCCTTGAACTGAAGTCTGTTGAGTACAGTGCAGACTACATTGCTGTACTTCAGGACAGTTACCACGAGAAATACAAGGAAAAGTCCAAAAATATAGAGGTCAGCATTTGTTGAAACAACCCCAACTGTTTATGAAGATTGGACCAAACAAGTATGTTCCCGTGGAGCGGCCTTGGCCTGACCACGACATCTATGCATGGGATGATTCTCTTCAGCGCATTATTCTCAAAGAGAGGGTTCAGCAGACCCACTAATGAGGTGCCCCCGGTTTAAGGCTGGGGGCACTTCTTCATCGTAGAATGGCCGCAGTGGTGTTTTTAGTCCGGGGGTGGTAGTTATACACCCACCCTCTTTCCGTGAGGAAATAGACTGAGAGGATTGCCAGGCTTTCGTGAATCCGGGCCGGGGGCAGGTTTCTCTCCTACTCCCGGCCCGGTATCGGCCTATTAGAGCACCCGGCAGCGGGTGAGCTCAGTCTGCATAATACCCTTGTATTCATTATGACCTTTGATTGTTCCCTTCAGAGACACCCGATCATTATCAGAAATCTTTTCAGAACTCCCCAGCCACTTCCCGGTTTTCCAGGTGAATATGGTTCCATCAGGAGCAGTGAGCTTGTACAAGTAGGTGTATCCAAACTGGGTGTCCCATCCTGTTAAGAGGCGAACACTGAGGTCATGAAGCTCAATGCGGTCGCCTTCAGCCCCAACCCATACAGACTTCTCATCAGTTCTGCGGGTAAACTCCTGACGGGCTTTGCGCTCCATCTCACGGTTGTATACCGCAACAGCAGAGCAAATCAAACCAAAATCCCGGCCCTCACAAAACTCCTTATGGCAAACAGCCTTCAGGTTGGTATTGTATCCAAACTCATCAGCCAGAGAGGGAACCCAAGTCAAAATCTGCTCAACACGCTCCTTATTGCCACGGTGGTCAACATCAAAGCCATCTTCCTTGACTCTTTCTTCCCAACCAGTCTGCTGAAACATCTGCTCACGGACAATCGTTTGAGTACTGACACCCTCAGAATAGGTCTTGGTATAGCCATACAGCCGAACAGCTTCAACCGCATATTGAAGAACCTCAGACACAGGGTAATAGGGCTTGAAACCGGGGGTGGGCTGCTCACCTTTGATGAGCTCATCGAACCAGGATACATAAGCAGTCACGGCTTCAGCAGACAGGCCTTTGGTGAAATCCTTCAGGCAAGTCTTGCCCACCTGCTTGAACTCCCCAGTGATGGTATTGCGAATCAGGTATGTGTCCTTGCGGTTGCGCTTGGTATTGCAGTGGTCACAGCGGGTATCAGCAGTGTAATAGCTCTCAGGAATCTTAACTTCAGGACGGAAAGAACGGATGATATTGATGGGCTTGGAGTGCTCAATGGTAGCAATGAACTCCCAATCACTCACACGGGCCGTTCCAGAGACTTCTACAGTGATGAACTTGGCGGTGTGTTTCACCCCGGTTTCCTCATCTCTGACCTGTTTGAAGGTCTCACCCAGCTCCTTGTAGGAGAACTCACAACCATAGGCAGCGCACTTCTTCTGGATGTTGGCCAGCTTCTTCTGCAGACGGGGCATATTGTCCTCAAAAATCTCATACAACATTGTTTGTTCCTCCTTGGTGTCGTTCCTTATTTACAGGTCAATCATACTCCCATATGAATCAAAAGTCAAGCACTATTTTGAAAATCAATGAAAAATTTTCAAAAGAAAACCCCGCCGTGTGGCGGGGCTGTCTTTTACCAGGTTTTGACTTTTGCATAGCTTCTACGGCGGTCACGCATATACACATACAATACAACACTGTGGTCAGCTACATCTTCATAGTTGAAGCAAATCTCACAACTCACCTCATACCAGCCCCATTCATCAGGGGCACCATAACCATAGGAAGTCACTTTGCAATCAGTACGGCCATAAAACTTATTGGCAGCGGTCTCAGCCTTTTTGATTTCACTCTTCAACAGGGTTTCCAACTTTTCATATCAAAATCCTCCTCAGTTTGTTTGGGGTTTATCTTCCTTACAATCATGATTATACTCCACCCTCAAACAAAAGTCAAGAGATTTTTCAAAAAATCCTGAAAAATTTTTCAGTGAGCCTCAGCCCCATTCATTACAGCTTTGACATAGTCCTCTTTGTTCTTCCAGCATTGGAGTATGTCTTGGTCAACAGTCTTGCCTGTAGACATGGTTGCTACAAAGTGATAGTACAAACAAGGATTCTCCTGACCGGGGCGGTGTACCCGTTTTCTGGCTTGGTCATACTTTCCCAGAGAATGGTCCAGCGTGTAAAATATACAGATGTGGGCACGGGTCAAATCTATGCTTTCAGAGCCAGAGGTGTACTGAACACCCAATATCCGGGTTTTGCCTTCCTTCCAGTCCTTCAAGGTATCTTCTGAACCAGATACCTCAGAATAGCCGCAGCCCAGCTTTTCAGCCACTTTTCGTATAGCATACAAGTCTTTTTTGAACTTGGCAAAGATGACCAATGGCTCTTCCACAGGAAGATTCTTGACAAATTTGTACAAAAATGTCCTCCTGTATGTGCTGATTCTTTTCAGCTCTTTTGTACCATCGTCATACTCAACAGGGAGATACCCGCTTGTGACTTGTTGTTTACGGATGGTCATAGCCAAGACATTGTTCACTGTCATAAAGCCCTCACCCAGTTCAACAGCACCCTCTTTTGCCAATTCTCTGTATATCTCTTCAGTGTTTTGGTCCATAGGAACTTTGACAACCATACGGGTTGTTTTGGGAAGTTTTACAGTTGACTTCATGTAGAAAGCGCAGCTGAACATCTTCTCCCTCAGTCTATCCAGGTTTTTGTATGGTTCCTTCTTGTTCAGGACAGGAAAGCCAACCCTGGAGCTGAGTGCTGTATCCACATTCTGGTATTCCTCACAAAATGCATAGTAATTGGTACCAAATATTGCCGGGTCAAGAAATCTGTACTGCGCATAGACATCCATGGGGTTTTCTGCCAACGGAGTGCCCGTGAGCAGGTATCGGTGTGGCACGCTCCTTCCTAACCGGGCAAGAAATCTGGAACACTTGCTACTGGGGGACTTGATTCTATGACTTTCATCACAGACAACGCAATCAATACCCAGCTTTTTGTAGAACAGCATCTTGTCCAGTGGTTTTCTCCAGACTGATTCATAGTTGCATATGAATATCAAGGGCTTGTTTTTTGGTTGTTTCACAGCCAACTGAAGGGCTTTTTTCTTCCCCTCCCAATTCAGCTTATGGAGTTGGATTATGTTGTCATACTCCATACTTGAGTGGAGTTTGATTTGGGGTGGCCAAACATCACATGGTTTTTTAGGAGCCACAACCAGTACTCTCTTGAATCCTCTATTGACAACCAGGTCAATCATAATCTTGGTTTTGCCACTTCCAGGCTTGGTGTATAGTGCAGCTGCATCTCTGGGATACAGATATTCCAAAGCCTTGAGCTGATGTTTCCAGGGCTTTGTTATCATATTGAATCCATGTATAACCAACCTATTCACCCCAATCAGGAATATCAAACCAAGACAGGCAACCATTGTCCTCAGGCATCTCATCATACCCATGGTATTGTTCCCAGTCAAGGGAGAATAGCCTGTAAATCATCCTCATGCTGTAAATAACCCCAACAACACACCCGGCGTTCTTCCATCGTCTTAGCTCAAGTTGTTGCTTTTTACTGGCCTTGTATCTATGGTCAGATGTTTTTAGTTCCAACTTGAACATTCTTCCATGGAAACATCCATTGATATCAGGTCTGCCTGATTGTGAAGCATTTCCTGAGACATTCTCTGCTTTACAACCAGGCAGTTTATTAAGGCAATCTAATACAGAGGACTGAAAACTGCTTTCAAGTCCCACTGATGTTATTCCTCCTTAATTTCCCAATTTTGAGATTTACATACCGGGCAAACCGGGTTGTCATTATCTTCATGGCCACAATTGAGACACATCCGCTTCAGGGTTTTGCCCTGCTTATTGGCTTTCATCAGCCGATAATGCTCATATACTTCTGCAGCGCAGCTGTCACACAGCTCTTGGTTGTAAGTAGCAGAACAAGGGGCATTCTCAAATGTAAACACTCTTGAGGTATGGGATGGAAGGAGATCGAGCACCATAAAGTTACTCTTGGTTATCTCTTTTCCACAGCAATCACATAGTCGTTTCACAGACATTACGCTCACCCCCATACCAGATTGACCGGGGCAAACTCTGATACACCCGGCTGGACAAAGAGGGCTGCGGAGCGGTCATCAATGTACATATTGGCAAACACTTTCCGGGTGTCACCGCCATAGTATGCTTGAACTTCAGGAAGGTTTTCATTCACCGCATCAAAGGTCAGGCCCCGCTCTTCACAGAATTTCACCGCATCCTGAAGCATAGCCTCTGTTCGGCAGCTCCAAAGGATGATTTTCCAACCCGCAGCTTGGTAAGCAGATACAGCTTTCCAAATCACGGGGTTGACTTCCCCAATCTCAGGGAACTTGTTCTCAACCAGTGTTCCATCAAAGTCCACCGCAAGGATGGGCGGGAACAGCTCTTTCTCATTGTATTGTGTAGATTCAGTCATTGTCTTTGTAAATCCCTTTTCATGTGTGTCGATACCCAAACCCTGACCCAGCCTTGGTGGTCTGTAGCCGACTTTCTTAGCAAATGAGGGTATGCGCTGCTGTACTTGTCCAATACAAGCTCTCTGAGAATGGTTATGTCCTTGGCGGTTGTCATGGGTAGGTCAATATTGAAGTCCTCCTTGGCCCATTTGGACACAAAATCAGCCATCTCAAACCGCTCTATCCCCATGGCGTCAACGAACTTCAAATACAAGTCCTTGGGGGCATAACAGAGGTGTTCCCAGACCAGCTTGTCTCTGTTCTCATCAAGAACTTTTACAAGGAACTTGATAAGCCCTTCCCGCATGATACCACCCCCGCCTTCAGTTAGAAGATGCCTGAGGCAGCTCTGCGATGTTTTTCTTGGCTGCTTCGTAGTCTCTGGAGTACATATGGAGAGAACCAGCATAATGGGTGTAATGCCCAATTTCAACACCCAGCTCCATGGCCATCAGCATCTGAAGGAAACAGAAGCTGAACATGTCATAGGGCACCCCCATCCAGATGTCATTGGACCGCATATGGGTGGACAGGTTCAACTTTCCGTCCCGGATAAAGAATTGGAGGTACACCGTGCAGGGTACATCTTTGGTAGGCTGATTGTTCGCATCCTTGATGTGGATAACGGCCTGACGGCTGTTGGGGTCTTTCCAAAGCAGCTCCTTTACATACTGCCACTGGTCAAAACCAAACTTGTCAAAGATTCTCCAACCATAGGCAGAGTTGTTTGTCTCACCATCATCAGAGATGTCAGCCCACTTCTTGGCAAACCGGGAGATGTCCTTGACCTTGTTGGATCCAGACAGATACCAGGCCAGCTCACCCACAGCATACCTCATAGGCATCTTGCGAATGGGGCTGCTCACGATGTTTCGGGTGGGGTCTTCAATGCAGAAAACCGCATCACAGATTTCTCCAACCACGCCTCCATCTCTGGAGTCAGCAGTGTATCCTTCCTCAGCCTGGGACTGGAGGGCACTGAACCCAGCCAGCCAAGCGTCATTGACGGTCTTTCCCTCAAATACTGTGACCATGTTAAACCTCCTTGATATCAACCCGGATGATGTTTTTCACCCGGTATACAGTGATGTTCCCTTTTGTGAGCCTGTCAGCCATACCCTTGGAAATAATGGCCACAGCCTCAGTCAGCCATTTGGTATCAACCTTCATTGGGTTTATCCTCCACAGAGCGTTCCCACTGCCGTTCAGTCAGCTCCATCAGAGCATAGTTGGCAATGTCCATCAGAGTGTCCTCAATCTTCTCGTCAGACACCTTGCATTCATATCCGGGCTGAATGATGGTATCCAAACGGTTGAGCTTGTCAAACAATCTCATACATACAAAATTGGGGTATCTCTTTCTGAGCTGAGAGAAAGAATCACCATAGTCAGCGTTCTTATTCTCGTACAGAGAGTGCGTATTGTCACACAACTGCTTATGAATCTGAATCTTGTTCATATCACTTCACCCCCGTTGAGCCCCAGCCGCCTCTGTTTTTGTCAGGAAGATGTTCAATCTCTTTGAAAGTGAGCTCAGGCTGAAGCGGATAAATCATGAACTGACAAATGCGGTCATTCTTGTTCAGATGAACATGCCTGGTAGCATAGGCGAAAAAGCCCCAGATGTCCTCATCCCCACAGAAGGAGTTTTCAAACACCCCAATGCTGTTCGCCTGAAGCAGACCAGTGCGCTTGAATGTACTGGAGCGGGGTGCCAGGATAGCTCCATAGCCATCAGGCAGTTTCATAGAGATGCCCAAACTTATGAGTTTGGACTCACCTGCTTTCAGGTCTGTATCCTCAGCCACACGCAAGTCTACCCAATCACCAATGGTCATCTTTTCCGGCAACTGTACATCAGTGTGTCTTTTGACCAGAATCTCCATTGCTCCCTCTGTCCCCATAGGAAGGTTCAAACGGTTATAGCCCTCCTCATAGATGACAGTCAGACCATAGGCGCAGGCAACTTCATGCTCAATCCGACAGCCCCTGGCATTTTCCCAGCCCTTGCAAAAATAAGCCGCATCACACAGACTCATGTTTTCCAAAGACTTTGCCAGGAAACACAACGGAATCTGAACCACACCCCGTTCTTCCATCTTCTCCTTGTTATACCAGTCATCAGTAAACAAGGTATTGATGACTTCATAGCCCTTTTCTTTCAGAGCTGAGATTGCTTTTTCTCTTGTGGCAACAATCTCTTCATCAGTTTTTCCCGCCATAGGTTGGGACAACATAGCTTTCATTCTTGTTACCTCCTGTATTTGTCCACGGTCTTGAGAAAAGCCGGCAACATGTTCTTCTTTTTAACCTTGGCGGAATTCACTTTGATAGAGATGAACCCGGCGTTGGCAAATTCAGTCACATTCCTTGCCACAGTATTCCACTTTCCTGCCACCGCAGCTTCATTGATGGGTTTACCCCCATTGCGCTCATAAACACGGCTCAGTGCCACATCTACGGGTGGGAGAAGGGACACCACGATGACCTTCAGCTGCTTCTTCCCGTAGTAGTCCTCAACTTCATGGAACAAGTCGATATAAGTTGAGCGGATAGTGCTGGCCATAATACCCTCCATGAGCACATCGTACTCAGGAAACCCATCAAGGGCAGCAAACAAAGTCAGCTTGGTGACTGCATTGTTCTTCAAGGTATCCAGGCCACCTGTTTTGTTAAAGTATGTTCCCAAAGCAACCCAGCCATAGGAAGGAAAGACGGTGATGGCACTGATTTTCTTCCCGTCACTCCCCACAATCTCATGTACATACATCTTGGGGTCATCCATCATGGACATGGGGATGGTAGACTTTCCAGCCCCGTTACAACCCCGGACATTGACCAATACTCTACTCAACCCCAGTCAACCCCTCTCTCAGCCATAGCTTTTTTCTCTCTAGGCGTATTCCATCCCAGTCATGGAGTTCCCCAAGCATATTGTGTTTCCATAGCTTTTTTCGAATTCTGTACACCTGTTTCCAGATGTCTCCCCCATCAGGAAAATGGGCTTCATGCCAATGAAGGTTTTCCAGTTGTCTGTCATGATGGTAACCACCATACCTTGTCCCTTGAAACAGGTTTGCCCAGCTACAAAGTTTTGTGTACCATTTATCAGGGGGGTTTCCTGGATACAGTTGTTCCATGCTGTTACATAAGCTCTCAAAATGAATCCACAGATGCTCTTCATCGTTTGAAGTCACAAGTTTGCTTGAGCGGATTTTATTGGCCTTTCTGTCTTTATACAAGACATGACACATTCCAATAGCCAACTGAGGTGTTGTTTTCCATTCGGGGTATCTTGTATCCAAGTTATACCCAGCTGCATAGATGCAGTTTTCAAACAAATCTGCAGAAAATCCACCTATATTTTTGACACCCATAATCCCTTTTCTCAGGGCTTTCCTTGTGGAGAACTGTGAAACCCAATCATGTGGGGAACCATCTGTGACAGCAATCCAACTCTGTATCGCTTCAGGATATAGATTCATAGTTATCACTCTGCGTTTGTCCGGGTTTGTATGAGGGGTATTTTGTCTCCAAAACTTACAAGCAGAAATGAGGTCTGTAGAAAACCTATCAACCCCATAGATTGCTGTTAGCTCCTCATAAAATAGGCAGTGTAAAAACGATGCTGTCACAATCTCATCTTGGCTCCAATGGTTCTTTTGTGCATAAGCCAATATTGTAGGGTGACAAACTGTAGGGGCACCAATAGCATACTCTAAAAATTTTTGCTCACGCCAGTTCCCCCCTTCATCACCCGGTATATTATACAAATCCATACAAGCCTCCAGAAATCGGGGGAGGGGGGCCGCAGCCCCCTCGTGCCCGTCAGTCAAAATGATAAATCAGATGGGGGCCAGCCAATAGCATTTCAGTCCTCGTCCTCTTCCCAGTCATCGTCTTCATCTTCGTCCTCATCCTTGGCTTTCTTCTTGGACTTGGCAGAGGACTTCTTGCTGGACTTGGCGGGGGCAGCTTTCTTGCCCTTCTTGGGCTTGACAGGGGGCTCATCTTCCTCCTCATCGTCCTCGTCATCGTCTTCATCTTCGTCCTCATCTTCCTCTTCAGGCTCAGGACGCTTCTTGGACTTCTTGGCAGGAGCAGACTTGGAAGCAGCCTTTTTGCCCTTCTTCTTCTTGGGGGCTTCTTCCTCCTCATCTTCCTCTTCATCCTCATCGATGTCTTCATCTTCGTCATCGATGTCCTCATCCTCATCTTCGTCTTCACCGGGCTTGATGTAGGAAGAAATCTTGGCCCGCTTCTGGCCGTTGTACTCATCATGGATGACATCGATGATACACACCTTGCCCTCCATTTTGTCCAGGTCCAGTGTCAGCTTGCCGTTGGACTTCATACCAGCTGCGTCCAGGAAGCTCTTCAACTTCCACAGGGCCTTTTCAGTCAGGGAGAAGGTCTCAAAGACGGTGTTGCCCTTGGCGCTGCCCTTGATGACCTCAAATTGGGCCTTGATGCAGTCATCACCGCTGCCCTGCACCTCACCCATCTCAGCCTTTTTCAGTTGAGCCAGCCACTCTCCTTCAGGGCACCGGGTGAAACTCTCAACACCTTCCATGTTGACTTTGACTTTTCTGCTCATTGCTTGGTTCCTCCTGTAATTGTTAAATTATTCCACCGCACCAATAATCTCCATGAACTTGTCATAAGTGGGGTTGATGATGCGTTTGGGGACTTTGATTGAGGGGTCAATCTGGAGCTTGGTCCAGTAATAGGGGTTGGGGCCGATGTCGGCCGCATATTTGACCACTTCTTTGGTGCTGTTCCCCTTTGTAATCTCTTTTGTGATTTTGGTCGTATGGATACCATAGTTGGCCATACCCTCCAAATAGGTGCGGGCACCCTTCGACACAGAGGGGCGGATGTCCGGGGCAATCTCATCTTCCATACCTTCGATTGCGTCTGTACTCTCATGACAAGTCAGGACAACAATGTGTCGCTTCGCAACTTTGTGCATAGCCTTGATGACCTCTTCTGTTTCGGTCTTGAGCTCACCCCAAAGCTGTTGTGTCATCTTTTTATTCTTGCTGATGACATTCTGGTCTGTCCACTCATTGACCATAAGAGAGAATGTGTCAACCACAACGGTCACATACTTCTTGTCTTTGAGCAGCTCCTTTGCGATGTCTTTGAGCTCTTTGACACTGGAGATAGATATTGCACTGATACCCTCTACATGAGCAATGGTATTGGAACCATCATCACCAATCTGAAGGTACAGCAGGGGCTTGGGGAAAGTGGAAGCAACATGAGTCTTTCCACTATTTGACTTCCCGTACAGCACCCAAAGGTTGCGTTGACCCAACTCTTGGATGTCAACCGCTGAATCTAACAGGGCCATTGGAATCCTCCTTGTTCAATCGTCTGAAAACAGAGAACCCAACAAAAGAGTGCTGAGAAGGACATCCAAATGCTTGGTGTACTTGCCAGCTGCCTCCTTTTCTTCCTTCTCCATATGGGACTCAATGTTGTCCAAAATCCTGGGAATGGCTTTTTCTTGCATTGCTTTGACTACGGCAATCTGCTCCAGGGTATTCGCAGCCCCCTTCAGAATTTGGCCAACACCAATTGTTCCTTCAGGGGTGGTTTCGTCTTTGCGGGTATAAAGCCCAACAAAAAAGCGGGGTTGAATCACCATTGTTTCCCCAGTGTTGGGGTCTTCAATAGTGACCTTGAGGGGCATAGGGGTTTTCTCCTCAGTGTTCTCTTTCTTTGAAGTCTCTGCCAATGACATATTGTACATCTCCTCCAGTCATTTCTGTATAGCAAATATCATGATATGGACACCAGGAACAGTCCCGTGTTACATTCCGGGTTTTGTTCTTTTCTCCAAACCTGATAATCTGCTTTGCTGTGTACAAGTACCCATCCCAAATTACTTCTACCATAGCTGGGTCAATATCCAACTCAACTTGGAAGAAAAACTCAGGGATATTGGACTTGTATTTTTGTCCCTTCTGGACAATCTCTGGGTCAAGAATCCCGTGCGCTTTGCAGGCCCTTTTCCAGCTCATGGGTGTAATCTTGGTTGATGCAGCCTCACTGAATCTTTTCGACTTCTCAAGCCAAATCGGTTCAGCCGCAGGTGTTGAACGGATGTAGTCCCATTTTACCTTGTCGGGTAAAATACCCCTTAAAAATTGGACTGCTTTCGCATACAAGCACTTTTGTGTGTTCATAACCAAGATGTCCATGTTAGGCTTATTGGAGAAAGTTTTGTGTTCACCAACCGTTATGGACTTTACACCACTGTGCTTCAGCAAATACAGCTCATCAATCTTTCCTACAAAGATTATGGGCTCACCCTTACAGTCACCAACATCAAGCTCAAACTCATGCTCTGTTACTTGGGGTTGCCTCACTCCCTTGTACACCCGTCTGTAGTCTTTGAATATGTTGAAGAGGTCATCAAGGTAATTCTCACCCAACTCTCCCTGCCAAGATGCTGGCATTTCATAGTAGGTGTCCCTGATGGTTTCCTTTGCATCTCTCAGGGCTTCAGGGTCATTACGGAGTTCAAGGAGCTTATGGAAGTCTGTTCCAAAGTACAATGGGCGTTCAGGCTTCTTCTTCTCCAATCTTCGTACATACCTCAGCCAATGCTGATACGGGCAATGCAAATAGGAGCTTTCCCTGGAGTAGCTAATGTGTATTTCACTCACCTCCTATCTGTTGTTTTTTATTTGGGGTACAGGCAGAGGGGACTTTCACCCTGACCCTTAACAAGTGTCACATAATACTTGCTGCTATTTTAGCAACCTGTACCCGTTGGTGATGATGCAGGGGGATTGTACCCCTGGCGGAGCGTGTTGGGTTTGAACCAACGCACCATTACTGGTCTACTTGTTTAGCAAACAAGCCCCTTCACCACTTGGGTAACGCTCCATAAATCGGGACACCCTGGAGAGTTAACTGTGGGTTTGTCCCGGATTGTTTCACCGTTCCACAGCGCAATCTACTTTGGCATACACCGTTTCAAACTACGCTCCCACAGGGTTTCCCTTGACTCTGCGTTTATACGGGCTTGTCACCGTTGATTTTGGCCGGGAACCACAATCAGCCGCATTAAGGGAGGGGCTGTTGCCCCACCCGTATTCAGTTCAGCGGGTATGACAATCAGTCATCGACTTCCTCAAACTCATCGTCATCATCATCCGCAGCTGCCTTCTTGCCCTTCTTGGCAGGCTTCTTGGACTTCTTTGCGGGCTTCTTGACGGGGGCGGGCTCATCGTCCTCATCCTCCTCGTCATCGTCCTCCTCATCATCGTCCTCATCTTCGTCATCCTCAACGGGGGCAGACTTCTTTGCGGGCTTCTTGGCTGCCTTCTTGGACTTCTTGGGGGCCTCATCCTCATCGTCCTCCTCATCGTCCTCGTCAGCCTCAGCCTCAACCTTGGTCTTGGTCTTGGTTGCCTTCTTGGCAGACTTGCGCTTGGCACCGACAGTGGAGGGGGCCACGAAACTGCCATCATCAGGGATGATGCTGTTGGCATACTTCTCCTTGCCCTCCTCGACATTGACCTGTTTGCCGGTCTTACGGTCGAACACCATCTCATCACCATTCTTCTTCAGCACAGTAATGGTTTTCTTGGTAGTGCTGGCCACGGGGAAAACGCCCAACTTGATACCCGTGAAACCCTTCAGAATAACCTTGTCGCCCTTGTTCATTTCCAGCATTGTAATACACTCCTTAAAAATTTTTATTGTGGGAGGGCTTCTGGCGTTCCCTCCTGCTTACATTGGTATCATACCCTATCTTCAATCAAAAGTAAAGAGGGAATTTTGAGCCATTTTCACAAGGTTTTGCTCAATTATGCCTCAATAGCTCACTTTTTCTTTCGATTGCTCATTATATCGTGAATTCTCACAAATTTTAATGTGTTCCCCACGGCCCCCATCCTATATCGACATCCAAAGGTACACGAAGCTCAACCCCAAAATCATCCAACACTTTTGGGTGCTTCATAATTCGTCTGATAGTTTCATCAACATAGTCCTTGTCTTCCACCCTGCACTCACCAATAATAGAGTCATGAACAGTTGCTCCAATCCAAGCAATGCCTTTGAGTTCCTTATTGATTTGAGTTACTGCGGAAATCAGAAGGTCAGAACCAGAACCCTGAACCGGGGTGTTGATGGCTCTGCGTGCTGCGCTGGCTCTCTCCCATTTGTTGGGAGAGTATATGAGGGGGAGGCGGCGAAACCGTCCAAACATATTGGATACACCACCCTGCATCTCACACAAGTCCTCCTGCTCCTTGTGCCAGGGAAGCAGTCTGGCATACTTGGCAAAATACAGGTCACGGATGTGCTTTGCTTCAGCCAGAGTGAATACCTGTCCATAGCTGTCCAAAGCATACTTGACGAACTTTTTGGCTTGCATACCATACAAAAATCCAAAGTTGACTGCTTTTGCCTTGCCTCTTTCCTCCTTGGTGGGCTCTCTCCCGTTTGTGAACAGCTTTGCGGTCTCTGTGTGAATATCACCATCATGTAGATAGATATTCAGCATGGTTTTATCCTTCGCATAATGCGCCGCAATACGTAACTCCAGCTGAGAGTAGTCTGCTTCAAACAGAATCATACCAGGAGCACCACTGAACAAGCCTCTAATGTCCTTTGTTCTGGGTACTTGCTGCAGATTTGGGTTATTACAAGAGGTGCGGCCGGATACCACATTTGTAAGGTTGAAGTTGGGGTGTATTCTGCTTTCATAACAGTCATCCTTCCACCGATTCAAGAACATCTTATTGCGAGTGGCCGCATCCTTGTACTTCATCAGAAGGTCTGGAAGCTCATACCCCTTCATAGCAAGCTCCTTCAACACATCCGCTGCGGTGGATGGGGCACCCTTCCCGGTCTTATAAATGACCGGCATACCCTC
>ERZ773243.1929-NODE-1929-length-19730-cov-8.270953_pt1 | contig 19730 bp, 14 predicted proteins | sample MGYA00580520_ERZ773243 | MGnify/ENA primary metagenome ERZ773243 (study PRJEB29015, sample SAMEA2737747) | human gut metagenome | biome: human gut; feature: human-associated habitat; material: faeces | place: China | collected 2012 ... | reverse complement strand
CCTGGGACACATGGCAGGCGATATTTGCAGGAGCGAAGCGACGCACAAATGAAGCCTGACAGCGGTTAGGAGCGACAGCGACTAACTTCCGAAATGTGCTGCCGGAGCTTAAATAGAATCTTGTAGGACGTGACGTAAAGGTGTGGAGGATATGCGGTCGTACCCACTGAGACGAGCTGCAAGCAGCGAAGTAGAAGTGTTGGTACGAGCCATATGAGGACTGTCCAAGAGCCAGCCGCAGGCGCAGCGATTGGAGGCGGTCTACCATAAACATTATCCAGATAATGACAGTACTAGGATATGATGTAAATAACAGCTCATAGAAAAAAGCATAATTTTGTAATCAAGATGGTTAATTTAATTCCCACAAACAAGGAAAGTTATGATATAATATTTCAGATAATGTTTTCAGAAAATTTTTAAATATGGAGTGTGTATCGATATGAAGAAAACAAGCTATTCTCCGTATAGTGATCGCAAGAATAACTATACGTTTTTGGGAGCAGCTCTGGCTATCTTGGCAGTTTTGCTATATGTAAGCTTTGGAGCTCCCAACACAATTGATCCTGCAACATATAAGCCTGCAGTTTACTCTACTATTGGTGCTTTATTACCTCCTGTAATTGCTATTAGCTTGGCATTAGTTACAAAGGAAGTATATTCTTCCTTATTTGTAGGTATATTTATTGGTGCTTTGCTTTATGCCAATGGTAATCTTGAGCTTACACTTATGACTTTGCTGTTTAACGAAGATGGCGGTATGATTACTAAACTTTCTGACAGCGGCAATGTTGGTATCCTTACTTTTCTGGTTATTTTGGGAATCATGGTTGCTCTTATGAATAAGGTTGGCGGTTCTGCTGCCTTTGGTCAGTGGGCATCCCAAAATATTAAGACTAGAGTTGGTGCACAACTAGCAACAGTAGCTCTTGGTGTTATGATTTTTGTTGACGACTATTTTAACTGTCTCACCGTAGGTTCCGTAATGCGTCCTGTAACAGATCGTCATAAGGTAAGTCGTGCTAAGCTGGCCTATATCATTGACTCTACTGCAGCTCCCATTTGTATTATTGCACCAGTTTCCAGCTGGGCTGCAGCCGTAACATCTTCTATTCCGGAAGGAACTGATATTAATGGCTTTGCTATGTTTTTGCATACTATTCCCTACAATTTCTATGCAATTGGTACACTGCTGATGATGATTAGCTTGTCCGTAATGAATTTCGATTTTGGCCCCATGAAAATTCATGAGGAAAATGCTAGAAAGGGAGATTTATTTACTACCGCCAATCGTCCTTATGGTGACGAAGATGATGAAATTACCGGACCTAAGGGTGCAGTAATTGACCTTGTTTTCCCTGTAGCGGTACTCATCGTTTGCTGCATTATAGGTATGGTTTATACTGGAGGTTATTTCCAAGGAGTAGGCTTTGTTGATGCTTTTGCGGCAGCTAATGCTTCTCAAGGTCTTGTATTAGGCAGCGTAGTAACCTTCCTGATTACATTCTGCTTCTATATGACTCGCAGCGTTATGAGCTTTAAGGATTTCACTGAGTGTATTCCTGCAGGTTTCAGAGCAATGGTTGCACCTATCATGATTCTGACCATGGCTTGGACTTTGTCTGGTATGACTGGACTCTTAGGCGCTAAATACTATGTTCATGATGTAGTTGCTAATTCTGCAGGTGCTCTGAAAATTTTCCTGCCGGCAATGATATTCTCTGTAGCAGTATTTTTGGCGTTCTCCACCGGCACTAGCTGGGGTACCTTTGCAATTTTGATTCCTATCGTTTGTAACGTTTTCAGTACTCCTGAAACATATCAAATGCTTGTAATCTCCATTGCTGCATGTCTGTCTGGTGCTGTTTGTGGTGACCACTGTTCGCCGATAAGTGATACCACAATTATGGCGTCTGCAGGTGCACATTCTGATCACGTTAACCACGTATCTACCCAGCTTCCGTATTCTCTTACTGTTGCAGGTGTTTCCATTGCAGGTTATTTAGTTGCAGGTGCTCTTGGTTATAGTTTTGGCAATTCTACTGCTTTACTTGCCCTTCCTGTTACTATCTTCCTGTTAATTATGGTATTAGTTTTCCTGCGCAAATTTACTTTCACTAAGTAATTTATATTGATCTATTAAGAGCAGCTACTGCCATGACAGGGCTGCTCTTTTTGTTCAGCTTAGATATAAATGTTGCTACTAGTATTATATTAGTTTTTTTGTTATAATAAGATTAAAGTAAAAAGGAGGCTGAGCCATGAAAATAGAATTTACTAAAATGCATGGTGCCGGCAACGATTATGTGTATGTAGACTGCACAAAGGAAGAGTTGCCCAATCCTGGTGCTATTTCTGAATACGTAAGCCATAGACGTTTTAGTATTGGCAGCGATGGCTTGATTTGCGTTTGTAAATCTGATGTTGCTGATTTTAAAATGCGTATGTTTAATGCGGATCGTTCCGAGGGGAAAATGTGCGGTAACGGTATCCGTTGTGTAGCTAAGTTTGTTTATGATAAAGGATTAACCGACAAAAATCCTATCACTATTGAGACTCTGTCTGGCATTAAAACAATAGAGATGAATATTGAGGAGGGAAAGGTTATGACTGCTAAAGTTGATATGGGTAAACCCGTATTCAGAGCAACTGAGATCCCTATGAACTGTGATCATTATATTTTTGTTGATCAGGGCTTGGTTCTTGATGACAAATTTGATGATGTAACCCAAGAAAAGATTGTGTACAATGGTACTGCTATTTCCATGGGCAACCCTCACTTTGTAACCTTTGTTGACGATGTTGATGCACTCAATCTTGAAGAGCTTGGTCCTCAATTTGAGCATCACAAGCTGTTCCCGGAAGGTGTTAATACTGAATTTGTTCAGGTTATTGACAAGAACACTGTCAAATTCCGCGTTTGGGAACGTGGCAGCGGTGAAACCTGGGCTTGTGGCACTGGTGCTAGCGCAGTTGCAGTTGCCTGCATCATGCTTAATCGTGCAGGTAAGAAGGGTCAGCCCTTGACCGTTATTGCAAAGGGTGGTACTCTGCAGGTTACTCATGCACTTAATGACCATGTTTATTTAGAGGGTGGAGCAGTAGAAGCCTTTACCGGCACTGTTGAAATCCCTGATGAGGTTGTAAAATAATTTACTTTGGGTTCTTTCTGAAAGCATTGTCCAGTGATTTTCTGAACGTAATATTTACAGCTTACAGAGCAGCACTTTGTATGGGTGTTGCTCTGTGCTTGTTGTAGCATACTATATAAGTTTGAGATAATGTGGTTTAATGCTGAGGTGAGTATAAATTTTTTTATTTTTATTAATGGGGGTATCTATTAATGGCGTTTGTAAACGAAAATTATTGTAACTTAAAAGAGAGCTTTTTGTTTTCTGATATTGCTCATAAGGTAAATGCTTATGCAGCAGCTCATCCTGACAAAAAGGTTATTCGTCTTGGTATTGGTGACGTAACTCTTCCTTTAGCTCCTGCTGTAGTTGAAGCAATGACTAAAGCTGTAGCAGAAATGGGTGTTAAGGAAACCTTCCACGGCTATGGCGATGAGCAAGGCTATGGCTTCCTGCACGATGCTATCGTAAAATACTATGACTCCTTTGGTGTTGAGCTGGCAAGCAATGAGGTTTTCATCAGCGATGGTGCCAAGAGCGATTGTGGTAATATTACTGATATTTTCAGCAATGATAACATTATTATGATTCCTGACCCTGTTTATCCCGTATATTTGGATACTAACGTAATGCTGGGTCGCAAAATCATTTATATGGAAGGCAAACCGGAAAATAATTTCCTTCCCATGCCTGATGACAGTGTACATGCTGACGTTGTTTATCTCTGTTCTCCTAACAATCCTACTGGCGCTGCTTATACTAAAGAGCAGCTTGAGGCTTGGGTTGAGTATGCTCTGAAGCATGATGCTGTAATTCTCTATGACGCTGCTTATGAAGCATTTGTTACTGATCCTGCTATTCCTCGCAGCATTTTCCTTATTGAAGGTGCAAAGAAATGTGCTATTGAGCTGTGCTCCCTGTCCAAGACTGCCGGCTTTACCGGTACTCGCTGCGGCTATACTGTTGTTCCTAATGCGTTAGTTCGCAAAACCAAGGATGGTCGTGGGATGGAGCTGAACAAAATGTGGCTGCGTCGTCAAACCACTAAATTTAACGGTGTTCCTTATATTGTTCAACGTGGTGCAGAAGCAGTATTCAGCGAAGTTGGTATGGCACAATGTCGCGAAAATATTGCTTACTATATGGAAAATGCACGTATCATCAGAGAAGGCTTTGAGAAAATTGGCGTTACCTGCTATGGTGGCGTAAATTCTCCTTACATCTGGCTTAAATGTCCTAATGGTATGAGCTCCTGGGAGTTCTTTGACTTTATGCTTGAAAAGCTGGCAGTTGTAGGTACTCCTGGTGCTGGCTTCGGCAAGATGGGCGAAGGTTACTTCCGTCTGACTGGTTTTGGCAGCCGTGAAAACACTATTGAAGCTGTTGAACGTGTTGTTAATGGTCTTAAATAAAATACTAGGCGATTTTTGCTAGTGATTCGTACTCCTAGAGCAGATTTTAGAAGTCTGCTTTAGGAGTATTTTTTGTTTATGAGATTGTCCGTATACTTACTATAAACATAATGCTTGTTGGTAATGCTCTGATTATAGAAATACTAAAGCCCCTCCTTAGCAGCTGCATATAGTTTTCTGCAGTCTATTAAAGAGAGGCTTATTGCTTTTATTTAATTATTAGGCTGATGCAGCAGTTATTTATATCGCTGCTATTGTAATTTAGCAGGGCCAGTTGTTTTGCGTACAATGAGACTGCACTTATATTCTACGTGAGTTATGCTTTTGAATTTGCCGTTATTACGGTAGTTGGCAAGCTCTTCCTTTAGCAGCTGAAAAGCACTTTGGCCACAATCCGTTAGGGAGTTATCAATAGTTGTTAGTCCCAGTCCACGTATGCGTGATGGGAAAATATTGTCAAACCCACACAGGCTGATATCTTCAGGGATACGTAGGCCTTTATCTACAAGGGCATTATATACACCATAGGCGACCATATCATTAATGGCAACCATAGCTGTGGTTTGAGGATATTTTTCCAAGCACTGTAATGCCAGCTCGTAGCCTGTACTGTACTCCACATCTACATGGGACAGTTCGTATTCAGGAGTAATATTTTTGGTAAGCACTTTGAGCTGAGCCCCTTCAACCTTGCTGCAGCTTGCTTCGATTCCCTGACAGCGGCGCACGCGGGAGGAATGCTGCTCATTAAGGGGGCTGGAAAGATAGGCAATATTTTTATGACCATATTCCAATAGATGTCTGCCAACTAGTTGACCAGCGGTAAAATTATTCATATCAACTGTTGCAATTTCTAAATCATTACGTCTGTCGCCAATTGCTACAACAGGCATGGACTTGCTTAAATCATAGGCCAGCTCAGGCTGCTGCGGAATCATGGCAAAAATTACACCAGCAACATTAAATTTTTTTGCCTGCTCCATAATGAATTTTTCCGTATTGATATCCCAGTAAGTTGTGCGTACAGAGGTTGTATAGCCTTCACGACGTGCTGCAATTTCTATACCTTGGATAATGGTTGTATAAAATGGATTAAAGAGGGATGGACAGATAATAATAATAACAGTATCTGAAGGCTTAATTAGAGAAAAGCTTTTTCCTTTTGTACTTTTGTAGCCCATAGACTCAGCTAAAGCAAAAACCTGCTCTACTGTTTCTTTATTAAAGCGGTTGATGCTGCGCTGATTGAGTATCATGGAAACGCTGGCAGGTGAAATACCAGCCTTAGCAGCAATATCCTTAAGTGTTACCTTCTTTGCCATATCCATCTCCTTCCTGTGAAAAACGCACACTCCTTTGGGGGAATGTGCGTTACTTTTATTTTGACGATTATTTTACGCGGCCAGTGACCTTGGCTGCGATGTCAGGGAAATTGGTGATAAGCACGTCTACACCGTTATCAATGAGTTTTTGCATGGTTTCTGCATCATTAGGAGTCCAAATTTGCAGTTTCACGCCTTGAGCATGGAGCTCATCGCCCAGACCTGGCATAAGGCCAAAGGATGTGCGTGCATTTAAGGTAGCAGCGCCTTGGCTTACGCAGTAGTCAGCAGAATTAACAATCCAGTCTTCGATTAAAAGGCCGCAGTTTGCTTCGGGTTCAAGTTCTTTAATACGTTTAATGGTATAGTGGTTGAAGGAAGAGTACCAAACCTGATCTTCAACACCATATTCATGAACAAGAGCGACCAGCTTTTCTTCAATACCAGGATAGGGGTAAATGCTGGTTTTCAACTCAATGTTGGTAATAAGGTTGGTAGTGCGCAGCCATTCAAAATATTCTCTCATAGTAGGAATGGTTTGACGGGGGAGAATACCTTTAATATTTACGCCAACGGAAAGCATTTTCAGCTCTTCCAAGGTGTAGTCTCTCAGATTACCAGTACCGTTGGTAGTACGGTCCAGAGTTTCATCATGCATAATAACAAGCTCGCCGTCTTTGGTCATTTGAACATCAAGTTCAATGCCGTCAGCAACAGTTTCTTCTGCTACCTTTTGGAAAGCAAGCATAGTATTTTCAGGATAATAACCGGAAAAGCCGCGATGGGCAAAAATCATAGTCATTAGAAAAGCCTCCTTGTTATTTGAAGAAAATAATCTTTCAATAATATTCAACAATCTTCAACAGAATTATAGCAGATAATAAATGAAAATTCAAGCGGGATGTTTTACGTCCCTTAGGGACAAATATAGGCCACAAACCTCGATTGTGTCTATGTTTATTAAAAACTGGAAATTTATTGACAATTCTGTGAAGCTTTGATAATATTGTAAGCAGAAGTGGTTACGAAATTATTTCCACAAAATTTTCAACAAAATTCAACAAGAATTGAGGAGGAAGATTATGAAAAAAGTATTAGCACTTTTGATGCTGGCTGTTTGCATGTTCACCTTAGTTGGCTGCGGCGGCGAAAAGAAAGAAGAGAAAGCAGGCTCTGACAAGAAAATCGTGCTGAAGCTCAGCCACGTATTCTCTCCTGATGAGCAGCTCTATAAATCCATGGAGCTGGTAGCTGGCCGTATTAAAGAAAAGACTCAAGGTCGTGTAGAGATTCAATGCTATGGCCAAAACCAACTGGCTTGCTACAAAGATGGTCTGGAGCAAGTAGCTAATGGTGCAAATTTCATTTCTGTAGAGGATCCGTCCTATTTAGGCGACTATGTTCCTGACTTTAAACCTTTGGTTGGTCCTATGCTGTATCAATCCTATGATGAATATGCACAAATGATCGAAACTCCGTTAGTTAAAGATATGATCGCAAAAGCAGAGCAAAAGGGTATTAAGGTTTTGGCTCTGGACTATGTATTCGGTTTCCGTAACCTGATTACCAACAAAGTTATTACCTGCCCTGAAGACCTGAGAGGCATGAAGCTCCGTACTCCTGGCAGCAAGCTGTTCATCGACACCATTAACTCCATGGGTGCTACTGCAACCAGCCTGCCTTTCTCCGAGACTCTGTCCGGCGTTTCTCAAGGCGTAGTTGATGGTCTGGAAGGTTCTGAGTTCACCAACATTGGCACCAAATGCTATGAGCACTGCAAAAACGTTGCAACCACCAAACACTTCCTGGGTACCTGCGGCGTTTATATTTCCACTAAAGTTTGGGAAAGCATTCCTGAAGCTGACCGCAAAATCGTAGCTGAAGAGTTCGCTTATGGCGGCAAAGAAATGACCAAGATTTCTGCTGACAACTATGATAAGGTTTACAAAGAGCTGGAGAGCAAAGGCGTAAAATTCAACGATGTTGATCATGAGAAATTCTCTAAAGCAACCGAAGTTGTCTTCAAACAAATGGAAGAAAAAGAAGGCGCAACTCCTGGTATCTATGAAAAACTGAAAGCTGAAATCGAAAAGATTCGCGCTGCAAAAAAATAATTAGTTAATGAGTGCAAGGCGTTTCGTTTAATGAAAAATTTAAGCGAAACGCTTTCTTGCGCGTATAAGCAATAGTTAATTTGAAAGAAGCAAGACGGCTGCCTTGGCAGCTAAGAGTTAGTATGGGGTCTACGCGCATGGGACGGCTCACTTCTTCATTGACGCGGCTGCTTATGTACTAGATCGGAGGCAATAAATGAAATTTTTCTTGGAAAATATTGAAGATATTGTGGCTGCTATTTTTATTACTATCACCACAATTTTAGTAATTGTAAATATAATTATGCGTTATGTTCTAAACTCCGGACTTGTTTGGTCTGAAGAGGTTGCAACTGGCTGCTTTGTTTGGGCTGTGTTTATTGGTGCAGTTGCTGCATTTAAACGCAGAGGTCATGTAGGCGTTGATATTGTTGTAAAAATGCTGCCTGCTGGACCGCGCAAGGTTTTGACAACACTGATGGATATGGTGCTGGTAGCTTTAAACGGCTTTATGGCGTACCTGTCCGTTTTGTATATTATGACTTCTTATACTAAAATGACCCCTGTATTGGGTATTTCATCTGCATATATCAGCTCCTCTGTGCTGATTGCATTTGTTTTGATGACCTTTTATTCTATTAAATTTGTTTATGAGGATTTTACTGGTAAAGGAAAGGAGGAGGAAAAATAATGGCTTATTTGCCCGTTTTAATTGTTTTTGTACTGTATTTTTCCAGTCTGCCCATTGCTTATGCTCTGTTTGGCGCAACCGTTTCCTACTTTACCTTTATTGACACTGGTTCTCCTACTCATCTTATGTTCCAGCGTATTATCACTAGCACTCAATCCTTCCCGCTGTTGGCAATACCCTTCTTTATTATGGCTGGTTCTATTATGAACTATGCAGGCATCAGTGAAAAGCTGATGAAATTCACCGATATTCTTACTGGTCATATGTCCGGTGGTCTGGCTCAGGTAAACGTACTGCTGTCCCTGCTCATGGGCGGTGTATCCGGTAGCGCTAATGCTGACGCTGCTATGCAAAGTAAAATGCTTGTTCCTGAAATGGAAAAGCGTGGCTATAGCAAGGCCTTTTCTGCTGCAGTAACTGCTGCGTCCTCTGCTACCACTCCAGTTATTCCTCCTGGCATTAACCTAATTATTTACGCTTTGATTGCCAGTGTATCCGTTACTAAGATGTTTATGGCTGGTTATGTTCCTGGTATCCTCATGGCTGCAGCAATGATGATTGTTGTTGCTGTTGTTTCCAAAAAACGCGGCTACAAGCCTTCTCGTGAGCGTGCTGCAACTGCAGGAGAGTTTTTTGCTCAGCTGAAGGAATCCATTTGGGCACTGCTGTTTCCCTTTGGTATTATTGCAGGCCTGCGTATGGGTATGTTTACTCCCTCTGAGGCAGGCGCTGTTGCTGTTGTATATTGTGCAATCGTAGGTATTTTTATCTACAAAGAGCTGAGATGGGAGCATTTGTGGCCTATTATGAAGGAAACAATTTATGGCACTAGCTCTGTTTGCCTGATTATCGTTGCAGCATCTTTCTTTGGCTACTATATGAACTGGGAACGTATTCCTCAAACTATCACAGGTGCTATGCTGGACTTCACCCAAAATCCCTATGTTATGCTGATGCTGATTAACATATTGCTGCTTGTTTTGGGTATGTTCCTGGAAGGCGGCGCTGCTTTGATTATTCTGGCTCCGCTTCTGGTTCCAGTTGTAACTAAGCTGGGTGTTGATCCTGTTCACTTTGGTATCATTTGCATTGTAAATATTATGATTGGCGGTTTGACGCCACCCTTTGGTTCTATGATGTTTACGGTGTGCGCAATAACTAATACTCCATTAGGTGATTTTATGAAAGAAGTATTCCCCTTTATTGTGGCACTGCTGGTTGCTTTGATGATTGTTACCTATTGCCCTGCATTGGTAATGTTTATTCCGAATTTGTAAATTTTTATTGTGAATTTTTGAGGGAGGGGTGGCTGCCCCTCCTTTCTTTGTTTATAATATAAATATGATTAACGAAAGGACGTGTTTTCATGAGTAAATATATTATGGCCCTCGATTTGGGAACTACCAGCTGTCGCTGTATTCTTTTCGACAAGCAGGGACAAATCAGCAGTATGGCTCAAAAGGAGTTTACCCAATATTATCCTAAGGCTGGCTGGGTAGAGCATGATGCTGAGGAAATATGGGCAACTCAAATGGGCTTGATGTTTGAAGCTCTTGGCAAACTTGACCTTACAATGGACGATGTTGCAGGCATTGGTATCACCAATCAACGTGAAACAACTGTAGTTTGGGACAAGCATACAGGTCGTCCTATTTGCAAGGCTATTGTTTGGCAATGCCGTCGTACTGCTGAATATTGTGATGGGCTGAAAGAGCAAGGCCTGGCTGAAACCTTCCGTCATAAAACTGGTTTGGTGTTAGATGCTTATTTTTCTGGCACAAAGCTAAAGTGGATTTTGGAAAACGTTCCTGGTGCAAGACAGCGTGCAGAGGCAGGCGATCTGCTATTTGGCACCATTGACACCTGGATTATTTGGAAGCTGACTGGCGGTAAAGCCCATGTAACTGACTATTCCAATGCTTCCCGTACATTAATGTTCAATATTCATACCTTGGAGTGGGATGACGACATTTTAAAGGTACTCAATATTCCTAAAAAAATGCTGCCTCAGGTTAAACCTTCTAGCTGTGTTTATGGTGTAACAGAGCACAAACCTTTTGGTTGTGAGGTTCCCATTGCAGGTGCTGCCGGCGACCAACAGTGTGCACTTTTTGGTCAAACCTGCTTTACTGCTGGCGAGGCAAAGAATACCTATGGAACTGGCGGCTTTATGCTGATGAACACTGGTGAGAAGCCTGTTGTTTCTAAAAATGGTCTGGTTACTACCATTGCCTGGGGTGTTGATGGCAAGGTAGAGTATGCTTTGGAGGGTTCTATTTTCGTAGCTGGTGCTGCAATTCAATGGCTCCGCGATGAGCTGGGACTTTTGCGTCATGCTTCTGAATCCGAGGCCTGTGCTAAGGCTGTACCTGATTCCAACGGCTGTTATGTTGTACCTGCATTCGTTGGCTTGGGTGCACCCTATTGGGATCAATATGCTCGTGGTGCTATTGTTGGTTTGAGTCGTGGCGTTAACAAGAATCACATTATTCGCGCAACTCTGGAATCCATTGCTTATCAGGTAACAGATGTTTTGAAGGCTATGGAAGAGGACAGTGGTATTAAGCTGGCTGCTCTCAGAGTAGACGGCGGTGCCTGCTCCAATGATTTCCTGCTGCAGTTCCAGTCAGACATTATCAACACTCCTGTGCTCCGTCCGCAATGCATAGAAACTACTGCTTTAGGTGCAGCATATTTGGCAGGCTTAGCTGTAGGCTATTGGCAGAGCAAGGAAGAAATCAAAAATAATCATGACATTAGTAAGGAGTTTACTCCTGACTTGGCAGAGCTAAAGCGTGAATGCCTTTTAGAAGGCTGGCACAATGCTGTTAAAGCAGCTTGCGTTCGTATTTAATAATCATTTTAGATTTCTCATTTAATTCACCTACTTTTATCCTAAATAAGCTATAATATAGATATGAAAAAAATTTAGGAGTGATGTATAATGGCAATTCTTTACCCGACAGCAGCAGAATTTAAACAAATGCTGGCAGATAAAAAAACCTTTTTAGCAGATTTTTTTGCTACTTGGTGCGGACCTTGCAAAATGTTGGCCTATGTACTGGATGATATAGAAGCTTCTATTGGCGATAAAATTGATATTGTAAAAATAGACATTGATAAGGAGCCTGAGCTGACTGCGGAAATGGACGTAAATATTATTCCCGGACTCTTCTTTATCAAGGACGGAGAGGTTGTTTCTCGCTACACCGGCTTTCTGCCTAAGGAACGCTTGCTACCTAGAATGGAAAAGCTTATTGGAAATGAACCTCCAGTTGAGCTTCCGCCAGAGAAGCATTATGATTTGATTATCATTGGTGGTGGCGCTGCTGGTCTGACCGCTGCTATTTATGCACGTCGTGCAGGTCTCAAGACCTTGGTGCTGGAATCCTATGCTCCAGGCGGAAAGCTTATCAAAACCTTTGAGCTGGAAAATTGGCCTGGTATTAAGAGTGTTAACGGCTCTCAGTTGGCTTTCGACATCTACGAGCAGGCTATGGCTTTAGGCACTGCCTATCTTTATGAAAAGGTTAATGACCTTAAGCTGCAGGGCAAGGATAAGATTGTGTGCTGCGAATCTGGGCAATCCTTTGCAGCTCCAGCTGTTATCATTGCGACAGGCACTGTGGAGCGCATGCTGAATATTCCTAATGAAGAGGAAATGATTGGCCATGGCGTAAGTCTATGTGCAGTTTGTGATGCTGCCTTCTATCGTAATAAATCCGTTATTGTAGTTGGTGCTGGCAACGCAGCCTTTGAGGAATCTCTGTATCTGGCAGAGTTTGCTTCTGATATCACTATTTTGGCACGCAGCGACCGTTATGTTGCAGAGCAGATTACTCAGGATAAGGTAGCCGCTAATCCTAAAATCAGAGTGCTGCCTTGGCGTATTGCCCAGGAAATATTAGTTGAAGATGGCAAGGTTGCAGGCATGAAGGTACTGAATAAGGAAACTGGTGAGGAAGAAATTTTCAAGGCCAGTGGTGTTTTCCCATATATTGGTGCAGATCCTGCAACTGACTTTGTTAAGGATTTGGGGATTACCAATGAAAATGGTTATTTAGAGGTTGCTCCTGATATGTCTACACAATTAGATGGAATTTATGGAGCAGGCGATGTATGTGCCAAAGTGCTGCGTCAGGTTGTAACTGCAACTAATGACGGTGCTATTGCGGCGCAGAGCGTAATTAAATATTTGCGCGGCTAAAATAAAGTCTTGACAAAGCTATGGCTAACTCGCTACAATACAGATAATCTCTTTGCACTGCATATTAAGCTACAGTACAATCTGATCAGGCGGTTAACCTCTTTGGTTTTTGCAGCCGGGCCCTTTGGGGCAGCAGACATTTAAGCGATACGTCTGCGGGACAGTAATTACTTACTTTTCCGCAGGCGTTTTTTTGTGCCTGCGATGGCAAAGAACTAAGGAGGTATTTTTATGAAATTTGCAAACGAAGAAGAACGCATTGCCATGATAGTTTCCATAAATAGCATCATTGGTAATGTACTGTTATCCATGGGTAAGCTGGCAGCTGGTTTTATGGCTCATTCTGCCGCTATGGTTTCCGATGGTATTCATTCCGCATCCGACGTTTTTGGTACTCTAATCGTCATGGTAGGTGTAAAGTTCTCCAACAAGGCTTCTGATGAAGAGCACCAGTATGGCCATGAACGTATGGAATGTGTAGCTGCTATTATTTTGGCTGTAATTTTGGCGATTGTTGCTATTTTGATTGGCTATAGTGGCTATGAAAAAATATTTGTAGAGCATGGCACTGATATTGAAGTACCTGGTCAGTTAGCATTATGGGCTGCAATTATTTCTATAGTTGTTAAGGAAGCAATGTTTTGGTACACTCGCCATGCTGCCCAAAAGATTAACTCTGGCGCATTGATGGCAGAGGCTTGGCACCATCGCAGCGATGCACTTTCCTCCATTGGTTCCTTTGTAGGTATTCTTGGTGCACGTATGGGTTATCCTATTTTGGACCCCTTAGCTAGTATAATTATTTGTGGTATGATTCTCCATGCTGCCTATGAAGTATTCAAAGATGCTATGGATAAAATGGTAGACCGCAGCTGCGACGAAGAGACTACTCAAAAAATTCATAACCTGATTGGCAAGGTTCCTGGTGTTGAGCATGTAGATAGTCTTAATACCCGTATGTTTGGCAATCGTATTTATGTTGATACAGAAATCAGCGTCAAAGATAATCTGACACTTTTACAGGCACATCATATTGCAGAAATGGTACATACTGCTATTGAAGCGAACTTTCCGTTGGTTAAGCACTGTATGGTTCACGTTAATCCTCTCAGCGAGGACTGCCACGATGCTTGTCCTATGCTGCCGCCGGAGCTGCTGCCAAAGCATAATAATAAATAAAGCGTAGAAAATTAAATAATAGATGAAATATAACGCTCTGATGAGCTGCGTAGTTGCAGCTTGTCAGAGCGTTTTTGCGTTTAGGGGCAAATAACTATATGGAAAGGTTTATAAACATTGCATTTATAAATTAATATTTGGGGAATAATAAGAAAATGACAAATAATGATTAATCAATAACTGTAATTAAAAAGTGATTTACATAAAAGCAAAATATTAATCTAATATTATGTGCGCAGCACATCTAAGCAAATGGGCTCAATGTACATTTGCTTGACTGGGGGGGACAAGGTGCTATACTTTGGGTAAAAGAAGAATATATGTGCAAAATTAATTTAATTCGTAAATACGAAACATAAATAAGATGTAATTGGATATTTGGTGTAACGGGAAGGTTTATTTTTGCTGTAAAGATATTGCTAGCGATAGTGCTCGCTAATGATATAAATGCAGATGTGCCTTGTCATCTGTGGGAATTTTTATTTTTTGAAAGGTTGGGATAGTATGAAAAAGACAATGAAAAGAAGCTTAGCTCTCGGCGCTTTAATGGCGTTTGTAATCACTGGTAGTGCAATGGCTAATTCTATTGGCGATGTAAATGTTGATGGAACAGGTGTACAAGTAGATGCTAATAATGATTTTGCATTTGGAAACGGTTCTAATAAAGTTATTGTAAATGGAAATAGTAGCTGTGCAGTTAGCTTAACAAGTAAGAATGTTCATGGTACTATAGATGGTAGAGAAATAACTTTAAATGGTGGTGTTGCATTAGGAAAAGATAAGGACGGAATTCGCGTTAATTCTACCCTTAATGTTGGCGGAGCAACAACGGATACTGTTTCTTTTATTGGCGGTAATAACGATGGTATGTTTTTAGTTAAAAGCCATGTTGATATTGTGGCAAAGAATATCAATATCAGTACTGAATCAACTGGTAATGTAGGCGCAATTTGGGTTCAAAATAATACACAAGATAGCACTGCTCCTAAAGATGCTGCATCCGTAACTTTAAAGGCTGATAACATTAATATCACTTCCGCAAAGCTAGGTGTAGTAGCTTTTTCTAATAGTCAGGTTAATATTGAGGGAAATTTAGTACTGGAAGCAAAAAACGCTATCGACACTCGTGGCAATGCAACTGTAAACATTAATACTGATCCTGATCCTGATAAAAATTATACGACAGTTATCAAAGGAGATATATTATTTGAGACTCCGAATACTCCAGAAGATCCCAAAGGTAGTGGAAACTTAATCAATTCTAATGTTAATATTAATTTGAATGGAAAAGATTCTTATTGGACTGGTCGTGCATATCAAGAATTTGGTGGCGGAACTGGTGTAGAATTGGATAATAATCCTGCTCACTTTGGAAATGTTGAGGGCTTCAAACTTAACATTGAAAATGGTGCTTCCTGGAACATGACTGGCGACAGCTTTATTAACGATTTAAAGTTAGGTGAAAATGGTACTGTTAATATTCAAGATGGTGTAGATAAGTTCAATGCTGCAGTTGTTGATATGAATGGCGGCGTTGTTAATATGGAAGGTTCTAAAACCTTTGTTAATGTTGGTGAATTGAAGGGTGACGGCGCTACTATTTCCACTTCTAGCTTAGACAACAAAGTAAACATTACTACCAACAACAATAAAAATGTAACCGTAAACGGCAATGGCGCTATTGCCGATCAAATTGCTGCTGATAAAGACAAAGCTAATGACTTGGCTAATGTTGTAGTAAGCGGTGATAAAACTGCTGCTAATAAAGTTACTACTGACGAGGGCGTAATTGGTGGCCGTTATGAAGGTACTGTTGACAAGAACGGCGAGGTAACTGGCTTCCAAGCAAAGAACTCTACCAACACTGCAATTTCTGAAATGGGCAGTATTGCTCTGATGGCATGGCGTCAAGAGAACAATGATATGAACAAGCGCCTTGGCGAACTGCGCAACAGCAAGGGCGAGCATGGTATTTGGACTCGTATGACCCGTGGCGAAAGTGAATTTAAGAGTGTTAAAAACCAATATAATGCATACCAAATCGGTTATGATGAAAAGCTGAGCACTGATAAGACCTGGACTGTTGGTGCAGCACTGACCTATACTGATGCGCAAAGCAGCTTTGCTGGTGGCAGCGGTGAAAACACTCATAAAGGCTTTGCAATCTACGGCAGCAAGCTGAACGAGGATGGCAGCTTCATCGACTTGATTGCAAAATATGCACGCCTTGAGCATGAATTTGATACTGTAGGTGGTATTGGTAAAGGCGAATACGATACCAATGGCTACAGCGTAAGTGCAGAGTATGGTAAACGCTTTGACAAAGGCAATGGCTTCTGGGTAGAGCCTCAAGTAGAGCTGACCTACGGCAAAGTTGGCAGCGTAAACTACGTAACCGACAAAGCAACTGCATACCAAGATGGCATGGAAAGCTTGGTTGGTCGTGTAGGCTTCTCCTTAGGCAAAGACATTAAAGATGGTAACGTATATGTACGTGCATCCTATCTGTACGACTTTGATGGTGAAACCCAAGTAACCATGACCAATGGTGCTGCTAGTGATGTTTATGAGCAAGACCTTGGCGGTGGCTGGTTTGAAGTAGGCGTAGGCACCAACATCAACCTGAGTGATGCAACCTATGTATACCTTGATGTAGAAAAAACCTACGGCGGTGATGTTGCTACTCCGTGGCAGTGGAACGCAGGCGTTCGTTATAGCTTCTAATTTATTATGAACTGATGCAAACCTCTCAGTCAGCTACGCTGACAGCTCTCCTTAAAAGGAGAGCCTAAAGTGCAATCGAAGAGCAAGCCTCTCCTTTCAAGGAGAGGTGTCAGCGAATAAAATGAGCTGACGGAGAGGTGAATTCTAGTTTTTTAGAATTCTGGTACGTTCTCCTGCGACTGAGGACATAGTAGTACTGGATTGCAAGAGTTCTGTTGGAGAGAGCGATAACGCACCATCTGCGTCTGCATAGAGGATTTCAACAAGTCATCGCAATCTAAAAAGGGCGTTGGAGTTTAGGCTTCGGCGCTCTTTTTGCGTGGTATAGCAAATATAATCATGGTTCATCATTCGCAAGAAATTTAAATAGTCTTAAAATACGAGAAACCCCGAAGCGTATTAAGCCTCGGGGTTTCTCGTATTTATATAATGATGTAAGATTAAGCTATTCTTATTCGTCGTAATCCTTAATAGAACCATAGGCTACAAGCACTGTTCCTTTAGGTGCGGATAAAGCAGGACAAACATAGAGTACGACACCTGTTTGTTCCGCATAATAAGTTGTGATTATGTTTCCAAAAAGATCTGTGATGCGTCCTAGCTCCTGACCTTCCTCAATAAAATCACCGCTGTGGATGTGGTGAAACCAGCAGCCTGTTTCCATGGATTCAAGGTAGATTAAATTTTCTACATCTCTTGGGGAGTGATGACGTGGCTTGACTGGCAGGGAGAACATTTTTAGCTTGCGTAAGATGTTGCGAATGTCGTCCTTATAGGCTTCTATGTCCTCATGAAGGCAAAGGCCAGCGCCGCCTCGTTCTATGAGAATGGATGGCAGACCTGTGCTGGCGGCATAATTATAGGCACCGCCAGTTGCCATAGAACGAACCATATATTCCAAATCAAGAACCTTGGCCACACTGCGGGATTTTTGTTCTACTTCTTCTGTAGGCTGTCCTGGATAATATACATAGGGATGCAGACTTTCGTGGATATCGCCACTGTGGAGATCAACATAAAAGTCAGCAATGGGAAAAAAGTTACTGCTGATAAGATAAGCTGTTTTGTCAGCAAGAGTTCCTAAGGGATTGCCAGGGAAGACACGATTCAGATTTTTTCCGTCCTCAGGGACAATCATTTCTCTACGGGCCCAAAAGCCTTGAATATTTACTGGATGGAGCATAATAAGGCAGCCATTGACGTCCTTCGGTTCAATGTCACGTCCCAGCTCCATGGTTGCTGCAATGCCAGGATATTCACCTCCGTGAATGCCTGCTGTTATAAGCAGAGTAGGACCGTCCTCATGACCGTTGATAATCGTCAGAGGTATTTTTACCTTGGTATCAGGTATAGGAAGAAAGGTTCGCAGCTTATGACCTCTTTCAATGGAGAGACCACACACATTTAATACATCAGACATATGTTCGACTCCTCATATATAATATATATAAATATTGATATAAATACTCTTGTCAAGAATTATAACATATGATAATCTATTCACACAAGTGCTATTTTCATTTAAAAATAAATTCAAATAAGAAGAGAGTGTGCTATAAATTGAAGTTTCTAACAGACAAGGAATACCTGGGAATAACTATACCATTTATGCTGAGTACAATGACGCAACCCTTGATGGGTGCTGTTAATACGGCGGTTATGGGGCAGATGTCAGATGCTAAATATGTGGCAGCAGTATCTTTAGGAGCGATACTTTTTAACACAATTTATTGGCTTTTTGGCTTTTTACGTGTTAGTACTACTGGCTACGCTGCACAGGCTAAGGGTGCAGACGATGCTTATGAAGGTATGCTGGCTTTTTTCAAACCCTGCATTATTGCCTTAATAGTAGGCTGTTGCTGTCTGCTGCTGCAAAAGCCCATACTTAATTTATACTTGGACTTCATTAGTCCTGAGACCGCTGTGGCTGAGCTGTGCCGTAGTTACTACAATCTTCTTATCTGGGGAGCACCTATGGTTCTTTTCAATTATGTGGGCCTTGGCTGGCTTATGGGACAGGCTCGTATTAAGGCTAGTGTTGGTATGCAGGTTTCCATGAATCTTTTAAATTGTGTTTTAAGCATTTATTTTGTTAATTATCTCCATTGGGGAGTGGAAGGCGTGGCTTGGGCTACTTTGTTGTGTCAAATCTATGGTGGTATTATGGCAGCAATTCTAATGCATATTTATGGTCGCTTTCAATACAGCAGGTTGCCTTGGAGAGAGCTTTTTGATTGGCATCAGTTTTTAGGAATGCTTCAGGTCAACGGCAATCTTATGATACGCACTATGTGCCTTATGACCGTAAATAATATTTTGGCGGCTGTTGGAGCCAGCTTTGGTACGTCTATGCTGGCCGCAAATGCTGTACTGCTGCAGATTAAGGATATTATGAGCTATCTTATTGATGGTATGGCGAATGGTGCTGCAATTTTTTCCGGAAGAGCCAAGGGACAGGGAAATCGTCAGCTTTTGGATGAGACTATCACTATAACATGTAAGTGGCTAGTGGTACTATCTTTAATACTTATGGGGGTATATCATATGGGGCAGGAATTTTTTATCAGTATCTTTACTGAGCTGCCGGCTGTATTGGCTTTAGCCAATGAATATAGCTTTTATGTTACCCTTTATCCACTTGTCAGCGGAATTGGTATGGTTCTATATGGCGTGTTCTGCGGCGTTACCAAAACAGCTCCCATTCGTAATATGATGCTTGCAGCTCTAGCAGTGTTTTATGTTTTGGAACGGCTTTTTGTTCCTTGGTGGGGAAATGATGGACTGTGGCTGGCATATTTAAGCTTTTTTGTTGCTCAATCAATGATTTTAAGTATCTGCCTTAAAGGATTAAGAAAAGAATTTGCAACATTCAATAACTTGATCTGATAATTGTTCTAACAATTAAATTATTTCAATAGGCTATGTCACAACAAACAGTTGATAAATAGCCATTTTTATAGGGGAGTATCAG
>ERZ773243.1928-NODE-1928-length-19733-cov-18.035420_pt1 | contig 19733 bp, 15 predicted proteins | sample MGYA00580520_ERZ773243 | MGnify/ENA primary metagenome ERZ773243 (study PRJEB29015, sample SAMEA2737747) | human gut metagenome | biome: human gut; feature: human-associated habitat; material: faeces | place: China | collected 2012 ... | reverse complement strand
GAGGCATCTCTTTATGTTTATAGACCTTGCAAGACGGGGTTTACTAATTGCTTACGTATTGTTCGATATGGCGATGTTTTGTTTACTCTTTCCTCTGAAACACCAGAAGAAGTGGGTATCGGTTCTGTAAGCGGACTTTGAAAAGGCAACCATCAAACTTCCTACATTGGAAAATCAAAAGCGTATTTACAAGGCTTTGAAGTCTCTATCCGACAAGATAATGGTAGAGAAAGCAACATTAGAGCGATATAGTCGCCAGAAGCAGTATTTGCTCCGTCAGATGTTTATATAAACATTTGGCGAAGCAGAAATTTAGATTAGTCCAAAATCTTTCAGCTGTTTTCTGTTGATTGTAGGACTCTCTTTCACAGTGTCAATGATAAGTTTCATTAACTCATCATCACAGATTTCTCCTCTATATGTATTCTTGCTAAACTTTGTCCTTTTAGCAACAATGATTTTAGAACAATTTACAAAAGAGTTGTGTTGCAGAAAAGGACATTGTTTTATGGTTATGGGTAATTGATAATCGGTTACAGTTGGTGGCAAATTGTGGTTTATCTTAGAATTTATCACCAACCCTCCTATCACATTGCCTTCATTGTCGAATCCAAGTACAATGAAGAACTTGTTACGTGTGACATCACCGTTCTTAGGTGTAATACCATTAGTTCGGTCAAGATTCAGCAGATGGACATCACCAATATTTATGTTTGACTGCAAGAGTTCATCTGCTGCATCCTCAAGTAAATCACCAATATTCGTCATGCTAAAGCTGCTTCTACTGCAAGGTTTTCTTTAATGTATTCTATCATATAGTCAGAAGCCATAGCGTCTTTAGCCATCCCAACAATATCCATAACTTTACGACCTTGCGACTGATAAGCACGACTCCACTCTTTGCCATGTGATTTTGTACGCAAATCACCATAAGAAAGATTTGCGTTTTCAGAGATAGAGTTGTTTAACGCTTCAATGTCAGCCTTTGATAGATAATCCATATCCGCATTACGCTTTGCTTCTAACATATAGTAAGCATCGTCTGCACCTTTTGATACATTTTTTTCAAGCATATCCTGCAACTCTCTGTCACAACAAGCATCGCCTTTTATGCAATTATACAAGATAGAAGGAACTGGGCCATCAGGTAATGCACAAAATTCGTCAGAGACCATAGGAAAGCCATATTTTGCCAAATGTGCTATATTGGCAAAATATATAATCTTGAACACATGGTAATAATCCAGCCCCTTAGTCTTGTTCAAGATGTATAGAACAACCTCTGTAAGTTTTTGCTTATCAAATTGTGTCATCGCAATTTACCTTTTAGGATACAAAGGTAATTCATATTCTACATATAATTAATGTATTGGCTCCTTTTAACTAATCCGATGCCCATATTTAACATTTCATTAACAGGTGTTTATATTATATAAACATCTGGTGAAGCAAGTATTGCCTCTGACTATATAAATTATCTAATATCTTCTGTTCTGCTATTGCCTTTTGCTCAATTTTAGAGAGCAAATCAGCATACTTATTTTGGAGTTCATAGGTTGGACAGTAGATTTTGGCTTTTCCATAGTCTTTGAAATAGATGTGAGGTATAGCCATCCCTGTTTTGTAAGGTTCAAAGTTGAATACTTTTAGCATATAGTATAGGTATTGAAGCAAATAGCCGTCTTTAGCTTGTAAAGTGTTCAATGTCCCTGTTGCAGAACACTTGCCAGTAACATAATAGACTGTTCCTACACCTGAACCATCCTTGATAAAATGGACAGCTTCATCTTCTGTACTATAACCATCGAGATAGCCAATGATACCATTTGCGCCATATACAGGATAGGTTCCATTCTCACAGACATCACTTTCTTGCAGAGTGGATGAACTACATTTTAAGCATTCTGCTAAGAGAACATTTGGCTTGTTGTTGCGAGCTATCTTCTGTGCAATTCCCTTGATTAAGGACTGCTAATGTACGATTTTTAGCTTATCCTCAAATAGGAGCAATACTTAGCAAGCAGGTTCTCCAGTGGGAGATCACCTTTTTCAAATCGCTCAGCATCAAGTGGCAAAATCCTTTCGTACACTTTCAACCTGCCCTTGTAAAGAGCTTTGATGTAATGATTTCCGTTTTGTTGATCAATGGTAACATCAGAAAAAAAGACAGTGATGTCTTCCGGGTCATATATAATGGAATAGCTCGGTCGTTTGGCACCGGGAATATCCTCCCGAAGAATATCCTTATCCACAAGGTCTTGGATATCCCGTATGGCTGTGTCTTTGGAACATTTAGCCAATGATGCCCAAGTTTTGGAAGTAATCTTTGCTTCATAGCCATCAAGGAACAGGTTCAGCATATCGGTCTGTCTTTGACTAAGTGGTACAGAAGAAGCCTTTTGCCAAAAGAAACTTTTATTTAAGATGGTACTGACGATATTTTCCGCTTCGTCAAGTGCAACCGACAACGTATTAGCATACCAGTATATCCATTCAGTAATGTCACCATCGCCGTGTTGAGCCTTTTCCAAAATGTTATAATAGCGGTTTTTATCTTTATTTATTTGCGAGGATATATTATAGAATCTGAACTCGCTCTTATCCGCACGAGCCAACAACATATCAGAAAGTATGCGTGCCAAGCGTCCGTTACCATCTTCAAATGGGTGTATGCTGACAAACCAGAAATGGGCAATGGCTGAGCGTATAACCGAACTTATATTTTCCTGACTATTGAACCAGTCAAGAAAGTGTGCCATTTCTTCGTCCACACGTTCCGGAGAAGGAGCTATATAATGGATTTTCTCACGACCGAACATTCCGGAAACGATATGTTCCTCGTTGGTGCGATACTGCCCGACCTCAATCTGAAAGCCCTCGCTGAAACCTGTCGGAAAGAATGCTGCTTGCCATGCACATATTTTCTCTTTCGTTAATAATTGGTCATAATGATTTACAGCATCAAGCATGACAGCCACAACAGAATCGATATAGTGCGACGGTGCTGTCTGTTTGACATTTTCGATACCCAATTTCCGGGCAATGGATGAACGCACTTCATCTACATTTAGTCGTATTCCTTCTATTTCTGATGAATAAACCACATCATATGTCAGATTCTCCGCCATCGCTTTCAATTTGCTATCAAATCCAAGCGAGGAAAGCCTGCCATACAACAAACCCTGTTTACGGTTCACTTCTTCAAGTATAGCCGTCAACTCAGTAGCATTCCAACGAAACGCAGTCCAATTATCTTTTTCGTGTATATACATAGCTGATGCGTCATTTAGCAACGGATAACGTCGCAATATTTGCGACAAATATAGTAGATTATTGTCGTATCACCAAGAGATATTATATAATGTCGCAAAAACCGCGGCGTTTTAAGGTGAAAAACGACTGATTGCTTTGGTTTGTATCTGTCTTCAGAATCGAATCACCAAACTGAATGAGTTTAAAATGTCTCTGCTGGGTCTAGCTTTACAGACCAGTCAGAGCCATGACCTCTGAACGTATGCTTACGTAAGAAGCATTCGCCAGTCGATGCGGGCATTCAAAAGTGCGCGATACAGCGTGTTCTTTGACACGGCGCAAAGTCCATGAGGTAGTTATTGGTGTATTGTTATTCTAAAAAAGGTAAATTCTCATATTATAGAGTTAGTCTTTGTGCAATTATTACTTTGTATTGCATAAAATAGCATGTTTTTTGTGCAGTATGCTTTGTAAATTGAAGAAATACTAGTAATAAAAGTTTCTACTATATTGGTATTATCAAATATAAATTGTACTTTTGCAATACAATATCGCCCTTAGGTGGAAAATACTAAGGCTCGCCACCCCTAAAAAGGTGGCTTATTTTTTATATATACAATCGGGATATGGAGCAAAAACAACGCGTTATAGTCTATATTGACGGATTCAATTTCTATTTACGCGTTATAAAAAAGGAAAATCCGTAATACAGTCTGGAATATCCAGTCGTATTACGGATTTTTCTTTTCGCCTATGATATTTCTATTTGTTCTGCAAGAGGTATTGCAGTTCGGGGTCGGACTGTATGCGCTGCAACTCGTCAGCGACAATCTGCCGGACCTCAGCACGGATACGGTTGTAGTTATCCTGGATCATCTCCTTCATGCAATCGTTGGCGCCGGCATCTGTAAAGTGGTTAAGAAGAAAAATTGGGTACTTTTGTCATGGAAAGAGTTACCTAAAAAGAAATTTAAGGCAAAACGTAGCAATTGGGACAGTTGCCAACTCATTACCCTAAAACGAGGTAATTCTTCTAACTCTTTTGATTTCAAAGAGGTATATTCCTTATACAGATTTATGGAAAAAATCTTGACCTGGCTTTGACTTTAATAAACGGACAAATTCGAAGTCCTTAACTGGCGACATGGAAACATTACCCTTTTTCTTGTCATTTATTCTATTTTATGCCGTGAAACTCACAAAAAACACGTATCTTTGTCTCACCCTTTTCCGACTCTAAACTTAAATGTTTTTTTCGGGAACGTGAAACGGGATGAAAAAAGTTGGGAATGAGGCGGATAGAAGGGTTGACTGGAACGTAACTTGAAAATTAAATCGAATAAAAACATGACTATCGGAAGAAAATTGCAGTTTGCTTGCGGCTTGCTTGCCCTGCTGCTGACCACTGGATGTACCTCGTACAAGAAATCGCTCTACCTGCAAAATGAGCAAGTGCTAAACCAACTGACACAGGGTCAGCTTTATGACTTCCGTATCATGCCGAAAGATGAACTGACCATCACGGTGAGTACCAGTGACCCGGAGGCTTCGGCTCCTTTTTATCGTAAAATAGGACAGAGCAAGGAAGGGGGCAACAATTCTTCCATGGGTATGCAGGATGCCAAATTGCTGACTTATTTAGTGGACAATGACGGGAACATTGATTTTCCGGTGCTGGGCATGGTGCATGTGATGGGCATGACGACGCGTGAATGTGAGAGTCGCTTCCGTGAGTTGCTGAAGCCGTATCTGAAGGAGGTGCCGAACGTGACGGTGCGCAGCTCGAACTATAAATTCAGTGTGTTAGGGGAGGTAGGATCTCCGGGTACGTATCAGGTGAGCGACGAGAAGGTGACGATTTTCGAGGCCTTGGCGCAGGCAGGTGACATGACGCTTTCTTCGGTTCGTAATGATATTCAGTTGCTCCGCGAGGACAGTGTGGGCCGCCGGCAGGTGTATCACTTGGATTTGACGCAGGCGGATGTGGCTACTTCTCCTTATTTTTATATCCAACAGAATGATGTGATTTATGTGAAGCCGACGAAGGCGAAGAGGCGTTCTTACACTTTCAACGAGAATTCGAGTATGTGGATTACCTTGCTGAGCTTGGTAACATCAATCACTTCGTTTGTCATTGCGGTTAGTAATTAGGGAAATGAAGAATGAAGAATGATAAATGAAGAATGATAAATGATAAATGATAAATGATAAATGAGGAATGGAACTCATAAACTTATAAACTTAACAACTCTAAAAACTCAAAAAACTCAAACATATCATGGCAGAAAACACACCCAACTACCTGCTCGAAGAAGAAGAAAGCGGAGCGGGATTCAATTACAAAGTATTCCTTATCAAACTCCTCATGCGCTGGCCCTGGATTCTGGGCTGTGTCATCGTGGCATTAGTGGGCGCATTTTTCTATGTGAAGACGCTGACGCCGCTCTATACGGTCAGCTCTTCGGTCTTAATCAAAAATGAAAGCAAGAAAAGCGGAGGGGCGGACTTGACCGACTTGGGTTTTGTGACGGCTTCTACGCAGGATTTCGATAACGAACTGGAGATTTTACGCTCGCGCACCTTGGTGAAAAAGGTGGTGAATGCAATGGATCTCTATATTCAATATCGTGTACCGGGCAGTTTCCGTGATACGGAGCTTTACCGGAAGTCGCCCGTGAAGGTGTGGGTCACTCCGGAAGAGGCGGAGAAAATGGGGTATGCACAGGCTTCCATGTTCTTCAATCAGGGGAAACTGGAGCGTGTGACGGTTACGCAGGGAAACGAGGAATGGACGCAGGAGGTGAGCAAGTTGCCGCTGGTCTTCCCTACTCCGATCGGGGTCTTTACGTTCTCGGCTGCCGACTCTGCGCTGGTGGTTCCGGAGCAGATGAAGGAGGTGGTGGCTACGGTGGCATCGCCTACGGCTATCGCAGCGGGATTCCGGGCGAATCTGGCAATTGTAGCGACCAACCGGGCTACAACCATTGCCCAACTGACGCAGACCGACAGTCAGGTGAGCCGTGCCATCGATTTCCTGAACAAGTTGATTGATGTATATAATGAGGAAGGAAACAATGCGAAAAATGAGGTGGCTACCAAGACGGCGCAGTTTATTGACGAGCGTATCCGACTGATTAATGCGGAATTAGGAAGCACGGAAAGTCAGCTTGCCAGCTTCAAGCAGAAGGCGGGTGTGGTGGATATTTCGGCAAATGCCAGCCAAGCTGTGTCGCAGCAGTCCACTTACGAGCAGGAGTATGCTGCGAATGAGGTGCAGCTTACGCTGATTAACCATCTGAAGAAGCATATCTTGAGTGAGAGCAGCAACGATGAGGTGATTCCTGCCAACATCGGTCTGACGAACGGTGACTTGACCACGGTGGTGGAACGCTATAACGAGATGCTGATTGAACGCAAACGGTTGCTCCGTACTTCGCATGAGGATAACCCGGCGGTGCAGAGCTTGAATGCGAGCATTGAAGTGATGCGTAACAGTGTACTGGCTGCCATCCAGACAGCGGAAAAGGGCTTGCTCATCAACCGTCAGGCGCTGGAGCGTCAGGCGCAGAAGTATGCCGGAAAAATCAGCGATGCTCCGGTTCAGGAGAAGGAATATCTCAGCATTGCCCGTCAGCAGGAGATTCAGGCGAATCTTTATCTGATGCTGTTGCAGAAACGGGAAGAGAATAATATTACGCTGGCTTCTACTGCCAACAATGCGCGGGTCATTGATGAACCGCTGGCGGGCGGTCAGGTGTTCCCCCAGCCTGCCCAGATTTATATGATGGCAGGGGTCTTGGGACTGGCTTTGCCGGTGGGTATCATCTTCTTGCTCGGCTTGCTGCACTTCAAGATTGAAACCCGCGGAGATATAGAGCAGTTGACTCGTCTGCCGATTGTGGGCGATATTCCGATGAGCCCGATGGCTGAAACGAATCCGATTGTCATCGCTGAGAACCGCAACGAACTGATGGAGGAGGTGTTTCGCTCGGTGCGTACCAACTTGCAGTATCTCTTGCAGCCGGAACAGAAGGTGATTCTCTTTACCTCTACCACGGCGCATGAGGGAAAGAGTTTCTGTGCCGGAAACCTTGCTACGAGCTTGGCTTTCATGGGCAAGAAGGTGGTGATTGTGGGCTTGGATATCCGTAAGCCGGGACTGAACAGGGTGTTCCAGATTTCACATAAGGAACGGGGGATTACGCAGTATTTAGCTGATCCGAAGCATACGGATTTAATAGAGCTCTGCCAGCCTTCTGCCTTGTCTGCCAATCTCTTTATTCTTCCCGGTGGAACGATTCCGCCGAATCCTACGGAGCTGGTGGCTCGTCAGGCACTGGATGATGCGATTGAGATACTGAAGCAGCATTTTGACTATGTCATTCTCGATACAGCTCCTATCGGTATGGTGACGGATACGCAGCTGATTGCCCGGGTAGCTGACTTGAGTGTGTATGTTTGTCGCTCTGGCTATACGGCGAAGAGCGAATTTAAGCTGGTGAACGACTTGAAGAGTGAAAACAAACTCCCCCACCCTTGTGTCTTGCTGAATGGCATTGACATGAACAAGCGTGAAACGGGTTCGTATTATGGCTATGGCAAGTATGGTAAGTACGGGCATTATGGCTATGGCAAGAAGTATGGCTATGGGTATGGCTATGGTTATGGAGATAAGGAGTGAGTTTGTAAGTTTGTGAGTTTATGAGTTTGTGAATTTTAAACTAAAAAACTCATAAACTTAAAGACTAAAGCCAAATGTTAAGACTAAAAGATATAAAACTACTGACCTGCCGGGAATCGCTGGAAGCATTGCCGGAAGGTAAATTATTAATCAACACAATCAACGCACATTCGTATAATACAGCACAAAAGGATGCGTTATTTGCGGAAGCGTTGCTGCAGGGTGACGTACTGATTCCCGATGGAGCAAGTATCGTCATGGCTTGTCGCTGGCTGAAGGCGAAGGTGCAGCCCAAGGAGCGTATTGCGGGATGGGACTTGTTTGCCTTTGAGATGGAGAAGCTGAACCGGAAAGGGGGAACTTGCTTCTTTATGGGAAGCAGCGAGAAGGTATTGGGGTTGATTCGTGAGAGAGCGAAATCGGTGTATCCGAATATCCGGATTGAGACGTATTCGCCGCCTTATAAGCCGGAATTCAGTGCGGAAGAGAACGGGGCGATTGTGGAAGCAATCAACCGGTGTAACCCGGATTTGCTATGGATTGGCATGACGGCTCCGAAGCAGGAGAAGTGGGCGTATACGCACTGGAAGGAGCTGGAGATTCACTGCCACTGTGGTACCATCGGGGCGGTATTCGACTTTTTTGCGGGTACGATGGAGCGTGCTCCGCTCTGGTGGCAGGAGCATAGTCTGGAATGGCTGTATCGCCTGATGAAGGAGCCGAAGCGGATGTGGAGGCGCTATATCATTGGCAATACGCTGTTCTTATGGAATCTGACAAAAGAATAAGAGATTCTTTTGGTTATTTTATGTCAATTTAACAAAAATACTGTATATTTGTGTAGGTTTAGGTGACAAGAAAACTCGTCAACTTGTCAACTAAAAAAGCCTAAACAACTAAAACAAAAAACTCAAAAATAAAACAAACATGAAAAAATCAGCATTGATTACCGGTATTACCGGACAGGACGGCTCTTTCTTGGCCGAGTTTTTATTGGAAAAAGGCTATGAAGTGCATGGCACTATCCGCCGTTCGTCGGTAGATTTCCGTGAGCGCATTGCCCACCTGGAAGGTCAACCTCATTTCCATCTGCATTATGCCGACTTGGGTGACTCGATGAGTATCATTCAGGTAATCAACAAGGTGAAACCGGATGAAGTTTACAACTTGGCTGCGCAGAGCCATGTGCAGGTGAGCTTCGACTCTCCGGAGTTTACTGCCGATGTGGATGCTACGGGGGTTTTGCGTATCCTGGAAGCGGTCCGTCAGTGTGGATTGACAGAAACTTGCCGTATCTATCAGGCTTCTACTTCGGAACTGTACGGAAAGGTGGAAGAGGTTCCGCAGAATGAGAATACGCCGTTCCATCCGTATAGCCCGTATGCGGTGGCTAAACTGTATGGCTACTGGATTGTGAAGGAGTATCGTGAGGCTTATAATATGTTCTGCTGCTCGGGTATCTTGTTCAACCATGAGAGTGAACGCCGTGGGGAGACTTTCGTTACCCGTAAGATTACCTTGGCTGCGGCTCGTATCGCACAGGGTAAGCAGGAGAAGTTGTTCTTGGGCAACCTGGACTCGCTGCGTGACTGGGGGTATGCGAAGGATTATGTGGAATGTATGTGGCTGATCTTGCAGAATGAGAAACCGGAGGACTTCGTGATTGCGACGGGTGTGCAGCACTCGGTGCGTGAGTTCTGTTATCTGGCATTTAAATATGCGGGCATCGAACTGGAATTTAAAGGGGAAGGCATCGACGAGAAGGGGTATGACAAGGCTACTGGCAAGGTGCTGGTGGAAGTGTCGGAAGATTTCTACCGCCCGACGGATGTGGTGAACCTTTGGGGGGACCCGACGAAGGCGAAGGCTGAACTGGGATGGAATCCGTCGAAGACTTCGTTTGAGGAACTGGTGCGTATCATGGTGGAACATGATATGGCGAAGGTGGCTGTGGAGAAAGCGGGTGAGCGTATCCGCATGAACTTGGCTGAGTATCTGGAAAAGGGGATTGTGAAGTAAGATTAACAGAAGCATATGGACAAATCAACAAAAATATATGTGGCAGGACACCGCGGTCTGGTGGGTTCTGCCATCTGGAATAACTTGCTGCAGCGGGGGTATACCAATCTGGTGGGAAAGACTCACAAGGAGCTGGATTTGCTGGACCCGGTGGCTGTGAAGGAGTTTTTCGACCGTGAACAGCCGGAAGCGGTGATCTTGGCGGCTGCTCATGTGGGCGGTATCATGGCGAACTTGCAATACCGTGCTGACTTTATTTATCAGAATCTGCAGATTCAGCAGAATGTGATTGGCGAGAGTTTCCGCCATGGGGTGAAGAAACTGCTTTTCTTGGGAAGTACGTGTATTTATCCGCGTGAGGCTCCGCAGCCGATGAAGGAGGAGGTGCTGCTTACTTCTCCGCTGGAATATACCAACGAACCGTATGCGATTGCTAAGATTGCGGGTCTGAAGATGTGTGAGAGCTTTAACTTGCAGTATGGCACGAACTATATCGCTGTAATGCCGACCAATCTGTATGGACCGAATGATAACTTCCACTTGGAAAACAGTCATGTGCTTCCTGCCATGATCCGTAAGATTCATCTGGCGAAGTGCCTGAATGAGGGCAACTGGGAGGCTGTGCGCAAGGATATGAACCGTCGCCCGGTGGAGGATGTGAACGGCGAGAGCCCGGAAGCTGAGATTCTGGAAAAGCTGGCGAAGTTTGGTATTACTCCGGAGGCGGTTACGCTGTGGGGTACGGGCAAGCCGATGCGTGAGTTCTTATGGAGCGAGGAAATGGCGGATGCCAGTGTGCATGTGTTGCTGCATGTCGATTTCAAGGATACGTTCCGTGAGGGCGACAAGGAGATTCGCAACTGTCACATCAACGTGGGTACGGGTAAGGAAATCTCTATCAAGGAGGTGGCTGAAAAGATTATGCAGGAAATCCAATTTAAGGGCGAACTGCGCTGGGATGCTTCGAAACCGGACGGTACGCTGCGCAAACTGACGGATGTGAGCAAGCTGCATGGTTTGGGATGGCATCATAAAGTGGAGATTGATGAGGGAATTCACCGGATGTATGAATGGTACTTGGGTGAACAGTAATGGATGAGTTTTTGAGTTCTTAGGAACTCAAAAACTTAAGAACTCAAACTCAAACACTCAAACTCAAAACTCAAAAACTCAAAACATATGAGAAACTACGCGACTTCCTACGAAAAAATAGTAAACGGATTTACCTATACCGGCGACATGGTAATCGGTGCTTTTCTGTTCTACTGGATTATGGCGGGCGGTTCCGGACTACCGATATGGACGAAGATTCCTTCGGAAGACATACAGACGGGACTGGCATTGGGCCTGTGCTACTTGATTTGTGCCATGCGGACGGGACTGGTGATTTACCGCCGTAAGGCTTATGTCTACGAAATGCTGAAGCGGGTATCTATAAATATGTCGATCTTCTCGCTCTTGGCTACGTTTATCTTGGTTGCCGGAGAGGAACTGGATGTCTATGGACGGAAGTTTCCCATATTCCTGCTGACACTTGGAGGGGCTCTCTGTGTATTCAGGGTATTGACCCGTTTTCTCATTAAATGGTATCGTCTGCGCGGCGGAAACCGGCGGGAGGTGATTCTGGTGGGCAGTAAACTGAACATGCAGACGTTATACAAGGAGCTTACGTGTCAGCCGTGGGCTGGTTACAGGGTATTGGGGTATTTTGATCATCAGCCGAATCCGGAATTTCCGGAAGAATGTCCGTATCTGGGCACACCGGAGGAGGTGATTTCTTACTTGAAGGGACGTGGGGTGGATGTTTTGTTCTGTTCGCTACCGTCTGCGGAGGAGAAGTTGATTCGTCCGATGATTGATTATTGTGAGAATAACCTCGTGCATTTCTACAGTGTTCCGAATTTATATAACTATCTGCAAAACCGGGTGTATTTTAATCTGATGGGGTCTGTCCCCTATCTGGAGTTGCGCAAGGATCCGCTGAGTGATGTGGGCAACCGACTTCTGAAGCGGGCATTCGACATCGTCTTCTCGCTGTGTTTCTTATGTACGCTGTTTCCTTTTATCTTGCTGATTGTTACGGTGGTCACGAAGATGACTATGCCGGGACCGGTGTTCTTCCGTCAGAAACGAAACGGACTGAATGACAAGGAGTTTTATTGTTATAAGTTCCGGAGTATGCGGGTGAATGCGGATGCCGACCGTGTACAGGCTACGAAAGATGACCCGCGCAAAACGAAGTGGGGTAACATTATGCGCAAAACGAACATAGATGAGTTGCCTCAGTTTATCAATGTGCTGAAGGGGGACATGAGTGTGGTTGGTCCGCGCCCGCACATGCTGAAGCATACGGAAGAGTATTCGAAGCTGATTAACCGCTACATGGTGCGTCACTTTGTGAAGCCGGGTATCACGGGATGGAGTCAGGTTACCGGTTACCGGGGAGAAACGCGTGAACTGAAAGAGATGGAGGGTCGTATCCGGGGTGACATTTGGTACTTGGAGCACTGGAGCTTCAGTCTCGACCTTTATATTATCTTTAAAACGGTGGCGAATGCGATTCACGGGGAAAAGAATGCGTACTAGAAAATGAAGAATGAAAAATGAAAAATGAAGAATGAAGAATGAAAAATGAAAAATGAAGAATGAAGAATGGGGAGCTTATAAACTTTGATTTTAGACAGAAGAACATAAGGACATAAGAGCTCAGAAACTAACAAACTCAAAAACCAATAAACCCAAAAACTTAAAAACTCAGAAACTAACAAACTTAAACAAATGACAAATAAGATTAAAAGAATGGTCTTCATTGCAGCAATGGCTATAGGAGCATTAGAAGCTCAAGCCCAACTTGCTGCAGTGAAGACCAATGTATTACTTTGGGGCAACCTCACCCCTAACCTCTCACTGGAGTTGGTTACGGGAAGAAGAACCAGCCTGGAAGGTACATTGTTTTACGGACTGGAAAAGAATCCTCTGGATGCACAGCTGAAGGGGGCTCAGGCTGAATTCAGATTTTGGATTTCAGACCGACCGATGGCTCGTTCCTTTGTGGGATTGAACATGACCGGAATGCGTTATCTGGTTACTTATAAGGGGAACTTGCATCATGGGGATGCCCTCGGACCGGGTGTGGTTTACGGCTATGCCTTACCGCTGACCCGACACTTTAATCTGGAGTTCTCGGCTGGAGTAGGTTTATTCTGGTACCGGGAAGGAAAATATCCGGAGGGAGCAGAAAAGATAGAAGATTTGGTGTATAACAAGCGTGGCATGAAGTGCTTGCCTGCGGAGGTGGCAGTGACTTGCAGTTATGTGTTTTAGCTTTCTAAGAGAACAAGGGAATAAGAACTTCGATTTTAGACAGAAGAACATAAGGGCATAAGAATTTATAAACTTAAAGACTTAAGAACTTAAAAACGAAAAGCCTGGTCAACTGGTCAACTAAAAAAACGAAAAGAAATGAGAAAATTCAAAATCCCCGGAATGGGGAAATATATTTTAGCCATAGGGATGGCTATCACTCCGGCTGCATCGTGGGCGCAACGCATGATTAAAGTGAGCGGTACGGTGATGAATGTGGCTGACAAAAAGCATAAGATTCCGTTTACCGACATCATCGTGCATATCTACAGTTGCAAGACGGTGGCTGAAGCGGAAGACCTGAGCAAGCAGCTGAAAAGCAATGCGGCTACACCTGAAGAGGTGACGGCTTTCTACGTGGGAGATGAACTGGCGGAAACGGATGCCAACGGGTATTATGAGATTCTGGTTCCCGACAACGGAGCGCTGGTGTTTAAGGCGGGCATGAACGACCCGATTCTGGAAAGGGTGAACAACCGCATGCAGATCAACGTTGAAATCAGTGACGGTATCATGTTGGGAAATGTCATGGTGACGGCGAAGCTGAAGGAGATTCAGCCGGAACCGAAGGCCAGCCGACTCATCGGGAATCATTTTTATCCGTATAACTCGTTTGTCATTCCGCAAAATCAGGGGAATACGTATTCACGACTGATTATCCAACCGTATGTATTAAACTGTGAAACGAATGATACGGTGGCTTTCTTGCGCCCGATGGTGTACGACGGAAAGGAGTTTCATCTGACGCAGATCCGGAAGATGGGATATGACTTGAAACGAGACCCGCTGGAACCATATATCATGAAGGAGCCGCTGACGAAGGAGCGGATGACGATTCACTGGCAGGATACGGTGGTGGTGCCTGATGCGAAGGTGAACTACAGTTGTTATGCCGACTTCTGCATAGAGGATTACAACAGTGTGCCCTTCCGCAAGATATTCCAGTTGAATACCTGTGCCAACAAGCGTCCGCTGAAGTTCCTCGATTATCAGCTGAATGTGAATGAACTCGACTTGAGCCGGTATCCGGAACGGGCGCAGGTGGAAAAACGAAATACGGAAGACCGGGTGGAACTGAGCTTTGAAATCAGCTCGGACCAGCTGACGGATGACCCGAAGAACCAGCAGAACCTGAACTTGATTGGCGAGAAGCTGAAGATGATTCTCAATGAGCCCGGAGCGATGCTGAAAGAGTTTCACCTGATTGGTACGGCTTCGCCTGAAGGTTCGTATCAGAGCAACCTGCAACTGGCTGAGAAGCGTATGAAGCGGGTGCAGGAGCAAATCATGCAGGTTATCCCGAGCTACACCGCAGAACGGGTGTACCAGAATCCGCAGGCTAAGGTGGCTGCATGGAGTGAGGTGGCTGGCTTGATGGAGGCTGACGGAAAGAGTGGGCTGGCTGAACGTATCAACAGGGTGCTGGAACGGTATCCCGACCAGATGGCGCAGCAGGGGAAAAACATCCGTGTCTTTGCGGAATATAAGAAGGAAATCGTGCCGTATCTGGAGAAGCTGAGACAGGTGAAATATAAATGCCGCTATGACATCTACCGGGAACCGACGGATGAAGAGGTGATGGCGAAGTTTCAGAAGGAAGGAATCAAGGGGATTTATACGCGCTATGAATACTGGAAGCTGTTTCAGATGCTGAACGACGACCGTACGAAAGAGGAGCTTGCCCGGAAGGCTTACCGCGAATCGCTGGAGATGAACCAGCCATGGGTGGTGCCGGGCAATTTGCTGGCTGTGATGTACCTGAAAAGAGATACCACGGATACTTCGGTGCTCGAACCGCTGATTAACCGGACGGTGTTTACGGTGAATTATGAGCGTACGAACCCGAATACGGGACGCAAGGAGATAGTCAACCCCATCGAGGTGGTGGCAAACCAGCTGAATATGTATATCCGGAAGGGGGATTTCGAGAACGCCAGTGTGATGGCGAAGCTGATTCCCGACGGGGAGACGAAATATGACCTGACCAAGGCGTATGCCTGGGCTCTGGGAGGGTATTTCCAGCAGGGAGGTGCCAGCGAAGAGGAGAATGCACGCGCCCGACACACGTTTGATACCATCTGCCGGTCGTCGGAACGGAATGCCATTGTGATGCATTTAGCTCTGGAAACACCGGAAGGAAACCGAACGGCGGAAACGATGCTGGCACACCAGAGCATGGAGGATGCCGTGATGTGGTATCTGAAGGCGGTGGTGGCTGCCCGTAAGGGGGATTCGGGACTGACAGATGCGGCTCTCTGCCTGATGCGGGCTTTCAATCTCGACAAGAAACTGATGGCAACGGCACAGAATGACGGTGAGTTTGATAAAGAGATTATGGAGACTGCACTTGATTTATATAATCATCAGTAAAGGTGACGAGGGTGTATTGGTCAACTAAAAAAAAACGACAATGAAAGAATTTAAAAGAAATTATCTGATCACAGCTCTGTGTGGAACGTGTATGCTGACTCCTGCCCTGATAATGGCTCAAGAAGCAGCCGACACTACACAGACTCATTTTTTCAATGCGACAGATTATATCCGGCAAAAACGATATATACCGGCTGGAAGGGTGATCGACCCGAAAGCGAAAGGACGGAACTTTTCGTTCTCAATCTTCGGAGGTGTGGGAAATCTGGCGGGAGAAACCGTTACGCTCCCTACAACCAAGGAGTTTGGTATCGCTATCACCAAGGATGTTTCTGCATTCAACTCGTACCGACTGACGGTGAGAGGGGGAATCAATGACCGAATCAAGCAGGGAGGTGTGGAACTTTCGCACCTGTTCCGCCTGTCGGATTACCTGATGGGATATGAAAGAAACCGCCCTTGGGTAATCAGTACGGTGGCAGGGGTCGGAGGATATGGCTCTCGCCTCGATGCTACGAAAGACCGGGAGGCGGCATTCGGCATTCACGGGGGATTGCAGTGGAATTTCCGGATGAACAGTTTTATGGACTGTTTCATCGAACCTCGGGTGAACCTGTTTACCGACCAGATTGACGTGGCTGACTCGCGGAAGAAGTACGACCTCGGCTTTCAGCTGATGGCAGGTTTGACGTACCGCCTGACCAAGACGGTGAATACGGAAAGTATCCCGACTAATGCCGACGCTAAGGATAACCTGTTTTACGAACTTTCGATGGGGGTGCAGGGAGATTTCTCGGCACGCATCCGGAAATCGCCGCTGATGAAGCATAAGCTGTCGCCGTTGGGTCCTGCCTTCGGTATCGCCATGGGTAAATGGTATGCTCCGCTGGGCGTACGAGGGGGACTCTTTGCGGGATTCCACAAGACGCTGAGCGATGACCAGACCTATACGCTGAAAGAAGGATATATAGGTGGACGTCTGGAGGGACTGTTGAACCTGAACCGCCTCTTCAATCATCATGTGACCGATCCGAGACTGGAGGCGAACCTCTTCGGAGGATATGAGCTGGGATTCCTTGCTCACCGCGGAGAGAAGTATGCCAGAAAGGTGCGTCCCTTCCATGGTCCTACAGCCGGAGCTCAGCTGGTGTATGCCGTAAACAGCCGGATCGGGGTGTTCGGACAGGCACGCTGGAGCAAGAGCTTGTATACGCAGTCGTTTAAGAACTCTGCCTATGTGGAAGACCGCTTCATGCAGAATCTGGGCATCGAACTGGGTGTGCAGTACCGCAGAAGAACCGAGGATATAACCAACAAGTATCTCTTTACACCGTATAACTTTGTATCGGTGGCTGTAGGGGCAAGCTACCCTACCCGCACCGGGGAAGTGCAGGTGAAGCAGATGATGAAGCACCTGGGACAGCAGTTGAGTGTGAGCTACGGACGCCGCTGGAGCCGCTATTCGAGCGTGAGAGGTACGGTGGAAATGGGACATCTGCCCTATGCCGGCGGACGACATACCTATCCGCTGACGTTGGGCGTGGACTATATGGCTGACTTATCGGCACTGGCAGCCGAATATAACCCGGAACGCATCTTCTCGGTAGAGCTGTTTGCCGGTATTCTTTACACTCACCACAAGGCTGCCAAGAAAAATTACTTCGGCATGCAGGGAGGTCTGAAAGAAAGCTTCCGCATCAACGACCGCTGGGGAGTGTTTCTTGAAGAAGGGGTGAGAACCTATAAGAATGCCATCATTCCGGGAGCAAGAACCCTGACTGACAAGAACTTCTCTCTCATGCCGTTTGCCAACATGGGGGTGAATTATTTCTTTTAATCTAAACCTATAACGGAGGCTGACAGAAAAAAGTTATTTTTTTCAGCTAAACGGTATAGTCTATTCGTAAAATGTGTATATTTGCATCATAATTAAAGCGGAAACGCAAGAATCCGCTTTAATTTAGCATATCGGAGGGCTTTGAAAATTCCGCACAAGACAAGGATGGAAATCATCGGGCGGAATGCGGACCATGGCCGGAAGCCTGCCTGGATAAATGCAAGACTAACCTAAATAAAAACAAATGCATATGAAAGCAAAATTGATGCTGACACTTGGTGTTGCACTGGTAAGTGGACTTAACGTATTCGGACAGGATGCTAACGCCAATAAGAGAACTGAAAAAATAGAAAAACATACAGTACAGACGAATCTGTTTGGTTCAAACTGGTTTGTGGGTGCAGGCGTAGGTGCTCAGATGTACTTCGGAGACAACTTTAAAGCGGGAAATGCCGGTAAGCTGATTACGCCGACCTTTGAGGTGAATGTGGGTAAATGGTTTACTCCGGGTATCGGGGTACGCCTCGGATTTGGCGGAAACCAGACGAAGAGCTATGCTGCCGACAAAATGCCTTTTGCTTACAAACGCGTGGAACAGAACTTGTATCGTACGAAATGGGGCATGCTTCACCTCCACGGGGACGTGATGTTTAACCTGACCAACCTGTTCTGCGGATACAAAGAAGATCGGCTGTATAACGCGATTCCTTATGTGAGTCTCGGCTATATACGAAACATTGACAGCAATGACAATGAAATGAGTGGCGGCGTGGGCCTCATCAACCGCTTCCGCGTAAGCAAGGCTTGGGACGTGAATCTGGAACTGAAGGCAACGGCTAACAACGATGTGATTGACGGTGTGCGCGGCGGAAATAACCTCGAAGGCTCGGCTGCAATCATGGTGGGAGCTACGTATCGCTTCAACCGCCGCAACTGGACAAAGGGTACGGGTGTTTCAATGGCTGAAATGCAGAGCGTACAGAACCAGCTGAAAAATATGAACGAAGAAAATGCTGCACTGAGAGACCGTATCAACAGCCTGGAAGAAGAGAAGAAGAATGCACAGCCGGTGGTAGTGGAAAAACCGAGCAACAAATTGCCGGATGCTACCGAATATGTGGCTTTCTTTGATATCAACAAGGCTTATCTGAGCGAAAAAGAAGCGGTTAATCTGGAAGCTTATGCAAACTTGATCAAGAAATATCCTGAAAACAACTTCTGTATTACCGGCTATGCCGACAAACAGACTGGAAGTGCAGCATATAACGAAGAATTGAGTAAGCTGAGAGCGGAAGCTGTATACAACACCTTGGTTGACAAGTATGGCGTTAACAGCAAACAGCTGAAAATGGAATATAAAGGGGGTGTAGACACCATGTTCCGCAACAACGCTCGCTTGAGCCGTGCAGCGATTATCCGTATGGTAAAATAAGCGGTGACTCATGCTGATAGCGGTTGATTTTGACGGCACCATAGTAGAACACCGTTACCCGAAGATAGGCAGGGAGATTCCGTTTGCCTTTGATACACTGAAGATGTTGCAGCGTGAAGGTCACCGGCTCATTTTATGGAGCGTACGCGAAGGGAAACTGCTGGAAGAGGCAGTGGCTTTCTGCCGGGAACACGGAGTGGAGTTTTATGCCGTAAACAGCAATTATACGGAGGAACGGGATGAACATCAGCACTTTTCACGGAAACTGAAAGCGGATGTGTTCATCGACGACCGGAATGTGGGGGGACTGCCCGATTGGGGCTTGATTTACCGGATGATTCACGAACGGATTAAAGTGACGGATTTGATAGGTGACAATGACCTTACGGAGCAAAAGCGTACCCACAAGAAAAGTTTTTTTGAAAGGTTATTAAAAAAATGATTAAGATACACATTTAATATGTGAAATAGTTAACGCTAACAAGTGATTGCAGGCTTAACTATCGGTTAATTTTAATGTAATAAGGTAGTCTGACCGGTAAGTGATTATAGGTCAGACTTTTTTTATGCATTGCCGAACCGTTTTTGCGGACATGTATTGCCGAACCGTTTTTGCGGACATGTATTGCGGGCATGTATTGGAGAGGAATTGCCGGCTCATGCTGCATTGACAGGGCATGGGTGTTTTAAAAGCAAGCACGCAGTGGAAAGGGAGAAAGAAAAGGGCTCAGTAGATTTTTAGTGGGGATAGCCATATAAATTTGCTATGCGGAAAAGGA
>ERZ773243.1923-NODE-1923-length-19774-cov-8.578731_pt1 | contig 19774 bp, 9 predicted proteins | sample MGYA00580520_ERZ773243 | MGnify/ENA primary metagenome ERZ773243 (study PRJEB29015, sample SAMEA2737747) | human gut metagenome | biome: human gut; feature: human-associated habitat; material: faeces | place: China | collected 2012 ... | reverse complement strand
CGACTGGTTCCGTCAAAGCGCCGCTGAAAAAGCCAAAGAAGACGGACAAGAAGGCAAGTGGCTGTTTACATTGGGTAATGCCAGTCGTCTTCCATTCCTGCAATACTCAGAAAACCGCCCGTTGCGTGAACAGATATACAAGGCTTATATCAATCGCGGTAACAACAATGATAAGAACGATAACAAGAAAATCATTACGGACATTGTAAGTCTTCGCCTTGAGAAAGCACAATTACTGGGCTTTGACTGTTATTCCAATTTCGTTCTGGATAACACAATGGCTAAGAACTCCACTACTGTAATGAATTTCCTGAATAACCTGTGGAGCTACTCCTTACCGAAAGCAAAAGCCGAAGCTGCTGATTTGCAAAAGATCATGGATAAAGAAGGCAAAGGAGAAAAACTGGAAGCATGGGACTGGTGGTATTATACTGAAAAGCTTCGCAAAGAGAAATATAATCTTGAAGAAGATGAAATCAAGCCTTACTTTAAACTGGAAAACGTACGTGAAGGAGCTTTCGCAGTTGCCAACAAGCTCTATGGCATTACATTAACGAAGCTGGAAGGTATTCCCGTATATCATCCTGACGTAGAAGTATTCGAAGTCAAAGACGCAGATGGCTCTCATATGGGTATCTTCTATGTAGACTACTTCCCACGCCCGGGCAAGAGCGGTGGTGCATGGATGAGTAACTATCGTGAACAACAAGGCGATATTCGTCCACTGGTATGCAACGTATGCAGCTTCACTAAACCTGTAGGCGACACTCCGTCACTGCTGACAATTGACGAGGTAGAAACTCTGTTCCATGAATTTGGGCACGCTCTGCACGGATTATTGACTAAATGCAACTATAAAGGCATTTCCGGAACAAATGTCGTACGTGACTTTGTTGAATTGCCCTCCCAGATAAATGAACATTGGGCTACTGAACCTGAAGTACTGAAAATGTATGCCAAGCATTATCAGACAGGAGAAACCATTCCCGACAGCCTTATCGAAAAGATTCTGAATCAGAAAACCTTCAATCAAGGCTTCATGACCACAGAATTACTGGCTGCAGCTATTCTGGATATGAATCTGCACAACCTGACTGACACCAAGAATCTGGATGTATTGGCATACGAGAAAGAAGCCATGAATCAATTGAATCTTATCCCCGAAATAGCCCCGCGTTATCGTACCACCTACTTCAATCATATCATCGGTGGTTATGCTGCAGGCTACTACAGCTATTTATGGGCAAACGTATTGGATAACGATGCTTTTGAAGCTTTTAAAGAGCATGGTATCTTCGACAAAAAGACAGCAGATCTTTTCCGGTATAATGTTCTTGAAAAAGGTAACAGCGAAGACCCGATGACACTTTACAAGAATTTCCGTGGTGCTGAGCCTCAACTGGAACCAATGTTAAAAAATCGTGGAATGAAGTAAAATTAGTACTATACAAAGGCAGCAAAATCATTGCCAGATGCAAATATTTGAGTTCCTTTTACTTCCGAATGTGAAAAAAAAACTATATTTGCAGCCTTGTACGCTATAGAAATCAATTAATAAAGTAATCATAATAAACTAAAAGTAACATGCAAAACAAAGGATTTGTAAAGGTTTTTGCAATTTTGCTCACACTGGTATGTGTGTTCTACCTTTCCTTCTCTTTTGTGACTCGCCATTATAACAATAAGGCAAAAGAGTACGCAAAAGGCGATCTGAAGTTAGAGCAGGACTACCTGGATTCTCTGTCAAACGAGAAAGTGTGGTTCGGCAATTGGACACTGAAACAGTGTCGTGAGATGGAGATCAGTTTAGGTTTGGACTTAAAGGGTGGTATGAACGTTATCCTTGAAGTTTCTGTTCCTGATGTTATCAAAGCATTGGCGGACAACAAAACCGACGAAGCATTCAACCAAGCATTGGCAACTGCCGCCAAACAGGCTATTAGCAGCCAGGATGACGTCATTACCCTGTTTGTTAGAGAGTATCACAGAATTGCTCCGGATGCACGTCTTTCCGAACTTTTCGCCACTCAACAATTAAAAGACAAAGTTAACCAAAAGACTTCTGACGCTGAAGTAGAAAAAGTACTACGTTCGGAAGTAAAAGCCGCAGTTGATAACTCATACAATGTACTCCGTACTCGTATCGACCGCTTTGGTGTGGTTCAGCCCAACATTCAGAGTCTGGAAGACAAGATGGGACGTATCATGGTGGAACTTCCGGGTATCAAAGAGCCAGAGCGTGTAAGAAAATTACTACAAGGTTCTGCTAATCTGGAGTTTTGGGAAACATACAACGCAAAGGATGTTGCACCTTATCTGCAAGCTGCTGATAACAAACTGCGTAGCATTTTAGCCAATGAAGCACCTGCTGACAGTGCAGCTGTTGACAGCACTGCTGCTCCAGTTATGGCACAAGCTACCAGCACTGCCGATAGTCTTGCTGCAGCATTGAAAGGTGAAAACAAAGCACAAACTGTCGATCTTGCACAAATCAAGAAAGAACATCCGTTGCTGGCCGTTCTGCAGGTTAACTCCAGCGGACAAGGCCCGGTTGTAGCTTATGCTAACTATAAGGATACTGCTGAGATCAACAAGTATCTTTCTATGAGAGAAATTCAAGCTGAACTCCCGAAAGACCTCCGTCTGAAATGGGGCGTTTCTGCTTATGAATATGATCCGAAGGGTCAGACTTTCGAACTTTATGCTATCCGTTCAACCGAACGTAACGGACGTGCGCCATTGGAAGGTGACGTTGTTGTTAGCGCTAAAGACGAATACGACCAATTTGGTAAACCAGCTGTAAGTATGTCTATGAACACAGACGGTTCACGCCGCTGGGCTCAGTTGACTAAGCAAAACATTGGTAAGAGCATTGCTATCGTATTGGATGGTTATGTATATTCCGCACCGAATGTAAATACTGAAATTACAGGTGGTAACTCACAAATTACCGGACACTTCACTCCTGAGCAAGCAAAAGATTTAGCGAACGTATTGAAGTCAGGTAAGATGCCGGCTCCTGCACGTATCGTTCAGGAGGATATCGTAGGTCCGTCTTTGGGACAGGCTTCCATCAACGCCGGTGTATTCTCATTCATCGTGGCATTGGTACTGTTGATGGTTTATATGTGTACCATGTATGGCTTCATTCCGGGTATGGTTGCCAATGGTGCATTGGTACTGAACATGTTCTTTACGTTGGGGATCCTTTCGTCTTTCCAGGCGGCCTTGACAATGTCCGGTATTGCCGGTATGGTGTTGGCATTGGGTATGGCTGTGGATGCTAATGTATTGATTTACGAACGTACCAAAGAAGAATTGCGTGCAGGTAAGGGTGTGAAGAAAGCACTCGCAGATGGTTACTCCAACGCATTCTCAGCTATCTTCGACTCTAACTTAACTTCTATTATTACAGGTATAATCCTGTTCAACTTCGGTACAGGTCCTATCCGTGGTTTCGCCACGACTTTAATTATCGGTATCTTGATTTCATTCTTTACCGCTGTGTTTATGACACGTTTGGTTTATGAGTACTTCATGAATAAAGATAAATGGTTGAACCTGACCTTCTCTTCCAAGATCTCCAAGAACTTGATGGCGAATGTACATTTTGACTTCATGGGTGGCAACAAGAAGTGGTTGACAATTACAGGTGTTATTCTTGTAATCTGTATCGGTTCACTCTTTGTACGCGGTCTAAGCCAAAGTATCGACTTCACAGGTGGACGTAACTTCAAGGTACAATTTGAGAATGCGGTAGAACCAGAACAAGTACGCGAGTTAATCTCCAGTAAATTTGGTGACGCTAACGTTAGTGTAATCGCTATCGGTACAGATAAGAAAACTGTACGTATCAGTACAAACTATCGTATTGAAGAAGACGGCAACAATGTTGACTCTGAAATAGAAGCATATCTTTATGAGACATTGAAGCCCGTATTGACGCAAAACATTACTCTGGAAACATTTATCGATCGTGAAAACCATACTGGTGGTAGTATCGTCAGCTCACAGAAAGTAGGTCCGAGTATTGCAGATGATATCAAAACTTCGGCTATGTGGTCTGTAGTGCTTGCTCTGATTGCTATTGGTCTGTACATCTTGATTCGTTTCCGTAACATTGCATATAGTGTGGGTTCTGTAGCTGCACTGACAAGTGATACATTGATGATTCTGGGCGCTTATTCTCTTTGCTGGGGCTGGATGCCATTCTCACTGGAAATTGACCAGACATTCATCGGTGCTATTCTGACAGCTATCGGTTACTCTATCAATGACAAGGTGGTAATCTTCGACCGTGTACGCGAATTCTTCGGCCTCTATCCGAAGCGTGACAGATTCCAGTTGTTCAATGACTCATTGAACACAACTCTGGCACGTACCATCAATACTTCACTGAGTACTTTGATTGTGTTACTGTGTATCTTCATCCTCGGTGGTGATTCCATCCGCAGCTTCGCATTCGCCATGATTCTGGGTGTTGTATTCGGTACAATGTCTTCTCTGTTCGTTGCATCTCCTATCGCTTACATACTGATAAAAGGCAAAAAGAGCAGTGAACTTAATGAAGTTTCAGAATAAAAGGATTTTACTATAATAATATCCCTAATTAAGGGGCTATCTATTTTCGAATAGCCCCTTAATTAGGGATATTCAGTAAATGTCATAAAAAAGTAAGATGGCATATGCAGATGATTTGCTCCTACCATCTCATATGCCATTTTATTGTATTTTCTCTCTCTGAGCTAAAATCTTATCCGTTTGGAAGAAGCCTAACAACTTCCTCTATAGGATTTCTGTTTTCCTGTTCCGTACTTTAATTTTCGATAGTGAGTAATACTGTTTTTGTGTACCGAAACGGCCTTCGAGCCTGGTGGCTTTGAAAATTCTATAAACAGAAGTTACTTAACACCTATTCAATACAAGCGATGATATTCAATTCTAAAACTTGAAGCATAATTGTAAACTTCAGCATGGCCAAGCGAAGGGTTACATTTGCCAAGTTGAGATTGATAGGACCCGGTACCTTTCACTGAAAAGATCTCTTAATCAAGCTTCATATCAGAATGAGAAACACGAGACCTAAACAATGCCAGCTAGGCATAAAACTGATTGGTCATTTCGACTCCTCCTTGTGATTAAGCCATCAGACAAACGTTACTTATGAACATTTTTAAGTGTTTTCCCAGGGACATCATGCAGTTTCGGGCGACTTGGACGTACGTTATAGATGTTCATCCATTTCTCAAGAATATCGCGTAATTCTTGCAGTTTCTGGCCATATGAGTTTTCCATTATCAGGTTTCTCATTTCCCCTCTGTCATTTTGCATATCAAACAGCTGTTCGCGATATCTTCCTTTATCGTAAAGCACATATTTATAACGTTCGCTACGTACTACCCAGCCCCTCGTCTTGCTACCGTCAAACCGTGTTTCGGTGATGATATATTCTTGATGTAAAGCTTGCGGATTTCCTTCCTCTGCAATTTTCCGGAAAGACTTTCCTGCTGCTCCCTTCGGCATTTTGGCACCTGCCCAGTCACACACGGAGGCAAAGAAATCTACACCGTTACTAATAAGCTGGGGTAACACTTTGCCTGCATTCTTCTTGCCTGGCAGCGTTACAATAAGAGGGATATTGATAATCTCCTCATATAAAGCAGACTTCTGGTTCCAACGATGGGCACCTATACCATCGCCGTGATCGCTGGAAAAGATTACCACTGTATTTTCCCAAAGATTATTCCGATCGATGGCATCAATAATCTTTCCTATTTCTCTATCTACTTTTTCTACCAAGCGATAATAAGTATATCGGTACATACGCCAGTCTTCGGGGGTAAAACCAGCGGTTGGATATACATTGTAGTTATTGATTCTTTCACTTTCAATGACGTCAGCATCATACGGGTTTTTGGCAAAATTGGCAGGCAATCCCGGACAATCCCGTATATCAGGTATATCAATATTTCCATAAGGGAAGTTCTGACGACGTGCATATTCGCAGATATTATGTGGGTTGTCATAGGAAGCCACCAAAAAAAACGGCTTTTTATGTTTGCGCGAGAGATATTCGGCACAAGCTTCTGCCAGCCCATCATCACTATGTTTATATATATTGTCGAAGCCATATTCTTTGTCTGGAACTTCGAGTAAAGGAAGATGCCATTTACCGCCATAGGCACAATCATAACCGGCATTCTTTATTAAAGTGCCCAGTGTTTGTGCCTTAAGAGAGTCGGGCATCGGTGATCCGTTGACAGACAGCCCTACTGCATCCGGATAGTACCCTGTAAACATAGCTCCACGTGAGGGGCCACTGAGTGGAGCTGTACAATAAGCGTTATTAAATAGTATACCGGCCGCTGCCAAACGGTCAAGGTTGGGAGTGTGCAGATCCGGATTTCCGGCACAGCTCATGGCGCTGGCCGTTTGCTGATCGGTGAAGATGTAGATGATGTTAGGACGTTCGATGGCAGAAGCCATAGAAGAGCATAACAACGAAAAACAAGCCAAATACTTCATTGAATTTTCTTTTACCATATTATTTCAATAATTCAATTTTGTTTTAAAGTGATATCATATTTCAAGTTCCGGTAAGGCATCAACCAGCCTTTTTTCTACTTTCTTTCCGTCTACCCGATCTATGATGGTCGTAGCACCTTTGTTTGAGTCATAATTGAAGTCCAGCGAAACACCGTTCTGTTTATTCTCTATATACAAGAACGCATTACCTTCACCTTCCAGATTACATTCGATAACCCATTCTTCTACTGTTATGCGGTTCCTTTCACGATTAATTACAGCATCGGCACGGTTGTTTCCATGTACATCAATCACATTGAGAAAACAGATTTTGCTGCAAGAAGCTGTCGTTGCTGTAAAATGATAATGATTGGAGAGAGTTTTGCCAAGTCGTTTTTTCCAATCAACAGCAGCCACAAAAAAGGTGTCTGTTTGCGCATAAGTCATTTTCTGTGAGGAGAACAGATGAGCTATAGATACTCCGTCTGCCTTGTTCTTTCCTAAGATGCGCAATCCGTCTTTCTCTTCAGCGACTTCCATGGGCAGTTCTACCGTATGCAGCAGATAATTCCATTCTACCGGTTCTTTACCAACCAGTTCGTCATAAACAACGAACAAACCCGAACGTCCCAGCTGAACAATATGTCTTCGAAAAAAATCCAGTTTATTCTCATCCCAACCTTTCTCCGGTGTATACTGAGTACCAGACAAGCGCCCACGTTCCAGCCACAACGGAGAAACCACTTTTCCATAAGCGTTAGAAGCATCACCTACAACGTAGGAGATTTCTTCTCCTTCATAATAGCGAGGAATCCATCCATAACCTTCCGTTCCAATCTTTTGTCCCATACCATTCACCAATATGGAATTATGGGCGCGAGTATTCCGATAAGCATACATGCAATGGTCATCTGTAAAGCCGGTACGATGTCCACTGCTATAGAAAATTGCCTTTCCACCAAAGAAAGTATTGAAGGCGTTTTGATTAGCTAAAGCATGGGAAGTGGCACCATAGGGGCTGCTACGGAAAGAGAGCATGGCATTGTTGGTGTGATGTCCTATGTCTGTGTTCATCAGTGCAGTGCCTGTCTGGCTGAAAACTTTGGACTGAGGCAGCTCCAACAGCTTACTACTATAAGCAGGCCTCTCCTTTTTTGTCGTACAACGATACCAGGTCAAGTCCGCCGGTTTGGCTTCAAAAGCTTTCGACAGAATATCAGGGTCTTCCTGCATAATTTCGTGTACATAAGCTGCCGCCCACGGATTGTTACATTCGCGTGCCAGCGCATCTGCATATCCTACGCGACCTCCATTCGGAGTGCGCTGTCCCTCATGCGAATTGCCATGTCCTCCGGATTTGGAAAAGGGAGGTTGCTGGTAAATGACATATAAAGCATTGTTGTTATACCACGGATCGGCAAAGAAATTGAAACCGGATATACGGGAGAAAAAGGCCGGTACCTCTATCAGTGTGCGTATATTTACATGAAAATATGAATCTCCATTATGCCAAGCACCATCCTTATTCAGTCCCGGAAGACGGGAGATCCATTCATTATAGCAATAATCTGCCCACACGGATGCTTCCGGAATCTCACCAACTGTGGCAAAGGCCGCCATTGTAAGAATGCGGAAAGTCATTTGCCATACATGATTGTCTGCAATACGGTTCTCCAGATGATTAACGTATTCATTATAGAATTTATTCCCGATATTCCGGATATTATCTAATAATAACTGTTTTTCTGACGGAGACAACAGGTTGTAGAACCCGTCGTACGCCGATGTGCTCATAGAGAGCAAAGTGGATAGATTGAAGTCACCTGCAAAGTATTTGCTTGTTTGCCAGGAAAGGATTTCACTCAACCGGTTGATGCCTTCACGATAATACTTCTTGTCTTTCGTCAGCAGATAGGCGCGTACCAATGCTTCCACATTGGCTTCTTCTCTATCCACAATCTTACGGCTCTCGCGGATAAGGGCTGACTCACGCTGTACTACATTGGTTAATGTAACTACATTTGTTGTATCTATCTCTTCCTGAAGATGCTTCAACGGATGAGAAATGCACCGGGAAGCTTTGTCCATATAGGCCTGAGCTTCCGGATTATTTTTATTCTTCGTTATAATTTCCTCCCAATCATCCGCATCCAATAATACGCGTGGGTGGTGAGACGTATATTTTGCCAAGACTTTCTCCAATGTGGGCGGATTAAATTCCGGTGTATCTTTACCTATATGGAATTGATAAACCGGTGACCATTCTTCTTTACCTCCAGGAGTGACGTAAGCATATTGCCAGTACCATTTTCCCTGAGCCAGGCACTGGAAAGGATTGAAAAAAGCCCAGGCGCGTTCCCCAATCAACACTTCCTTTTGAAAGTTCTTGTCCTGAGAAATACGAATCCGATAGACTACTTTCGGTTTTTCATCCACTTGTCCCGGAACTCCATCCAATACCGGACCTAAATGCGGGAATTTATCCGGCCACATAAAGCGCGGCGGATTCATCTTAACGCAAGCACCATTCGCAGGAGAGGGAGTTGCACGAACTTCGTGCATCAATGTCTCGCCGGAAACTGTTATGACAGCAGATTGCTCGGAACTGCCACATGCCATCAATAGGCAAAAGGCGGGTAAGCCTAATAATATCTTTCTCATCTCAGTATTTTATTTTTGTTTTTGAAACCAACCAGTTCTTTCAGGCTGACTGTCTTATTGTTGACCAGTGGATGTGCCCAAAAACCGATAAACGTAATATATCCCATGAAAACCAAGATAAGGAGCATTCCTATGCGTAATGAAGTGGTATCGGATAGCAGACTGACAAACAGCGGACCTCCTGCGCCTCCCACAATTCCGGAGCAAAGAATACCGGCAAAAGAACCGTGATTCTGGGCTACTGTGTTCAGAGCCAGTGAGAATACGATGGAGTACATCATTGAAATGCAGAAACCGATTGCCGGAAATGCACATACCGCAACTTTTGCAGAACCGAACAATGCGATCAAGAGTAAACTCATGGAAAGCAGTCCTGATATTTGTAGGAGACGTTTACTGTCTATCAGCTTCAGCAAGAACATACCAAATAGGCAACCGACGGTCATCGAACCCCAGAAATAACTGATACTTTGTGCACCGACAGTTTTTGGATCAATGCCATGATACTGTTCCAAGAAGGTACTCATAAAAATAGAGACACCCTGTTCTGTACTGACATAACAGAAGATTCCCAAAAAGAAAAGCCATACGTATTTTTGACGGAACAATTTTTTATAGGAAGAGGAGGAACCACTGCGTTCATCATCTTTCAATTCAATGCGCGGAAAATGAACGAATGACACAACGAGCAGCATAGCCAACAACAGTGCTGTAAATACCCAATACAGAGAAACCCAGGGAAGAGTAACCGGAGTAACTTTTGCCAGAATATCCAGCAAAAAGTTCTGTCCCTGCTGATAAACTTCCGGTTCCAGTGCATGTATCAGCCAAGTGTAAACCAAGGGACTGATAAAAGAGGCTACTCCGAATACAAACTGTGCCAACTCTGCTATAAACGCATAATTCTCCTCTCCGCCGACAACACGTTGCAAAGGGTTGATTACAGTTTGCAACATGGCCATTCCCAAACCAATGATGAAAGAAGACAGAAGCAGTATCAGGTAAAAAGGGAAACATGCAAACAAGGTAGTACCTATAAATGGCATTAGGAAGCCGGTAAATAGCACCGGCTTTTCTCCATATTTATCTATTAATATACCTGCCGGTATCGACATGATGGCATAGGCCAAGAAAAAAGAGGTCGGAATAAACCCTGCCATTGCCAGATCCTTCAGTTCAAAGTTATGGATAATGTCGGGGATTAACGGCCCGAGAATATTCGTAATGAATGAAATAGTAAACCAAAACATCATGATTAATGTCAGCATACTCCATTTCTTGTTACTTTTCATGATATATCGTTCATTTTAAGATTAATGATGCCGCTCCGATAAATCCGGCTTTATTACCCAATGATGCGGCTACAATTTCTGTATTTAAGGCACAATCGGCTATAACATGCTCTCGAACCACTTCCCTTATTTTCTCTAAATAGAAAATACCGGATTCTGTAACCCCTCCTCCCAATACAATCCGTTGAGGGCTGAATATATTGACAAATCCGGCAATTCCTCTTCCCAAATAGTAAAAGTGTTCACTCATGCATTCAACAGCCATCGGAAAATTTTCATGATACAGGCGGACTATTAGTTCTCCGTTTATTTCCATATCAAAACTCAGATTCCGCTCTTTAGCCAACGTGCTGAAATGCCTTACCAAAGCAGAAGTCGAGGCATAATGCTCCAGGCAGCCGATCGCTCCGCAGGCACAACGTTCACCGTTAGCAATCAATGGCACGTGTCCCAGCTCCGTACCCCGATTGGCATAGCCGTTGAATAATTTGCCATCAATGATGACGGCTCCACCGATGCCGGTTCCCACTGTCAGAAACACCACGTGGGTACACCCCCTCCCTGCACCATATTTCGCTTCCCCCAACCCCATCAGGTTGGCGTCATTTCCAACGACTACCGGTAGTTTCATCTGTTCTTCCAAAAGAGAAGCCACATCTATGTTTTCCCAACCGATAATATTTTCTGCACCTCCCAATACGATACGGTTCGTCTCATCTACAATTCCGGGTGTACCAAGCCCAATGCCCAATACTGTCCAGTTTTGTTTGGCAGCTTCATCTTTTAACAACATGACAGCTTTTATCAACTGCTCTATTACTTTTGCAGCTGAAACAGAAGCAAAAGAGGGTAATTTTCCCTCAAAGAAAGAATTACCCGCTTTATCCACCAAAGCATATTTTATAGATGTACCACCTAAATCAATGCCAATTGCATATTCCATAGTTTATTATATCAAATAAGGAAACATTATGTTCTTTCTACCCATATAGGAGAACTCCATGCCCATTGCTGGTCACGCTGGCGAACCCTGACATAGTAATAGTCCGTATCTCTTTCGGGTTGGGTATCCTCCATATAATGCTCAACCGTAAAGCAACTTTCCGGCATTGCACGGTTGAAGAGAATAGCCTCACTGAGCCACCCTATCATGAAATGTGAACGGGAACCTTCCAAAAGTTCACCCAACGAATGCTCAAATTTCTTGCCATTGAATTCGGCTGTAATCACGCCATCTTTAGGCATAGTCACATCCAGAATGACAGCTTGCGTGGCAGGAGTCGTGGTATTGGGGTTTTTGGAACTGTACATATCCAACTCTGCATCCTTACTTGTAACAGACACAATACGGTTAACTTTTGTCTCAAACTCAGATTCTCCCGGTTGCGGAGAAGTGAAAGCGGCGCCACGGAAGCAAGGTTCCACAGCATTGATAGTTCCTTTATTTATGGACAGCTTTCCTTGCCAATGCACATACTGCTCTTCGCGGTTCCAACCGAAATCAACTTTTACCTTGCAGCGTACCATATCTCCTTCCGGCATCTCGGGCAACAACGGACCGCTTAAACGAGCAATACACTTTCTGTTCTTAACGATGTCAATATAATCAATACAGCTACCTCCCTCCACATTCAGATAAATGCGGCGACTGTTTCCCCGTACGACATCGCCCGGGAACGCATCATTCAAACGAAAATCTATATTGATTTTATCACCGGTGGCACAGCATACATGACGGTTCTTCATGGCATCCCAGATTTTATCACGGCTCAATGATTCCGCAAGGATACCTATGCGACCGTCACCGTAACTTCCCGGATAACCTGCATGTTGGTCGGTCGAACCCATAATACCGAATTTTTTACCTTGCTCCAATCCGCATTGAATAGTACCTTCCCATTGGCGAGGACCCATGTCATGCAGATAACTGTAATCTCCCTGATCGCTTTCTGCCAGTCCATGGCGCGAATACATCTCTACAAACGGGGTCTGGTCTCCTTCCGTAAAGAAGTTCCAGTTGTATCCGCGATAGCCAGTCTGATATCCCATGTGATGCGGAGTTATGAATACCTTATGTCCGCGAGCTTTCCGTTTCCAGTCTTCAATGGAAGTACATTCCACCAGCGGTGCGTCCAAATCATAATTCAGAGCCACATGGTCGCCATGTTCCATGCTGTGCGCCTCATAACCAACAAAAGCCAGGAATTCTCCTTCCTTATTGTATTCATTGGTCATGGCGACATATTTCTCATAACCTCCCTCTCGCAAACGCTTGAAGGCACCGGTATGATAATCGATCACCCACTTCAGACGGGGATCATCGGCTCCGGGAATATCCGGCCACATGGCATGAGGAGTGACAGATACAAAATCCAGTTGTTCTTTGGCAGCCTCAAATGCAGAACGCATGTCGCCATGACCGTAGGTTATGTTACAATGATTATGCAAATCTCCCCAGAAATACTTCAGATTACTGGCAGAGGGCATGACTTTCTTTCCTGCGGCAGTTCCTTGCTGACATGCAGATAATAGGCTACCGGAAGCGGCCAGCCCGACAAGAGACCAGCCGGTATGCTTTAAAAAATTTCTTCTGTCCATAATTTAAATTTAGATTATCTGTTTTTCATCAATCGTCTGTCACCTTTGAATAACTCTTTGACCTTTTCATCGGGGTCATCATCCTTATACTGTTTTTGAATCTTTTTCAGCAATGAAATGAGTTCCGCTTGTTTGTCGGCATACTCCGGTTTACCAAACACACTGTTCAGTTCACTCGGGTCATTCTTCAAGTCATACATTTCCCATTCGTCCACATCGTTATAGAAGTGAATCAGCTTGAAGTCAGCGGTACGAATGCCGTAATGCCTTTTAACCGAGTGCTCTGCCGGATACTCATAATAGTGATAATAGGCGGCTTTTCTCCAGTCAGCCGGTGTTTTCCCCCCATTCTCCAGAATGGTCCTGAGAGACTGTCCCTGAATATCTGCTGGTATATCTGCTCCGGCAAAATCCAGCAGGGTAGGAGCAAAATCCACATTCATGGCAATAGCGCTCGATACACTCCCCGCCTTGATGGCCTTCGGATAACGGATAACCAATGGCATGCGCTGGCATTCTTCATACATAAAGCGCTTGTCGAACCAGCCATGTTCGCCCAGAAAGAAACCCTGGTCCGAAGTATAGATTATGATTGTATTGTCCAATTCACCGTTTTTCTCCAGATAGCCGAGCAACCTTCCTATATTTTCGTCCACAGCTACAATAGTTGCCAAGTAATCGCGCATATATTGCTGGTACTTCCAACTGATCAGTTCTTTCCCTCTTAAGTTGCCGCTACGGTATTCTGAAATACGCTGGGCGTATACCGAATCCCACTTATCTTGTACATCAGCCGGCATACGCTTGTAGACTTGATAGAGGCGATTGGTCGTATCTTTCAGCATTTCTTCACGGGTCAGTAGTTTCAGATCCCAGTCATTGGTCAATGTATGCTCGATGGACATATCCTGTTCTATAGCAGCAGAGCCTCTGCCTTCGTATGTATCGAAAAGCGTGGCAGGTTCGGGAAACACGGTATTGTTGAACATTCCCAAATGACGAGGAGCGGGCATCCAGTTACGGTGAGGGGCTTTCTGGTGATACATCATGCAGAAAGGCTTGCTTTTGTCTCTGTGTTCCAGATATTCGATAGCCTTGTCTGTAATAACGTCAGTTGTATAGCCCTGCTCTACAATCTGCTTTCCGTTCTCGTTGAAATCGGGATTGTAATAATCCCCCTGTTCATGTTGTCCGGTCAGGATACACCAATAGTCAAATCCCTGAGGCTCGGTAATCAGATGCCATTTGCCGACAATTGAAGTCTGGTAACCGGCGGCCTGCAACAATTTAGGGAAGGTCTGTTGGTTACCATCGAAAGTGCTGGCATTGTCTGTGAATCCATTGATGTGGCTGAATTTGCCCGTCAGGATACAAGCTCTTGACGGGCCGGATAAAGCATTGACCGCATAACAATTGTCCATACGAACACCTTCATTGGCAATCCTATCCATGTTGGGAGTCTGAAGGAAACGTCCACCGTAACATGACATAGCTTGCGTAGTATGGTCGTCCGTCATCATAAAGATGATATTCGGACGTTTCACTTCCTCTTTGCCGGAACTGCAAGCGGACATTCCGATGGCAGTCAAAGGCAGAAATATGTATGATAAACGATTCATTATAAAAATCTTTTATAACCCGTTGGCGGAATTTAAGAAAATCCGGACGATTGTGAACTGCAATAAGGCACGGAACAGCAATCTGCATTCCTTACAAATAATACAGATGCAAGAAATAGCAGTATACTGAACCTAATTCAGTCGTATATTGAATGCCATTCAGTCGTATACTGAATAGGGTTCAATCGTATACTGAATGCAATGCATCCAATAGGTACTGATAATCAAAATATTACAAAGCAGATTCATACCTTCAATATATTACAACAAACCATTAAAGTATCATTGCAGTCATTCCGCAGCGGTAATGAATTAATTCCGCCAACGGGTTATTATAGTTTATATTCCAATTGACGTTTCTTTCCGCCAACAGATATTTCTATTTTCACCCCATTTTCGTCAAATGCCTTGTTCAGGAACTTAGCTTTGAATATAGGGAAGGAAGCTGTATTTTTCGACGGATAAAGAATAGTTATGTAACGTACAGCGTCCGAATCCTTTTTATCTATATCAAAAGATACAGTTGTACGGGGTACTCGTAAACGATAGGCAGTTGAACGCCAGCCTTCTTTTTCTTTCATTGAAATTTTCTTCTCGGCAAAGCATTGCAGTTTCACGTTGCTTGGGCCGTCATAAACTGTAGTCAGCATATTATTCTTTCTGTCTATATTTACAGTACCTTCACACAAATGGTAGTTCAGATTCACTACTCCTTGGGCGTTTCCCACGGCTTCATCTACAATTACAAAATAAGATTGGTCTACAAAGAAAACAGAACGTCTGTGTTTCAAACCATCATAATGCGGATTCTCAGTCACCAGAATCTGCTCATTGCCTTCGGGCTTCCATAGTTTGGTGACAGACTGGGTTGTTTGCAGGTTTTTCCCATCCAATGTCAACGTATTGTGAGAACTTGTCCGGCGAAACCAATTACGAAGTTTCATTACTTCATCATCACCGGCATAGACGTAGGAGCCACTATCCGGGAAGAGATTCCGGCCATTGAACCAAAACTCAAAAGTTCCATTGTCCGGCTGGCAGTGCCATTCCCCTTTGGGACCGGCCTTTACAACCATTACGGTAGCATCCTGTTTCCAGCCGTTTCTGAAAGTAAAGAAACCGGAAGTCAGCGCACCGTGAGAAAGGTTGGGCAAGGGAGTGCCTTCACGACCTTCTGTGGCATAATAACGAATCCACTCACAATCAGGAAATAGCTTGAGCCAATCCTGATAATTACGGATTTCTGCCGGACGGTCTCCCAACTTGGCATCACTGAAACAGGGATTGCTGTAATCCGGAAAACAAATGTTGGCATAAAATTCAATCATACTCTTGACCGTATTCACGTATCCGGTGGGAAATTCTTGACGGAAGCCATTAACATCCGCCATGCGCAAAGCCTTGCAGAAAATGTTGATTGCCGCCAGATGATAATGTGGGTCCAATTCATATTGACCGCCATCCGGATAGACTTGTTTTTTAATTTCGCGGTTCAAAATGCTTATCCCACTTTTTCGCCATTCGCCTGCTTCCTTAAATTCGGGGAAAAACGCACCTGCATACACCATTCGCTGAGCTTCAAACAACAAGTGGTTACCCTGATCCGAGTAATTGCCAAGAATATGCAGTGCATGCCGGTGATAATTAATCAGAAATTCAGTCAAGAACTCCGGCGTGAAGGCCTTCGAAGAAACGAACAACAGAAATTGCAGCGTTTGATCCTGTAAACGGTTGCTCACCTCCAGAGGACGCCATGCAAAACGTACATTTTCCGCATTTCCCTTTACCTCGCCTGCGCTGACCAGTTCGTATTCTTCTTTCTCTACCTCTGTCAGAGGATTCTTTTTAATCCAATCCATATATTGGTATGCCCATTCTTTGGCATATTTCTCGTCTCCAGAGATTCGATATGCCTTACCCATTGGGGTGAACCATTTGTGGCGATGCAATTGCCAACGCAACTCATTGTCCTGTACCGGCCAATATTGCCAGTTGATATCTTTGCCGTAATTATAAGAAGGCTGATAGCCTTTATGCACAAAAAACGTATGTTCCAAGGCATCATCCGCCCATTTCTGTTCTTCCTTGGAAATCTTGATATTCTGCATATCGATATCAGGGTGTCCTATGCCGGTACGTTGGCGATAATAGTCCAATAAGGCTTTGGCTGCCTCGTCCCATTGTTGTCGGTCATATGCGGCTTTCACTTTCTCCAATCCCGGATAATCCAGATTCAGCAAGCCGAAAGCTTCCTTCCGCAACTGCTGTGCTTCCGCACATAATACAACCAACAGAAAAATAAAGCTAAGAATATACTTTGTTATCTTCATGGTATATTAATTTCGTTTATAGCGATTTATAATCAATTCCTTTTACTTGCATATATCGGACTAAAGCCTCCAGATAATAATAATCGGCATAATTGATAGGTGTATCAATTTCAGAACCATTAGGCAATGAACCTGTAGAGTGCATCAGAATAAATCCCTGGTTGGTGCCGACTTTTGCCAAGTAAGCATCGGAAGAGAGAGACTTGAGCAGTTTCTCGGCGTAATCAAAATAGACTTGTCCGTCCTCTACAAGAGTACTGAGCTCTATCAGGGCAGAAGCTGTGATAGAGGCGGCAGATGCATCACGAGGCGTCTCCGGTGTGTTCGGGGCATCGTAGTCCCACAAAGGAATCGCATCGTCAGTCTTTACACGTTCCATGATTAATGCCGCGATATTTTGGGCTTGCTGTAAGAAGGCTGCATCTTTCGACTCACGATAACAGGATGTATATCCATATACTCCCCAAGCTTGTCCGCGCGCCCATGAGGAATCATCATTTTTCCCCTGATGCGTACATTTCATTTCTACGCTGCCATCGCTATTGTAGCTTACTACATGGTAGGACGAATGATCGTTTCTAAAGTGGTTTTTCATTGTTGTCTCAGCATGTCTCAATGCGACTTCTTTATACTTGGAATCATTCGTAAGATGATTGACGTAAAACAATAAGTCCAGATTCATCATATTATCAATAATCACAGGGAAATTCCACTTCCCAAAATCCCAGGAACGGATACAGCCTATGTTCGAGTCGAAACGACCGCACAAATTATCAGCAGTCTGTACCAATATCTGACGGATAGTGTCGGCAGGAGACAGACGGTGCGCATTACCATAACTGCAATTCACCATGAATCCGATATCGTGTGTACCTTTATAATCTTTCAACGGATATAGGTAATTCGTAAATTTCACCGCATCTTTTTTCAAGTCTTCTATACCAGTCAACTGATATGCGTACCACAAGTTTCCGGGGAAAAAACCGCTTGTCCAATCATAGATGGAACTGCAATATCTACGGCTTCCCAAGGCATCTTTCACAGGTTTCATCCGCAAGGAGTCTTTAAAAGTTACAGGCTCTCTTTGTAACTGGCTACAGAGAAAATCCATATCGTATCCCGTCCAGATGGAACGGGGCAACAAGACTGAATCCCCTACATCCGCCACTGTTTCTTCCAGTTGTTGCACAGAAGTGTCTATCGCGTTTTTCAACCAGCCGTAATCTTCCTTTGGTTGACTGGGTGAACAGCCAGAGAATCCCTGCAATGTAGCAACTGCGTAACAAAATAATAAAAATTTCTTCATAAATATATGCATATTCTATAGGTTATATCTGCTCAAATTATCATCCTTACATACAAGGATGGAGAAACAGTAAGATGTTTATACTTTCTCCATCCATTGTCAGTTCATACCCAGAAAATGAAATTACTCAAATCCCGGATTGTTTTCTCCATTCAAAGCCGCGTTCGATTGGATTTCGGCCAATGGAATGGGGTAAAGTTCATGCTTGCCTGTGGTAAAGTTGTGGCCTGCTACGTAATTGGACTTAGCCCATTTCACCGGATTCCAATCTTTACGTGCAGCATCCGTTATATATTCATCTGGTCCCGGAATCCATGATTCCATGTAGTTCTGAGCAGCTTTTAAAGATGCTTCCAGAATACCCCATCGTAGTAAATCATATTTACGTTGACCTTCGTAGCAAAGTTCAAAAGCACGTTCCCAATACAATGCTGTACGGAATCTGCCGGCATCATCACCATCCGGAATAAATGGCAAATCATACAATTTCGGAGCCTTCAACAAGCTTGAATAATTGGCTGTACTTATAGGAGTAGCACCGGCACGTACACGGACGTCATTCAATAGTTTCCATGCTTCGGTTGTGTTGCCGATTTCGTTATAAGCTTCAGCTGCCATCAGAACAGCATCAGCATAACGCAACGGAGCATAATTGACGCCTGTATTGTTGGGATCCACAAAACCCGGAGCCATCCATTCTCTGCGCCATTTGCCCGGATATCTGTTCAGATTTTTGTTGATATCGGCAGAAGTATGCGATTTTTCCTGAGTTTCTTTATTTTTGTCCCACTTGATAGCATAATCCACGAAATTCACGTCACGACGTACATCTTTTATGCTTCCATCCTCATTTGACTCATAGAAAGACTTCCAATATGGTAATACCACAAAGAAAGCATTGGCACGTCCCATATAACTGCTTGTGCCGGGATAACTTCCCGGAGCATCTACAAGTGGTCCGTTGTAAGTTGCCCATACACCGGCATTGTCCTTCAAACCTTGGTTGGGTTCGAAAGCGATCTCCCAAAGAGATTCCTGATTGTCCAATGTCAGCTGAGAATAGTTCTTAAACAGTTGCTCATAACCACCTGCATAAAAACCATGGTAGCCTTCAGCCTTCAGAGCTTCCCATTCTTTAATCACCGCTTCAAAATATCCCTTTCGGGTAGTATCATCCGGACGGGTCAATTGACGCGATGAACAGTTCAGGCTATAGCCAGCGCGTTGCAAATAGACACGCATCAGTAAAGTATGGGCAGCACCGCTACAAGGTATTTCAGAAGAAGCCACTTCACGACCAGATTTCAAATATGTTTTTGCATAATTCAAATCTTCGATGATTTGGTCATAAATCAGCTCACGGTCGGTACGAGGTTTGGATGTATTAGCAAAACCATTCGTATATTCCGTGCTGAACGGTACATCACCAAAGAATTTCACTAG
>ERZ773243.1904-NODE-1904-length-19999-cov-20.529332_pt1 | contig 19999 bp, 14 predicted proteins | sample MGYA00580520_ERZ773243 | MGnify/ENA primary metagenome ERZ773243 (study PRJEB29015, sample SAMEA2737747) | human gut metagenome | biome: human gut; feature: human-associated habitat; material: faeces | place: China | collected 2012 ... | reverse complement strand
AATGGGATTCTACTGAATTAGTCCTATTTGATTCTTTGTCTCCCTATTGTGAAGCATCGGTTAAAGTGTTTTTATCACTACAAAAAACATCTTGTATAATAAAAACTTATCATTACCAAAAAGACGAAGTATCTTTAATAATACATTCAATCCAATAAAGACGATTAACATGCGGCTAAACCTCCCCAGAAAAGGTCGGTTAGCCACCAAACATTCAAAGCTTGAAGGAAAAGATTGAACAAAAAAAATAATGCCATGAAAAAAATCAATATTGGAGATTGGGTTACACAATATAGAACGGGTTATTGGAAAGTGAAAGAGTTGCATCCGAAGTACTCACCATTCGATTGTGACAGGTTGCACAAAGGCGAACCAATTGGTGTTGAAGCTGTGCTACAGAAAGCTTTCAACAATACATTCAAATTTAACATGGAAATGTCCACATGTGATTTGTCGCTGTGCCAACATGTAACCAAAGCTGTTATGAGAAAGATTGAAAAGTATTTCAAGGAACATCCTGATGATGAAATAAAATTTGAGACATCACAACTCCCTGTCCCGCCAAACGTTACTGCCATCCACTTGAATATAGATGATGCCCAACGCGATCACATTTCATCGCTATTAAACATTGAGTTACCTAATCTAACATATCCAAAGGTAAAAGAAATCTTGTCCGATAACGGTTTGACAGAGGTTTTGTGCGGAGCAGAAAACACGTTGCTCTTTCTCTACGGATATTCATGGGAACAGAATGAAAATTTTGACATGATTTATTCCAAATACGATTTTAAGAGAAAGTAAAACTCAATGGCAAAATAGCGAAAGCAATTTCTTAATTTACTTATTAAAGTAGTTATAAGACTGGAAGAACATGAGAATGTATTACGTAATCGGGGTTCTTATTACACTATTTCTTGCAAGCTGCGGAGAACCGCCTATGCCGCCAAGCGATGAGGAAATGATACGCCACTTTGCCACGCACGAGGCGGCGTTCCGTAAGGTGTACGAAATCATGTCAGAGAGTTCAGAAGGTAGTTTTCACTACCCGCCACTTTCTCCTGACGGGATCATTATACTTGATTCAATAGAGCAAAGTGATACATCCTATGAATCAAATGACGAACAAGACATCCCGGTATATGGGCTGTTAAAGCCAGACCGAATCCTACTCGACTCCCTGTTATCAGAGATTGGATGCGGTTTTATCCTTGTTGATCGCAGGGAATGGGAAACGGCAGATTCGGTATATGTGAGCCTTTTTATGCCGTACTACTCCCACAGTATCGTAGATGCAGGAACGTCCAAGAGTTTCGTTTACGATCCCGGATTGAGAAGCCGTCGGAATATCCGTATCACCGAACATGGCGACCTAAACGAGATCTACCGCAGGACGTACAACGACACCACGCTTTACAAGCCCATCAAGGAAGGTTGGTACATCGAGTTAGACCATTTACGATAACCTGAAATGATGAACAAAACAATATGAAATCAAGATTGGTATTAAGGATATTGTGGGGACTATGCTGTCTGCTATTGCTGTGGATGGTTGTCAGTGATTCTATACAATTCTCAAAGCATCCGGAACTTTACCCGATAGGTTGTGAAGGATTAGGTTGGAGCTATGAATCTTCCGAAAACTATATCTTTACAAGCCGGGTGGCGATTGGTTGGAGTGCCATCGGCTTTGTCGCATCTGCCTGCTATCGTTTCAAGTATAGCGGAAAAATACTGCTGGTACATTTTGTACTGACACTACTTCGATGTTGTTGGATTTGTATAGTCATTTATGGATAGATCCTTCCGCTCGTCCTCGAAAGCGATGGTCTTGGCAAGGAATATGCCGATGACGAACTTTGCCCCATGCGCTATCAGCTTGCGCCGCAGCGCTATGAAAGTAGCTCCGGTAGTAAGCACGTCGTCCACAAGCAAGACACACTTCCCCCTGAACCGTTCGGGATGGAACTCCAGATTGGCGGTGCGGTCTCCGTTCCCGTGCGTGCCCTTGAATTGCGCCCGGTCATAAGCGACGGTTATCGCCCCGTACCCGTCGGCTACTCCCATGTCCGCCGAGAGCTTGCGGCAGAACGCCTCGTACCGGGTGCGGTGCTTCTCCCGTGTGGATGCCGGGACAGGAACCAGCACGGCACGGTGCCTGTTCTCCTGAATCGCCCGGATGCGGCTGGCGGCGATGGAGAAGAGCTTGACGAAAAGGTCGGTCTGCTCGCCGCTCTTGAAACGCCAGACGGCGTTCGACACCTTCTTCCCCTCGAAGGTGATCTTGTCGTTCCGCCGGACGGGGCAATAGTCATAAAGGTATAAACACAAGCTGCCGTCCAAGCGGAAGAAACCCTGAAAGCGGTTGTCGAGCGGAAAGAACGCCTTGCGGAAGTCATTGAAGAAAGTGAATACAAGGATATTGTTCCAGAAACGTGCCTCGTCCTCGCTGCCGGAATCGAGCCTGTACATGAAGCCCGCCAAGTTCCCGCTCTCGTACAAGCCCATGCCGATGGTCAGGCGGCTGTTGAAGTCGGTCTGGCTGACGATGTACCAGCCGCACCGGGCGAAATGCTCCTCGTAGCCGGAACGGGTCTCCAAAAGGAAATAGAACTTGCCGTCGTCCTCGAAACGGATGACGTACTCGCAACGCAGGCGGCGTGCAATCTTGCCCAAGATGCGGCTCTCCTCCTCGATGACCGCAGGAGTGGCAAGGAAGGTGTATTGTGCGATAAAGACAGCCTCGTCCATAGTGATGATGTTTGGTCGGTTACAAATATGCGAAATGTCCGGCACACGGCAAGCGGAAAGGGCGGAAAATATGCGGAAGGGCGTGCGGATATGTAGAGCTTCTCCCTGCTTTTCACCGCCCGGAACGTGACAAGGCTACAAACGTGAAGCAAAACGAGGACAAGCGGTACGGTTTTGATACACGGACATATACAGACCGGTATATTTGCAGGGAAGTATAACCATAAAAACATATCGGGACAATGGAAATAGTAAGCATCGAGAGAAAGACCTTCGAGGAGATGAAGGAACGGTTCGGCAGCTTTTCGCAGCACGCGAGGGAGCTTTGCGCCCGCTGCCGCCCGCCCGAAAAGATGAACTGGATGGACGGGGCGGACGTGTGCGAGAAATTAGGCATCAGCAAGCGGACGTTGCAGACCTACCGTGACCGGGGGCTGCTGCCGTACAGCCAGATCAACCACAAGATTTACTACCGGATGGAGGACGTGGAGGCGTTCGTGGAAGCCATGAGCCGGGAAATGACGGAGGACGAGTGAGATGGAAGTGATCACAAGGGACACGGAAGAGGTACGGGCGTACTTCGAGGCACTGGAGGAAGGCATGAGGTACCTTGACACGGTAACGGCGCACTTCCGCCCGGCGATGAACGGCGAGGTCTATCTCACGGGCGAGGACGTGTGCAGGCTGCTGCACATCACGCCGAGAACGTTGCAGGACTACCGCACGCAACGGCTGATCCCGTACATATCGCTGCCGGGCAAGACGCTCTACCGCCAGTCGGATCTGCTGCGTATGCTGGAGGAGAACTACGTGGACATGCGCCCAAAGCGCAAACGGGGGAAAAGTCCAACATAAACGCACGGGGGTGTGCATCGGGAAATGCAGCAAAGGCAGGGACACCGCATCGGAAGTTCCTGCCTTTGCCGCATTCTGCACCGGGGAAAGGCGTCAAGCCGTTTCCCGGAGAGAGAGGCGCACCCGCTTTCCGTCCTGCTTCCTGTCCTTCTTCTCCAGCACGCTCCGCTGCATGGCGGCAAGGTTGCCGGAGATCGCCCGGAAGTCGGAGCTTACCATCCTGTTGGTCACTTCGGCGTAGATCTGGGTGGTGGAAATGTGCTTGTGCCCGAGTATCTTGGAGAGCGCCTCGATGGTGCCGCCGTTGCAGAGATAGACGGTCGTGGCGAAGGTGTGGCGGCTCAGGTGGAAGCCGATCTCCTTGTGGATGCCGCAGGCTTTGGCTATCTGTTTGAGGTGGGTGTTGCACACGCTGTTACTGGGCATGGGAAAGACAAGGTCGCCCCCGGCAAGCCCCCTGTACCTCTCTATCAGCTCCTTGGCAATCTCCATGAGGGGAACGTTGCTCGATACACGGGTCTTGGTGCGCCGGGTGATGATCCATTCCTCGCCGTCGAAGTCCATGCGCTGTATCTTGTCATGGGTGAGCGTCTTTATGTCAATGTAGCTAAGCCCGGTGAAACACCCGAAGAGGAACATGTCCCGCACGAGGTTGGTCTGTTTCTTGACGAACACGGCGTTAGCCAAGGTGCGCAGCTCCTCTTCCGTAAGGTAGCCACGGTCGGTCTCCTGCATTTCAAGGCTGTACTCGCTGAAGGGGTCGGTGCGGACGATTCCACGCCGCCACGCCTTGTCGGTCAGGCTGAGCAGGGGCATGGTGTATATCCAGAGGGTGTTGGCACTCAGCCCTTTTTCCACCCGCAGGTACTTGTCGAAATCGGTGATGATCTCCTTGGTCAGTTCCTTGTAAGCCATGTCGGTGCGCTTCTTCTTCTCCCAAAGGAAGGTCTTGAAATGGTTGTAAACAGCCAGATACTTGTTGTAGGTGGACTTGGCTCGCTGCCCTTTCTCCACCATCGCCCCGAACTCCCGATTCATGTTCCCGAAGTCTTTGAGGATGCAGTTCTCCATCACGCCGACACCGAGGAAGGCGTTGCGCAGCTTCTCGGCGGTAACGAAATCCTCTTCCCGGAGGATGCGGTGGTAGTGGTTGGTGAGCCGGGCGGAGACCTCCTTCAGTTGCCCGTTTATCTCGTTTGCCTCGGCGGACTTGCCTTTCGCCTTGCCGTTCTCCCAGAGGTCGGGAGTGACGAACAGCTTGGTTCCCACTGCCTTGTCATCGCCGTCAACGGAGATTTTCACCATGATGGGGGCTTTCCCGTCCCGGTTTCTCACTGCGGATCTCTTGATGTAGAACGAGGTCGCAAACGTACTTCTCTTTGTTTCCATAACTCTAAAATTTTCGTTTCTAAAGGTAGTTACTTATTTCTTACCAAGAGCTATGCAAAACAAGGCAAAGCAATGAAACAGAACTTGTTATGTCGTATATACCCTGTTTCGGAACCGGTAGCTGTTTAGTAGCCGAACTTTGTCCGAAAGGGGTGTTTTCAGGCATTTTATGCCGAAGCCTGCTTCAACTCGCCCTGCATACAAGATGCTGACCTGCATTTATTTATGTAGAACTTTGCTTTTCTTTGCGCCTTATGCCGATTTTTATTAAAAAAAGTTCCAGATTTATTAGACTATACCGACGAGAATGGCTTTATTGATTATAATGAAGATATTAATATACAGTTATATAAACTCTTCGGAATAGATTATATCCAACAGTTGTATATAAAAGATGTGTTTTCTTCAAAACATTGAAAGATTATCTATGTCGCAAAAAGTTCTGGTGCTCATTCTTTATGCAAATGAACGCCAGAGCATTTTATTTATTTATCAAGGTTTCAATGGCTGTTTTAAAATCATTAATGAATGGAGTAATTACTTCAATATTATCTTTATGAAAATATGTTATCAAATTTGTTTGTTCAAAATGAATAACATTGGCCTTAAACCACTCCTTCCTTACTACACGTAGTTTTTCCTTTCCTGCTTCAATAGGGAATGTGTCGATTATTGAATCTTTAATCAACTCAATATTATATCTGTGCGGAAGATTATTCCAATACGGATGATCAATATTTTGTAAGATTTTTGATAAATAATTATATATTTGAAATTCGGGGGTTCTTATTTCTTCATTATCCACTTCGTCATCAACAATAGCAGGTAAGGCCAATATAGTTTTAGATTCCTCCATAATTGGCGTAATCCTATCCTTTAAAAGGACATCATTATCGAATACTATTATTACTTGTTTAAAATAATCATCAATAGTATATAAGGTTCTTAAATTATCACATCCTAGTTTTGCTGAAACTAATGTTAAATCATATCCATAACATGATTTTGAATCAAATTTTTCTATTTCTAACAGCTTTTTGAAAAACCATTCAGCTTCTTTATCTTCAAAATACACCTTTATTTGTGGTGTTATATCATCGAATGCAGGAAGAATACCAAGCATATCACCTTTGATATTCTCATAAGTCGGATATTCCATCAGCTTAGGTCTTAGTACATCTTCAATATATACCACAGAATCAATATTTCTACCAGATCTAGCTGTTTCATCGTTTATTTTAAGGACCTCTTGAATAACGGTCAAAGAATGGGATGTCATTATAATCTGTAAGTTCAAACTTTTTGCTTCTTTTTTTATAAGCTGTATCAATTTGATTTGTGCTCGTGGATGAAAACCAGCATCAATCTCATCAATTAAAAGAATCCCCCCTTCATAATTAGGGTTTTCACGTTTTAATTTTGCAAAAGAAGCCAATGCAGTTATGATAACTCCTAATGAGTCTTGCCCTAAAGAAATTGTTCTAGTAGAATGTTCAAATTCGGGTAGTAAAGATCTCTTTGTTGTTCCTTTTAATTCCTGTTTGGTGATATGATCGCTATCAACGACTTTGTTGTCAATGATAGACTTAAATTTTTCTCTAATATAGATCTTATCCTCATCTGATAATGTTTTAGATAGTTCCGAATTAAGGTTGTTTTGATATTCTCCATTAGGTAACATTCTACTCATACTCAAAAACAACGTAGGTATAGGTACTTTAGCAGAAGCACCGACATTCCATCCTTCTTGTACGCCACGAGGCACAACTTTTAGACGATCTGTTCCTAGCTTCTTATCTGAATGTTTAGAGACATTACATGTCTTAATCAAATCTTTTTTACCATGCTGAGAATATGTTAAAGTAAAATAAGGCTTATCTGCAACCTTCTTAACATAATCCTTTGCTATATCAAGATAGAATAGTTCATGCAATTGTGCTTGAAATGAACGCTTAAGTAATGTTTTACCTTCACTAGATTTTAATTCAGAGCCATTAGCAATAAGACCAAGTAAAGTAGATTTACCAATACCATTATGACCAGCTATAACTGTTAGGCGCTCAGAAATATTAATTGTTAGGTTTCTGAACATTCTAAATGGAATATCACCAAACGAAATACTTTTAATCTTCATTTAAATCTATTTTTGTCGCTAAAATTCTTATTTACAAAATAGTTTATGGCTTGGTATAACTAAATTGTCAGAAAATATCATGATTTCTTTACCTTTTCCAGAATTACTTGCACTGTAATTCAATTCAAAAGTTCTTTGTCTAAACCTAGAGTATAAGTTTGCAATAAAATCAACATTGTCATATGATATAATCCATTTATGCTCTCTAAAATCGCTTATTGAACTAGCAATATTCTGATGATCATTATCATTATAGTAATTCAGATAAAGTCCTTTACCCTTTATATAGTATGGCGGATCTAAGTAAAATAGAGTATTATAAGGTAATTCTTTTTTTAATCGTTGCACTAAAATAACAGCATCTTCATTTGTTAAATGAATTCTATCGGCATAATCTGTTATTCGTTCAATTCTTTTTATAAGGTCTTCTTTATTAAATCTTGCATCAATTTTGTAATTCCCGGTTTGCTCATACCCTCCAATAACTCCAGCTTTTAAGATTCCAGAACGATTTGTCCTATTTAGGTAAAAAGTTGAAAATCCTAAATGTAGCAAATCAACATTATCTTTTTTGTCTTGATAATCACGTAATTTAAACCACGTTTCGACTGTAACAGGAGTGTCTTTTATTAATTTACAAAGAGCTTCAGACTCATAAAGTACACTATGCCAGAACGCATATATTGCAATATCTTTATCATTGATATAAATGTCTTTAACATATTCGTTGAAAAGTAAAGATAAAGCAACAGACCCACCTCCAACATAAGGCTCAACATATATTCCATCGAGTAATGCATTTTCCTTTATTAAGCATTGTACAAAGTCGCTTACTTTAGCTTTACCTCCAGGATATCTTAAAGGTGATAAAAAATCCATATCATTACTCATTATTTATAGCATTCCACAATTGAATAAAAAAAGTTTCTATATTGTCCCAGCCAACAATTAAATTATCAGCTTTAGGATAAAAGAATTCATTATGAACATATGCATTTAATGATTCAATTGATAAAACGGAGTTCTTATCATTAATCTCCGCTCTTATTCCTTTTGATATATCATTATTCATTGTTCCTTGTTGAGTCATATGGTTTAAAACTTTACCAACTTTTCCCTGCAAACTTTCTTTAGAGGAGCTTGCTGTTAGTGCATTGTTTACAACCAAATTATATTTTTCCAGATAGGCGTCAACTGATAATTCTAAAAATACTCTCAAAAGAACAGACGAGGCATTGGGACATGTCTTTACCTGAATATGTTTTAGTTCCTCAAATATTTTATTAATCTTTGGGCTTTCAATATGTAAAACTACAGACTTCGGAATTAAATTAATTCTTGGTTTATTTTTCTTAGAAGTATCTTTTTTATTTGTGCTCTTGTCCTCAGTTTGAGGAATATTACCATCGCTATTTACTATATCTTGAAAATTCCATTGTTCAGACTCTTCCTTTGTCAAGTCTGGCTTCTGACCATTTTCAAAGTTGTCAATATATTGTTTTCTTTTCTCTCTATTATATATATCCGCAACTTTAAATGTAGGATTTAAAATGTCAGTGACTATTTTAATGAGTCCTTTTACAACTTCATTAACCTGAATATTGGATGTCAATATCCCATTATTAATACTTAAACCCATATGCTCTCTGACATATGGATCTGACATTAAACGTTGCAAATTTGTAATGTTAAGTTTTGGCAGTGCTTCCTTTAGTTCGTTAGGTACAATGGGATGAGACTTTAGCAAACCTATAATTTGCAATGGGATAGATGATTTCCCTTCTGTTTTTTCTTCAAATCTTTGCTTTTGTTGTGAGTTCCAAGTCACGGTACCTATACCATTGAGCTCTCCTGAATGTTTGCGCTTTATCCAAATATCGGCTTCTGTGGGATTATCAAACACAGCACAATCAATACTCTTTAAGTTCAAAATGGCATCAGGATGTTCTTTTTGGAGTTTCTGAAACCGTTTTCTTAAAGATGAATACTTATCATCTATTAAAGTCGGATTATTTAATAGCTTTAGTGAGGTGATTCGTCTATTACCTTCAAGAACTATATATTTATTGACATCTTCGCTTGGTGTTACCATTATTAAGTCTACAGGACTAAGTTCATTAGTAACAATGTCATCTGCAAGAGAATACAACTTATCCTCTTGATCCTCAATCATTTTATCAATAGCTTCTTTCTGTGATGAAAGTGGTTCAAATCTATAATTTTCAGTATTGACAAATAAAGATGTCAATTTTATCTTCTTTATTATCATATGATATTTTAGTTCTTAACATTTAACAAAGGTACAAAAAATTAATGGAACTCAATATGTTTATGACATTTATTGAATAAGTATTTTTGTTTCCTCGAATTAATGTCTTAATTTTTGTCTCTTAAAATATGTATTTTTAACACAGAAAAAGACTGAATACAGAACTTAGCTCATTCCTGAATCGTTACCATATCTAATGGTTTGTTCCTTATAAGTTCTTTATTCTCTGTTGGTAAAAAGTTTAATTTTTATTTCCATATATGCCATTAAAATACTATTTTTGCATATAAAGAGTTATTGAAGGGGACGCAACGTGCAGAAGAGCAAAATAGCAGATAACTAACTCATTTGTAAATGATTACTACTATGGGTTGGTAACTGTAACTCATTTTCAATTACTCCCTTGCCATCAAATAATATATTCATTATGTTTGATTTTATAAGAAGTACATACAAGAAAGGTGATAAGTTAAAACTCACATGTGCTAATGGAGAATTTTCTGGAGAAATTCTTTTCATAAATAGTGACTCCATCATATTGAAGACATTGGAGGGTAAAGTATGTGGTATCAAAGGATGCGAGATTTCATTCTTTGAAGAATTATCTGTTTGTACATCTCAATCTCCAGAAAAAGTTAATATTAAGGATAATAAGCAAGATCAGATTAATCAGGTTGTTACAAATAATGTTTGTGATATTTCTACAATAGAGCTATCTGATAAGGAGCTTATGTCTTCTCAAAAAGAACGAGTAGAAGTAATACCAGAAAAGGACAAGAAACAACTTGATAGTAATCAAAAGGGTATAAATATTTCTCAATACAAGACTGGAGATGTTATTCCCTTGGACATTTTACACAGAATTGATCCCAGAACTAGTAAACCTAGGATTACTAAGAAAGTGAAAACAACTCAAACTTTCAACGGGCTTGAGTCTTTACAGGTTTTAGTTGAAAATGATCATAAAATCCAAAATAACCAGTATGTTCCAGCATTAGGATCTGTTAAATGGATTTCTGCAGATGGAAGACCTTTTGGGTGCATTTTAGACGGTAAAGAAAATGTTGAATTGTATTTTTCTTTTTCACAGATAGCGGACCCAAATTTATTAAAAAACATTAAAAAGGGGGCTTCGGTTATATATACAAAATCTATTGAGAGTCTTGGACCTAAAGCAAAAATTATACACAGTCCAGGTAAAATAATAGATGTTTTGAATTTGGCAGTAGATTTAGCCAAATCTGGCAATGTGAAATTTGCTATAGGTGTTGTAGAACATATACTCAATGAATATCCAGAAAATTTTGATGCGGAGAAATTGTTAAAGGAACTTAAAAGTAAAGTCTCATACCACATAATTACAAATAAACAGCCTCATCCTACTATAGAATTATATCAAAAAGCAAAACGATTACACGACTCAAAGAAATATGATGAGGCCATAGAAGCTTACAAAGAAGCTATTAAAGCAAATCACAAGAGAGAGAGTGCAGTAAAAGATTTAGGTATGCTCTATCTGTTTTTGTGTAATCAAGCTGAATTAGAAGAACAGAAAGAGAGTTTTCGACTGGAAGCAATTGATTTTATGGAAGATAATTCCAAGTATTTGCCTCAAAATACAGTTACATGGTCATATTTGGAGAATTTCTACTATTCAGTAAGAGAGTTCGAAAAATTTGATCGTATTACTGATAAATTGTTAGCTAATAAACAAATTCAATCCGAAGGTCAACGTTATGTATTCTTACTAAATAAAAAAGCTGCATCTTTTTTGAGAAGAGGTAATAAGAATAAAGCGAAAGAATATGTAGAAAAATCGCTTAAAGTATACAATGAAGGAACCGCTGCATTAAAACTTTTATCTATTATAGAGAATGATAATATCGATTTAGAAACTGTTTTTAATGCTTCTGAATTTGAAACATTAACCAGTGGATTGAGTCTGTTTATACAGGAAACATTAGACAAATACGAAGAGTATCATGGGGTACCTTCCAAGATTATCGAATCTGGGCAATTTAATTCTGTAACGCTGAATGAAATAAGGAAATTGATCGATACTGCTGGTAAAGCTCGTGCTCGTGAGCGTGCCAAATACCTTCTTACAGAAGGGAAATTGATGCTAACAATAGAGCCAGATAATATTTTAAGATTACGATCTGTAATGGCTCGTTTCTGTAACGCAATGGCACAGAATCATATTTTTGAGAATAGCTCTATGGATATAACAAGGTTTTATTATTTGGAGGCTTTCTCTTTAGAAGAAAAGTATAAGCTTACAGCGAATCAAGTAGCCCTTTATTTGTTGACGCATTGTTATACTTATACTCAGCTTCTTAATGCAAGCTCAAAGACACCTTCTGTAGACGATGCATTAAAAGTATTTATGTCAGGTGATTTGGATCCTAAAAAATGGGAAAGTTTATTGTCTATGTTTTTATATAATAGAGAAATTTCCGCAGTTATTACATCAAGATTATACGCAAATTCAAATTATTTAAAAAAAGCTAAATCTGCCCTTATTAATTTTGGAATTAATCTTCATGAAACTCCATCAAAAGATGATTTCGTAAGTGCTTGGAATCGTTTAAGAGAACAACGAATCAGAGATTATAAGCATTCTGTTACATCAATTCTATCGTACAGAAATATTACCAGCCTTGAAGAGGTCTGCGTTTCTCTTTCTTCTAATTTAAGAGAGGAGAGAAAAGATTGGATGTGTGCTTTAGACTTAGGTCGATTAATAAGTATTGTTAATAATATAGCACCAGCTTTAGATAACTATATAAAATCATCTGGATATCGAAACAAAGAAGCTGGATATAATAATGCTAGGGGGCAAATCGCTCAACTCATTGAAGAGATCAATGATGGACCAACTCGATTTTCATATGAAGCCATACGACCATTGATGTCTTACGTATTTGATTTGTTGGAAAATTCGTTCAATGACGTTATAAAAACTAGCGAACCAAGGGTGGAACTAAAATTATTATCTGAAGAAACTGTTGTTGATGATGATAATTTGGTCTCAATACAAGTCAGCGTTTCTAATCATAAAGACTCTTCTCCAATTAGAGAGGTTTCTGTTGTCATTCAAGACATGCCAGGTATTTCATTCATAGTTGACAACAATGTTTCTTACAACGCAATTGATGGTGGCGAATTGTCAATTTTTAGATTACGACTAAAGATTAACGATGAAATAAGAAAATTTAAAGCCACACCGTTGAAGGCTATTTGTAAGTATAAAAGTGGAAATAGTGTGATTGAAAAAGCTTATGATTTGTCATTAAAGTTATATTCTCCTTCGGATTTTACTGAAATAGACAATCCTTATTCACCGATTGCAGATGGCGGTCCTGTTCCAGTGACATCAAATATGTTCTATGGAAGAGAAGGTTTTATTTCAGATGTTGCCAAATCAATTCTGAACTCTCCATCCAAGCAAATTATTATTTATGGTCAGAAACGATGCGGAAAGTCTTCTGTCATGTTACATCTAAAGAAAACATTGATGGAAACAAACAGAATGTTCTGTATTTTCTTTAGTATGGGAGATATAATAAACAATCTCAGTGAAGCCTCTTTCTATTATAAAATATTAAATACGATCAAAACTGAACTTGAATTTATTGAGTTCGATGGAGGAATAATACCAGAATTTGAAATTCCTTCATACGTTGACTTCAAAAACGAAGATGAAGATAATCCACTTAATACATTTACTAAGTATGTAATTAAGTTTAAATTATCATGTAAAAAAACCGATGGTTGGCAAGATAAAAATTTGGTCGTTATGATTGACGAGTTTACTTATTTATATACGGAGATAAAAAAAGGGAAAATTTCACCTTCGATAATGAAACAGTGGAAAGCTGTCACGCAAAATGAGCGTGCACAATTTTCTGTGATTCTCGTCGGTCAAGATGTTGTGCCGTCATTTAAGAAAGAGGAATATGCAAGTAATGCTTTTGGTGTTATTCAGGATATTCGTCTAACATATCTTGAAGAACAGCCAGCAAGAGAATTAATAGAAAAACCTATTCTTGATGCCAATAAAGAGAGTAGATATATTGGCAATGCTGTAACTCGTATATTGGAATACACCTCTCGCAATCCGTATTATATTCAAATATTTTGCGCAAGGCTGGTTGATTTTATGAATAAGAACAAATCAATTAAAGTAACAGAAGCTGACATTAACGAAGTCGCTCGTTCATTTGTGGTTGGTGATCAGGCTTTAGAAATAGATAAGTTTGATAATCTAATTAGAGCTGGAGAATCAGAAGATTTACAAGAAGTTCCTGAGGTTGAAATTATTACGATTCTAAGGCAAATTGCTCTGGCAACTAAAAATATTCCATATTGCAAACGAGCAGATATTAGTACAGATTACGGAGAAGAGGAAGAAAATCGAGTTCTTCAACATCTTGAAGACAGAGAAGTCTTAGAAAAGAAAGGTGATGACAATTATAAAATACAAGTAAAATTATTTCAAGAATGGCTACTCAATCATTAAACAATCCATTTGCTGATTACGGCAAAATCATACATGGCGACAGATTTATTGGTCGCATTCCAGAAATTCGCGCTATTGAACAACGTGTCATAGGAAGAGAAAAATATGGTAATCTTGCCATAATGGGGCTTCCAAGAGTAGGCAAGACTAGCTTAGCTTGGCAGGCAATTATGGAAAAGAAAGATGATTTGTTGGCAATGTCAACTATTCCTATTTTTGTTTCTGTTGGAAACAGCAAAACTTCTAAGGATTTTTATAAGACGTTAGTTTCTCTTGTAAATGACGAAGTAGAATTCATTTGCGAAGATGTTAAACGCTTTGATAAAGTTAATTTGATTTATCAGCAATTAAACAAAGTTAGCGATGGTGTGGATTTTTCGTTGCTCATACAAAAATATTTTAAGTTTCTTAAGCGATTGGGTTATAAGACAATTTACATTTTGGATGAATTTGACAGTGTTCAAGGCTTTTTTGAAGTTGCAGATTTCCAAATGTTAAGGGAGCTGTCTACTAGTCCGGATACCGAAGTTTGTCTTGTTACTTGTTCAAGAAAAACAATAAAAGAAATAGAAGCTCTAAATGGAGCCATTTCAAACTTTTACAATACGTTTAAAGACATTAGACTTGCAATGTATAGTGATGATGACTTTAATTTGTATTGGTCATGGGTTGGCAAATATCTAGAAATTGATGACAATTATAAAAAAAAGGCAGAATTTTATGCTGGACGCCATCCTTTTTTGCTCGATTTTTATAATAACTTCTGTTTCGCTTCTAAAGAGACAGATGATGACGTCATTATTTCTAATTTACGTCTTGAATTTTTAAATCAATTTAGCACTATACAGGACACTTTGAAGAATGAGAATTTACTAGATAAGGCAATACAATTAGTTGTGGGTCCAATATATGATGTGGATAAGATTTCAGAAGAAAAACTTTTAAAGTTTGGATTTATTAAGGTTGTAGATAATGAACAAAAAATGAATGTGCTTGGTCGAATGATGGGAGCAACATACCAAGGTCATTCCTATATATGTTTTTCTGACTATTTTACAAATGTCCTTGAGCGTAGCGTGATTGAAGACATTGATTATTGGCCTATTTGGAAAGAAACGGAAAAGATGGTTAGGGAGTTGATAAAAACTTATTTAAATGAACGCTATGGCATTGACTGGGAATCACAAATTGTAGCAGATTGTGGTAAAAATCCTAATTGGATTGTTTCTTTTGAACTTCTTAAATCAACAAGGGAAAAGACATTACGACTTTTTCCTAATGCAAGCAATCATCTTGTTGACTATACATTAACACGTGATATGTATAATGTATTCATTAATACAGGCTGGGGAGCTTGGTTCAATCAAGTTTTCGGAGCCGACAAGAAACCTTGGTCAGCGAAATTTCTATTTTTGGCAGAAGTTCGTAACCCGATGGCTCATAACAATAGTGAGTTTATATCAGAAGAACAAAAAACTTTGGCCACAACATATTGCCAAGAAATAAAGAATGCAATAAGGGATTGGGGTAAAAAAAGAGAAGGTAACTCAAAATAAAGCTTTACCTTTGTCGTATAATAGGAAATCGACTCTGCCAGACACTGCAAATATTGCAAGCCTCCAGTGGAGAAATAACGAGGGATTACTTCTTTAGCCATAAACTATATCGAAAATATTCAGATACTTATCATTGGATTACGATCCCAAGTGGAGTTAGTCATTTAATATTGATTAGGATATGAAGAAGGTCAAAGAAATAAAAAATAAACACTCAATAAAGCGGCAGAAAAGTGTGACCTTAAGTAAGATTAAAGCACAAAGAAGCAAATCTATTAAGGAAACTAATAGAAAAAGATTTGCAATGATTGAAGATAAAGAAGGGTATGCTTGTGTTGAAGCTGACGAAATTTTGTATGCAGAAGGAGACGATAAAACTTCAGTTGTCTATGTGTCTGAGCAAAGGACTTTCCCTTTAAGTATTCCAATCAAAAAAACAATAAAACAACTAATGACACTAAATAAAATGATTGCTATTAGCGAGAATTGTATTGTTAATACAAATCATATAAGTGAATTAGGAGAAAATTATGTTGTAGTTAATGGTAAAAAATTGAAATTAGACCAAGATAGATTGAAGGATATACAAAATGACGTTTGTATCATTAACATTTATATAAATTGTTAATCTTGCATCCGTTATTTTACGAGATTTTTCTCGGTATATTATTTTGTTATGATAGAGAATTTAAGTATCTTTGATTGTGAAATAAGTGTTCTTTTATTTTATGCAAAATCAGGCGATTTGAAGAAGTCTACTCGTTTCTAAACCGTTACCTGTCTAAAAAAATAAATCTTGTAAAATCTTCATTCTCAATAAGTAAGAGTAAATCATATGTCTTAAACAGTGAAAGGTAATATGTTTTTTATTCCACATTCCTTAATCCAATCTTGCATGACTCTATATGTCATAGTACGATTAAATCCTGAAAAAATATATTTATCTGTTGTTTGTGGCTGAATTAGTTCATAAGCATCATCACCGATTGGAATCTGTGTCTGACGCTGAGTCTTTACACATTTAAAATCAAGATAATGTCCGCCATCTGCATATGTTTGGATATTTTCCCATTTTAAATTGAGTATATCACTTATACGTAATCCACTCAAACAGGAAAATATAGCGGCTTTTCTTACTACTGGAACTGAACATTCTGAGTTGTATAGTTTTCTGACTTCCTCCAGTGAAAGGCTTTGCTTGACTGGTATTGTGCATGGAATATTATCCAAAAGGGATGCTATGTTATCTACAACTCTTCTTTCCCTATAGGCTTTAGTTAAAACTTGTTTGAAGATATTCCAATATGCTGAAGCTGTATTTCGTGATATAGGCTTGTTAACCATGACTTTGCCTCTTGCTGATACTTTCGTGTCTAAGAGATATTCTTTATACTTGTTACAGAATACGGTATCAAGCATTTCAAATGTACATTTGTTGTGGCAGAACCTGCTGAAATGTTTATAGGCTGCATCACACTTCGCAAAGTTTCTGTTGACAATATTCTTGAAGTATGCAAGAAAGTCCTCCTTTAGACGGTCCTGGTTAAAGAAGTCATATTTCTCATTAATTACCTCTATGAATACCTTACACCGAATAGCTTCAGCTTTTGCCAGAATAGCTTCATTATACTTTTTCTGTTGTGTAGAAATGGGGTTGGCATATATATACATGCCAAGCGAACGACGACGAATCAGTTCCATTGTTTCAGGATTTCTATAGCCTGGCCAAAAGTCCAGAAATAATGATTTAGTACCATTTCGTCTATCTCGCATACGGAGAGTTACTGATTTACAATACTGCATATTATTTGTTTTTATAGTTTTATGTCTCAAAATTCTCGAATGATATATTGCTGACATCAGTAAATTGAAAGTAAATATCACTCTTTAATAGCTTCTTTGTAAGCTTCTATGGATTGCTGACATCAGTAAATTGAAAGTAAATATCACTATATATCAATATTTACTATAAAATCATCTTCTGAGAACCGTTTTTCCATTAACCGGTCAAATTCTTCTTTTCTAAAAAAGATGAATTTCTGCTTCTTTACTCTGGTGAGCTTATAGTGATTGACGTAATAGAAGACAAGTGAATTTGTAAGATTATATTTCTTTGTAGCTTCTTCTACGGAATAATACCTGTCTCTACCAACAAAATATCCATTCTTTATTTCCTCTATGTGTTGTTTGGAATAATAGGTACTACCATACTCAACCTTTGCTGGAATCTTATGTCTATGAATAAAAGAGCGTACACCATCTGCTGTCATTTTAAATGTTGTACGCATTTCCTCTGGCGTTATCTAGTCTGTGATTTCTGCATACTTATTCTTTTTGTTGTATAACAGGTCAATGAATCCCTTCTCATAGAAATTAAATCCTTTCAGTGCTATCTTAGGTATGTTGTTCTCTCTTGTTATAACTCCAGCATGCTTTATTGATATTTTAAACATCTCTGCTACTTCATCAGTAGAATAGTATCCTTCAGGAGTTGCTGGACAGATTTTTTCCTGTTGCTTTGCCGTGAAAACAACCTTTTCTTCACAGTTTGACTTTATGAGTGGAGTTGAATTTTGAAGAGGTTGATGCATGATATTATCAAAATCCGTCCGATAAATCATGGTGAATTTTCCACGCTTTTCAGTCTTAATGCTATAGGTCTTTAGAGTATAACTTACCTGATCTTTAGTTATGCCATACTTTTGCATAGCTTCTTCATAAGAGTACCAGTCAGGATCAATTTCATCGGTCTTGTGTTTTATACAATCTATATGAACCTTAGAATAATAAGACCTGCCATTTCTCTTTACCCTGGGAACTGAATGATATTTTACAAAACAAAGTGCCGCACCCTGAGTCATATTGTACATTTCTATGATTTGATTTAATGTGTAATAGTTGTCAATGTCAATAGCATCAAGAAGTTCTGAGAAGTTTGCATCAATAAGCTTTTTACTGTAGAAAGTATTACGCCCTTCGTAAACTTTTGGGATACCTAATCTGTCACAACGTCCCCAGACTGCTTTTCGTCCAATTTTATACTTATCCATAGTCTCCTGTAATGTATAGTATTCTTGTTCTTGCTTACGCTTATAACTTCTTTTTCTATAAGCTCCTGCATCCTCAAAGTATTTGTCTAGATCCTCACGACGGACAAGGGTTTTTCTACGTATCCTCACTGCCTTAATGATTCCGGAATAGAAACATCTATACACAGTGCTAACACTCATATTAAGTAATAAGGCAACATCAGAGGGTGTTAAAAATGGTCGTGAAGCAACAGCGTCTCTTTCTTTATCAAGAGCCACTTCTTTTTCACTTTCCCGGACACTTTTTTTACGTTTTGCTTCACGTTTGCGAGATGCGTCACGTTCGCACTCTCTACAGCAGTATTTATTTGACATCTTGGATGCAATAAACTCTGCTCCACATGTTAAACATTTCTTTAATATCTTCATCTTTTTGGCATGTTAAAATCGTCCATTTCCTTTGCAGCAATTTTCAGGTATTTGCAGGAATTTTCACGAGGTGTCCAACATGTCAACGGGCGCACATTTATCACTTTTGCAGTTTTTGCATAAGGTGCCATATATGTCATTTTCCCATTGCCATTTGGTCGCAAAATTTAGGGATAGGAACGATATTTGAGCCAAATTTACCCTTAAAAACTGGTTGTAACAAGTTTCAAATGGAAAGTGTTAAAATGAAAAAAGCCACCAAAACGGTGGCTTTCAGACAGTTAGCGATATATTGTAATATTGTTGATAATCAGCTACTTACCGATGTAGTATGTGTACATCGTTGATTATCAATAGTATAGCGCTCTAAAAGGTACAACCAGCAGGTTGGCAAGTATCTGAGAATGTGTAAGTTAGTGATTTTTAGCACCATTCTCGGCTTGTATCTCCATTTTGGAAAGTAAAAGTAAGTGTAATTTCTTGAATATCAAAATGCGCGGTACAAAAACTTGTGAAAAATGCCGATTTTTGATGAGAAAAGGTACAAAAATAGCTCTGAAACCGAAGGGGAGCATTATGATTATTTTGCGAAGGACTCAGTCTTCAACAAATAGGCATAAATCGGGGCCTATAATGAGATTTCACCGGCTTTATTATCCAATATATCATTCTTGATAAGGGCTGCCTTTGAGCGTGATATTGAAGTCGTTGAAGATATTTGATAGCGATGCATCACTTCAGTTGAACTGAGGGCCTTTTCTCCGGCTATAAGGTTAATATTGTTTAGTTGCTGTGTGGTCAGTGTTTCGGTGATTGTTACAAACAACAGCCTTATGTGGCAGCGGTCGCTATTTCTTAAGATTGTCCGAGTAGTAATATTTTGAACAGAAAAAGAAGTATTATTTCTTTTATTGTTCAAAATATTACTATATTTGCAGTATGGACAGGCAATTAAATGAAATAGGAACCATTCCAGTAACGACTTCAATCATTGAATCGTTATATCCAGGACTTAAGTCTGCTGACAAGAAAGTAACCTGGCTCGAAAAGCAAGGGATTATCATC
>ERZ773243.1891-NODE-1891-length-20214-cov-25.090828_pt1 | contig 20214 bp, 22 predicted proteins | sample MGYA00580520_ERZ773243 | MGnify/ENA primary metagenome ERZ773243 (study PRJEB29015, sample SAMEA2737747) | human gut metagenome | biome: human gut; feature: human-associated habitat; material: faeces | place: China | collected 2012 ... | reverse complement strand
AAACATTTCAAATAGCAATACCAGATGAATATAAGGAAAAGTAAAATTTCAGTTTTGTGTTGAATCTCTAAGCAAAATAGCTTATAATTTGACATGCTACATATAGTTATTATCCACAGTTATCGAGTAGGTGTTATCAATGCCGATAACAAAATGATAACATTAGCTCGTATAGGCAGGATAATATGGATATATCAAATAATCAAAAGAACGAGAAACATTACAGAGAATAATTCCTAAACAAAAAGCGTTAGTCTTTGTAGAGTTTGAATAAAAAGGTAAATCCCTACAAAGCCTGTAGTTATGGGCTTTGTAGGGATTTTTTAGATGGCGTTGGGTACGATTTGGGTACAAAAATTTATTTCAATGAAGATAATGCGTCTTGGGCTAAATCGATACCTTTTTGATAATTTATTGAAGTACTTATTTCTAAAGATTTGGTTAATAATTTGTGTGCTTCTAATTTATCTTTTTTGTGGAAAGCTATAGAAGCATAGTCATAGTAAATGCAAGCCTTTTGAATCGGAAGATTAATTTCATTTGCTAATTTCATTGCTTTATCAAGGAATGAAGTAGCAGACTTTAGGTATTCCATATTTGGATTAGTACTATATAAACAAATATAGCAATTTCCTAAATGTTGGAGACTAATGCATTCATTACGCTTATCTCCGATTTCGATAGAATAATCAAGTGATTTATTAATGTATTCTAGAGCTTCATTATATAGAGCTTGTTGTTTGTATGCAAGGCCGATATTCCCATATATTCGTAAAAGCTGATGTTTTTCATTTTCTGCATAGGATAATGCTTTATTATAATACCTAAAAGCTTCATTCATATTATTTTGATTTCTGTATATATTAGCAATATTGTCCAGAACGTTAGCTATTTGGTCATTTAAATTTTTACCTGTAATTTTTGTTAAATATTCATATTCCTCTAGAAATGATTTTAAACCTAATTCACTTTGCCCACAGTCTTTTTGAATAATACCATATGTATTTTTATAGATTGCTAATAGATACCATTTCTCTTCATCAGATAAGTATTTTGATTCTTGTACTTTTTGTGAAAAAAAATCAAGAAAATTAAGGGCATTTGTGTCATTACCTAGGTAATGAAATGATTGCGTATAAAATACTATCATTTGTAAAAATATAAATGGAAGATTATCAATATCAAATTGTTGTAGATGTTTATTAATAAACTCTATTACATCGGTATATTTTCCTAATAGATATAATTTTGAAGCAGTATTTCCAACAAGAGATAGTGCATTTTCATTATAAAAATCTTTATTATAAGATAATAACTTAAGCGCATGCTTCATAAGTAGGTTAGCAAAATCTCTTTCATTGGAATTAGTTATTTTTTGAGGAAGTAAATCATTAATTATTGATAATGTTTCTTCAAAATAATTCTGATATTCATTATTATGATGCATTTGATTACGTATGAATTCTTGTGTAATGCTATGCATATTCGCCATTTTTTCATTTATTGAAAATAATGAATATTCAGTAATTGCTATAATAATATGTTCAAGATTATATTGCGAATATTGGTCTTTATACAAAAAAATATTATATATAGGTATGTCGCAGGAATCTAGTAAAGAAACTATGTTTAATATGTCTTTTGCACTTGTTGATTGTTGAAGAATTTTTTCGTATGATATTTTCCAAGCAGTATAAGCAGTTTTCTTATAACTAGTTATAGGGTTGCTTAATATATCAAATTTGTGTTCACTATAAATCTCTAAATATTTACTAAATGAAATTTGCGTTTGGTTTACATAAGCTCTAGCATATTCTAATGCTAAAGGATAATTTTCTAAGGTTTTTGCAAGAAGTAAAACAGTTTCATTATCTGATTCTGTTTTCATACGTTTATTTGTATATTTTAGTAGAAATGCTTCACTTTCTTCTAAGTCAAAGTTACTAATCGGGATAACAGGAAATTCATCAGCATCAATATTAGAGTTTTGAGTAGTTACTATTATATCTGAATTTTGAAAAAAATATTTTTCAACCAATTTATTGATGGGGGTGTCATCTAAACCATCGTAAATTACTAACGAAGGTGAATTATTGTCAATAAATGAAGAAAGTAGAGACATTAATCTATTTGAATCTTCACATTTTTCTTGAAGCAAATCAAAATAAAGAGCAGCTTTGTTAAATTCTTCAAGTAGTTCATTTTCTGAAGTAGCTGTAAATAAAAAGATTGAGTTATATTTATTATTATTGATTGAACGTATAACATATTCACGTGCAATTTGTGACTTTCCTATTCCACCAGGACCAGTTAAAAAGGACAATTTATATTCAGTCATATTCTCGGTTAAGTCAGATAGAGCTTTTTCACGACCCCAAAAAAGATTATTTTTTCTTGGAATATTATAAAACGGTAAAATAGATAACGGAGGCTTTCTATCAGGTGAAGCTATGATTTCTTTCAAATTATTAATTTCATTTTTTATTTCCTGCTGAGAACCATGAATTTCATTAATAATTTTAGAACTTGTAGTATTAATTTGATTTACAATTATTTTACCTTCAGCACTTAATAGGTTATTAAGAAGTTCATTGAGTTTATCAATATATGTCTCAAGGCATTGGTTAATTCTTTTTGAACCAATACTGCGTAAGTCGGGATTTTTTTTGTAAAAATCATCTATAAAATTTATTTTTTTATCATCATCAATAAATTGATAGTTTTGTTTGAAATAAAGAGGGTGTTGTAGTATAAATTCTTGTGCTTTTTCAAGTTCATATTGGTCTTTGATTGTATTCCTGATGCAAGAAAGAATGGATTCATCAAAATCATCAAAATATTTTAATGTTATTTTCTTATTTTGATAATCACATATTTTTGATGCAAAAACTGATTCAAATACAGCTAAAGTAGCTTTTACTAGTTCATCCACTAGTTTATTTTCTAGAATTGGCATAAACAAATCTCCTATATTATTTTGGGTCATTTTTAGATTTTGGGATTCAATCCCATCTTATCCATAAATTCATCATGTGTTTTCTGTATCTGCAAGTTCATAGGGAATGGTTCCGATTCCGGATAAATATCCATCCAAAGATTAAAATCTGCCTCCGCTTTCAGCAGAGCTTCCCCACGCTTCTTAACATCTTTTATTTCATTGCATTTCTCAACTTCTTCCATATATTCTTCATAGCGGTCTAACCATGATCGCATCAAAGACAATGTTCCAAAGCTGATTCCAACCATATCATTTCCATCTTTATCCTGGTATTCAAAGAGTTGTCCATCGTATTGCCGGAATATCTGAAAAAGTCTGTGTATGGCTTTTATGCCATCAAAATCAGAGTTCGCCAGTACTTCGGGATTGACAGATAAAGCGTCTGCTATTTTTTCAAGGGATGATGGCTTTGGATTTCTTCTGCCGCTTTCGTAAGCACGAATGTAGGCTTCGCTTGCACCAACCATTTCTCCTAATTGTCTTTGGGTAAGATTGCGTTCCTGCCGGATACGTCTTATGTTTTCCCCGACTGTCATAACAACATGCCTCCTGCTCTAAAGCTATATTTTTGTGAAACTGTTCAACATCATATATAGGATAACATACAAGAATAAAAAAATAAAGCAAAAAGACATTGACACGAAACAAAAGTTACGATATTATAAAAACGCAACAAAATGATACTATACAGAAACAAAGAAAAAAACAGGAGGAAACAATATGAATGAAAAAATCTATTACAGTGCGGAGGACATTGCAAAAATGCTTGGTGTGAGCATGGGGAAAGCCTATAAAATCCTTAGAGAAATGAATAAGGATTTGGCAAGTAAAGGGTTTCTCACAATCGCCGGAAAAATTCCGGTGGAGTATTTTCGTGAGAAGTGGTATGGAGGAGCAAAGGAGGTGGGTGCATGAGTTGTAGCGCAAAACGAGATCCGAATGGCACATGGCATATTCAGTATCGTTGGACAGACTGGACAGGAACCAAGAAAAAATCTCAGAAGCGAGGTTTTAAAACAAAGAAAGAAGCTGAGGAGTGGTATGCACATTTCATAATGCAGCAAACTTCTGATCCGACCATGACATTGAACGATTTCTGGGAGATATACAAGGCAGACATGGAGAAACGATTGCGGAAAACTACCATGAAACAGAAGGAATACGTGATGAAAGACAAGGTGCTTCCGTATTTTGGAAATACACCAATCAATGCAATCACAGCACCTATGATACGCAAATGGCAGGGAGAGATGATTGATAAGGGATTTAAGCCTACTTATCTGAAGACAATCAATAATCAGCTTAGCTCCATTCTCAACTATGCGGTGCGGTTTTATGAATTGCGATCCAATCCATGCCACAAAGCAGGCAGTATGGGAAAAAGCAAAGCAGATGAACGACCATATTGGACATTGGAAGAATTCCAGAAATTTTCAGATGCGATCATGGATAAAAGAGATTCATGGATGGCATTTCAGATATTGTTCTGGACAGGTATGCGTATCGGAGAGTTACTTGCCTTGCAGGTGAAAGATGTGGATTTTGAGCACGGAACGATACGTGTAGATGAGTCACTTGCAAGAATTGACGGGGAGGATTTGATTACAGCTCCAAAGACAGAAAGTTCGGTACGAGTGATCACAATTCATAAGGAGTTACAGGATGAACTTCGAGAGTATATAGATACGCTTTATCGTCCGAGACTGGGAACCAGATTATTTGCAGGAAGAACAAAGAGCTTCTTTGAGCATGAAATGGAGCGTGGCATAAAGCTGTCGGGAGTGAAGAAAATTACAGTGCATTGCACCAGACACAGCCATGCAAGTATGCTGGTGCAGATGGGATTCAGTCCGATAGAGATTGCCAAGCGACTGGGACATGGAAAGGTAACGACAACGATTGAAACCTATTGTCATCAGTCAGGAGATGCGCAAGAAAGAATTGCGGACAGACTCGGAAAAGTGAATCGGGGTGAGGAAGATGGCATGTAAACGAGAGGATAGACTTCGGCATAACACAATCGCTTTCTGGCTCAGTGATGAGGAAAAAGCGGAGGTTGAAGCGAAAATCATATTGTCGGGAGTGCCGAAAGGTGAGTATTATCGGAAGGCTGTGCTGGAACAGAAGATTACGGTGGTGTCAGGCAGTTATATGTCATTTCGATTATCAAAGGTGTTGGAGCAGATCTGTGAAGAGTTGAACAATGAGAATTCAGAGAATGAACTGCTTTTGAAGGCTTTGGTAAAGGAATTGATAGCATTACAGAAAAATGCCCCTGCTGGTAACAGGGACATTACAGAATAAAAAGGAAAAGCCTTTCTATCCACAACAAATTTATTATAGCAAAGGCTTTCTCTGCAGGAAAGGAGAAATTTGTAATTTGGATATATTTTCAGAAGTGAAAGCGCATCTAACCGCAAGACAGGTGGCAGAAAGTTATGGACTGCATGTTCGTAGAAATGGCACTGCCTGTTGTCCGTTCCATGATGACAGACATCCGAGCATGAAGGTGGATAAAAATTATCACTGCTTTGCATGTGGGGTGGGCGGAGATGCGATTGATTACACGGCAAGAATGTATGGATTATCCCAGTATGATGCAGCAAAGAAATTGATTGAGGATTTTAATTTGTCAATTCATACAGAAACAATGAGTAAGAAAGAAAAAGAGAGACTTCGCAAGGAAAAAGAGGAGCGTATGCGCATTATCCGAATCAAGAAAAGATTTTCAAGGTGGCGTAGGAAAACGATAGAATTGTTAAAAGAAGCACTGGTTCAGATTGATGATAGTGGACAGGTACTTTGTGCTAAGACACCAGATGTAACGTTTTCTGATAATTATGCCATGATGCTTCATGCAGAGCCAATCATTAATTATTGGCTTGATATTCTCTGTATGGGTAGTGAGCAGGAGCAAAAAGAATTATTTATACAGGGCAGGAAAGGGGTGGAGAATATTGCAGGAAATGTTAGCAAATGGCACAGAAGTATCGTGGAGCGATGTCGGGAAAGTGCTTGATGATGAAATGAGCGGTATTGAGGATATCCGGACTAATCTTGTAAGAAATGATAAGGGAAATGTTTGCCAAAGTATTGATAATTGTATGACAGTTTTCCAAAGAGATCCTTTGTTGAAAGGTGCAATCAAGAAAAATGAGCTTTCGGGAAAAATCGATATTGTTGGTGAGATGGGGTGGGAAAGAACATCTTGCAGCGTGACGGATACAGATGTTTATCAGCTTCATTGGTATCTGGAAAAACAGTATGGATTAAAAAATGAGAGAAACATTAACAAAGCGTTGAATATCGTTGCAAGTGAGAACCGGTATCATCCGATTAGAAAGTATCTGGAACAGCTTGCATGGGATGGCAAGTATCGAATTGGGAAGTTGCTTCCTAAATATCTGGGAGCTGAAGATGATGCCTATACCAGGGAAATCATGCAGCTTCTTATGTTGGCAGCGATACATAGGATATATGAGCCGGGCTGTAAGTATGAAATTATGGTGTGTCTGGTAGGAGGACAGGGCGCAGGAAAGTCAACATTTTTCCGATTCCTTGCAATCAATGATGAATGGTTTTCGGACGATCTGAAACGTATGGATGATGACAATGTGTATCGGAAGATGCAGGGACACTGGATTATTGAAATGTCTGAGATGATGGCTACTGTGAATGCAAAAAGTATTGAAGATATTAAGTCATTTATCAGCAGGCAGAAAGAAACTTATAAAATTCCATATGAAACGCATCCGGAAGACAGACCAAGACAATGTGTATTCGTTGGTACTTCCAATAGTATGGATTTTCTCCCTCTTGATCGAACCGGTAATCGTAGATTTGCACCGATACTTGTACACCCGGACAGAGTGGAGAAACATATTCTGGAGGACGAGAAAGAGACAAGAAATTATATCATTCAGGCATGGGCAGAGGCAATGGAGCTGTATCGAAGCGGTCAGCATGAATTGAAGTTGTCCAAAGATACAGAAATCTATCTGCGTCAGATGCAGAAAGAATTCATGCCGGAGGATGCAAAAGTTGGAATTATTCAGTTGTGGCTGGATGAACTGACGCAGGATTATGTGTGCAGCACCATGATCTATAAGGAAGCATTTGACCATGAATATGATACGCCGAAGGACTGGGAATTAAAGGAAATAAATAATGTTATGAACAACAGTATTTCCGGCTGGGAGAAAATATCATCCCACCGATTTGCGGAATATGGCATACAGAGAGGCTGGCGCAGGGTTGTAGATAAAGACGGATTTCACTGCGGGGAGGGGCTTGAGGTCATGGTAGATGACAAATGGGTACCGACACGCATGGAAATGTGCTGGAACGATGATGGCAGTCATGACTGGTATCTCGTTGGCACTCCTTATTGTGGCGATCTGGAATATGTCAGAGCAAGGGTATAAGGAGTGACATTGGATAATCGTGGCACAGGTGGCAGATGTACGCTTACATGCGCATTGGCAGCATGGTGGTTATCCCCAAGAAGCCCTCGGCGCATGAGAGCCCTCGGAGAGCGCCTAGTTTTGATGCGTAGTGTCAAAACTAATAAGGCGTTACTTCTGTCAGAAGTAACAAGACCTTGGCAAGTTTGAGAGTAAGAGATTGGAGGTGAGAAGCAGTGGGAAAGACGATATCGTTTGTAAAAGGCAGAGGGCATATCAGCCACAACAACAGAGATTTCATCAGCAATAACGTAGTGCCGGAGCGGACGGGCTGGAACCGAACTTATGTGAAAGAGAGCATAGAATCAGCTTATGATACCTGTTTTGGACAGGCACTAAATGACTATAATGCCAGGCAGAAACGAAAAGACCGACAGAAGCATGACTATATTACAGAGATCAGAAATTCCAAAAATAAAGAGAAAGTATTTTATGAGAATGTGGTGCAGATCGGCTCGAAAAATGATACAGCAGTTGTAGATGAAAACGGATGCATGACAGAAGAAGCAGAGAAAGCGGCGAAGGTTCTTGAAAAATATGCACAGACATTTCAGGAGAGAAATCCGAACCTGTATCTGTTCAACTGTGCGATGCACATGGACGAAGCAACGCCGCATTTGCATATGGATTACATCCCGGCGGCGAACGGATACAAGTCCGGCATGGAGACAAGGAATAGTCTGACAAAGGCATTGCAGCAGATGGGATTTGATAAGGCAAAGAGCCGGAATGAGAATGAAACCGTTGCATGGCAGAAAAGAGAGCGTGAATATCTGACGGAGCTTTGCCGGGAGCAGGGAATAGAGATAGATGTTCTCGGAATCAGCCGAGGTAATCTGACCTTGCCGGAGTACAAAGCGGCTATGCGGAAGGTTGAGAGTCTGGAAGAGCAGGCAGATAAGATCAAGGAAAATAATATGGAGCAGAGCCATGAAAATATACAGTTGAAGGTGGAAGCCCGGAAACTGAATGCCGATGTGGAACAGTTGGAGGAACGTGCAGTAGAGCTTGCCGGACAGATAGAATTGCTTGAAACAAAGGAAAAAGAGCAACAGGAAAGAATAGATACATACGGCATCAGAACTGATGGCATTGACAAGATATCAAAGGAAGTGTCAGCAGAGGTCAAGAATGTTAAGGCTGCGGCAACACCCGTAAAATTCATATTCGGCGGCGAGGAGTATGTCAAGGTCAAGAAGTCTGAATGGAGCCGGATCGTGGCGACATTTGAGAAAGCACTTACAAGAAACAAGCTGCTGGATAAGTATGAGGCAAAGATAGCCGAGCTTGAGAAGACCGTGGATTATCTGAAAACACGGGTGGAGAAATTCACAAATCGTATAAAAGAAATGAAGAAGTTTCTGACGGAGAAGGATCTGCTGCATGAGTTTCTGAATCTGACGAGAAAACCGGAACAGGAAACTATGCAGGAAAGGATAGACAGGAAGAATGCAGAGGCAAGAGCAAGGCATGAGCAGACAGATCGGGATGGTCGGAGAAAGAGAGGTGTTTATGAACATAATGTATGAGAAGAATGGAGAGTTTCGTTGCTGTGAATGATTATGAAATAAATCTTGAAAACGGTATTAACAACGAATATAATGCTTTAAAGTATTAAAGTGAATATATCAAGTTTTCTATGAAAACTTGATATGCAGCTCCAGCCATTTGCCGAAGGCAAATTCTTCATGGCTGGAGTTCGATAGGAAGGGGCATATGAATGGATATTACATACAGGACGGAAGGGGATTATTTAATTCCGAATATATTTGCAAACGAGGAGCCGGAGCAGACACTAACCAAGTATGGTATGCTCCGGGAGAGCTTTCTGAAAAATAATTATAAAGGCATTTACACAGGAAAGCTGCTGGCGGGTACATTGAAAGAGCACTGCCTCGATATACAGGGACAGGCAGAAAATATGGTAGAACAGCTCACAAAGCAACTAATGGCGGTAGAAGGTATTAGTGAAGATTTGAAAAGCTATGATCAGATGGAATGGGTACGCAGGATGAATTCGATAAGAAATAAGGTGGACGAAATTGTGCTGAAAGAGATTGTGTATAAGATATAATTGATTACCTGTTAAAATCAGTAAGGCATACAAGATCCAAGGATGGTATAATGAGTTTGGTTGAAAGGGGTGAGCTGGCATGGCACAGATTAATATGGAAAATCTAACAAAAGAAGCACGGATGACATATATATCTGCGGATTTTATTGAACAGACTGAGGAACAATTACATGCTGCTGAGACAGAGATTCGGGAGAATATGGATAAGATGAAAGATATGTCACCGGTTGAACGATTTCAGGTTGAGCGGGGGATATATGATAAGTATACGATTTGTTAAATAGGTATTAGAAACATTGTGTGCACCTCATAGCTGTTTTGTAATGGCAGTTTCATACAAGAAGTTATGGATAAAATTGGCAGAAAGAGAAATGAGCCGTGCAGAATTGCGAAAGATGACAGAAATTGCACCAAATACTATGACAAAGCTGGTAAAGAATGAGTATGTGGCAATGCCTGTACTTGATAAGATTTGCGGTGCACTGAATGTGGATTATGGGGATATTATGTCGTATATTCAAGAATGTGAAAAAAAATAAAACAATGTTTAAACAAGGGAGTTTTTTGTACACATAATATGATATAGATATTAGTATGTAATTAGGAAATATTCGCAAGGATGAAAAGTGATAATATTTGCAATCCGGTGGAGTGCGGAAGATGCGGAGAATTTGCTGAAATCAAGTTGAAGTTTTTGCAAAAACATGTGGGGCAAAAGTTTTGCTAGATGACTATATTTTGCCTTGTGCATTCCTAGTTTGTAGAATTTTAAAAATTAATTATGATATGAAGTGTTTAAAAGCAGGCATACAAGATAGGAGGAAAGCGATGAGTGAACCAAAGAGGACAGGGTTATTACAATTATTAGGAAATAGTTTAGGTTGTCAATTTGTAATTCCGGTATACCAAAGAAATTATACATGGGTGGCAGAGCGAGAAGTTAAGCAATATTTTGATGATTTACAAAGTGTTTTAAAGGGAGATTATAAAAATCATTTTATGGGAATTATAATTTACCTTGAAAAAGCCATTGACTTTAGTTCGAGGGAGTTTTCTATCATCGATGGACAACAAAGATTAACGACTACATTTTTGATTATATATGCTATCAAACAAATGTTGGTTAATTGTAATGACGATGAAAAGGTGAAGCAGTTGGAGGGACAATATCTGACGAATCCATATCATAACGATAAAATAAAATATAAGCTCAAACCTTTGGTATCAGATGATGATGTGTATAGATGTATTGTAGAAGATAGGATGGGAGATATTACTGATAAAAAATCAAATGTTTTGAAAAATTATCAGTATATTAGCAATCGTTTAAACGAGCTGTTATTACAAGGTTATGATGCGAATACTATATTAATGGCATTGGACAAATTATATGTTGTATGTGTTCCCATTTCAGAGGAAGATAATGCTCAAAAAATATTCGAAAGCATAAATGCGACAGGTGTAAAACTTACATCAGCAGACCTGATTAGAAATTATCTTCTAATGGATTTGCAAAGTGATGTGCAGGAAAAATATTATGCAGATTATTGGAAGAAGCTTGAAGATAATGTATCTGCGGATTCTAAAACGTTAGAATTGTTCTTCAGAATGTATTTAGCTATAAAAACATATAATTTGGTTCCTAAAAACAATGTTTATAGAGAATTCGTAAGATGGATTGAGGAACATGATACAAATATAAAGATTTTGTTTGAAGATCTATTGGAATATGCAAAAATATTTAATCTGCTTATGAATGAGGATATAAACAAGATTGATAAAGAACTCAGAGATGCAATTGTTGATTTTAGAAAAGTGAATTCAGATTTACCTATGGCAATTGTTATGGAGTTCTATAGAATACATCGTAAAGGTTATATTACGGTTGATGTTTTAGCTATGCTGATATGTGCTATCAATACATACATGATTCGCAGAAGTTTATGTGATATGAATTCGCAAAACATTTCAAAACTATTTCCTACGGTGTTAAAGAAAGTGCTGGATAAGTGTAATGATGATTATACAGATGTACTAAGATATTTGAACCAGGAAATGGTGGGAAATATGGCTTCTACAAGTGGTAGCTATATGCCAACAGATAAACAGATGATGGAAATGTTGTTTAATGCTAATGTTTACAAGAGACCGGCACTTAGAATTGTATTGGATAGATTGGAGTTGTATAATAATCCGGCTCCAGTTGATTTGAGCCATTTAAGTATAGAGCATTTGATGCCACAGACACCTACGGAAGAATGGCTGGAAGAATTGGATACAGATATGGAAACATATTTGGAAAATCTACATAGAATAGGAAATCTTACTCTTGCTGCAAAGAAGGACAATAGTAAGATGGGAAATCTTATGTGGGATTACAAGAATGAAGTGCTAAAAGAAACTGCTCATTTAAAATTGAATCTTCAACTTATGGAAATCGATAAATGGGATATGGCAAGAATTGATAGCAGAACTAAGGACCTGATTAAAAAAATATGTGTTATTTATCCATATCCGGAGGTTAGTGTTACTCAGAAAATAGATGATAGTGTTGTTGATGAAATGACAGCGCTTGATTTGTGTGTCGAAATGGCTATTGATGAACAAGCAACAACCTGTATTAGGAAAAGAAGAACTTTTAAAACGGAGGATAATAAAAAAGGATATACCATAGTGTCTTCCAAAATGTATCCTCAAGGGGATAAGGAAAAATACTGGTTTGGATATCGGGACAAACGGTTTGAGGATATTGAAGTTTGTGATGAACAGTATATGATTTTGGGATGTAGAAGCAAAACTCTTACAGTTGTTAAATTTCCAAGAGCTTTTATTGAGCAGAATCTGAGTATGCTAAATTTTTCAGTGGATAGTGAAACAGGCGAAATATCTCATTATCATATTGTGATTTTTAAAAATAAAGATGGAAAAATGACAATGCTTCTTTCGAAACCAGTATTACATGAAATTGATATTTCACAATATGTGGTTGGTGAGGTATAAAATTATATTATTAATGTAAATTTAAAATGTGGTATTTCCTTAGAAAAGCAGGTGCCAGGCCCATGAACATGAGACAGAATTATCTGAAAGAATGGCACAAGGGGATTTATACAGGGATGGTACTGAATGGTACGCTTATGGAACATCTGCTGGAGGTTCAGGAACGGGCAGAGAAGGCATATGAATGGTTGGTGGAGCAGATGGCGAGAGTTGAGGGAGTTACGGAAGAACTTAAGGCGACGGATCAGATGGAGTGGGTTAGACGGATGAATAATGTGAGAATGCGGGCGGGGGAGATTGTGAGGGAGCAGATAATTTATATATTATGATATATAGAAAGTTAAAAAGCAACCAAGCAAGCGAAAGTGTGTTCGATTATTTCGCTTGCTTTTTTCGTGATTCAGGGATATAATGGGAAAAATCAGGTATAAAATTATTCCCGGGAGCGATCAGATATGAAACAGGTACATATAAGAGTAGAAGACGAGTTATACGAGAAATTGAATACATATTCACTGCAAAATGATCAGAGTATGCAGGATTGCGTTCGAGAGGCGGTTGCTTACTATGTGACAGATATGAGAAGAAAGCAGAAAGACATTTCAAATAAACGATTTTCATTTATAGATTTATTTGCTGGAATTGGAGGAATGAGAATAGCGTTTGACAGGGCGGGCGGAAATTGCGTTTATTCAAACGAATGGAACAAATATAGTCAGCAAACATATTTTGCAAATTTCGGTGAGCAGCCGGATGGCGATATTACGCAAGTAAATGAGAAGGATATACCGGATCATGATATTTTGGTTGCGGGTTTTCCTTGCCAGCCGTTTTCGATTGCAGGGGTTTCTAAAAAAAATAGTATGGGAAGAGAAACTGGATTTGCGGATAAGACACAGGGAACATTATTTTTTGATGTTTGTCGAATCCTGAAAGAAAAACGTCCGAAAGCGTTTATGTTGGAAAATGTTAAAAATCTTTGCAGTCATGATAAAGGAAGAACTTTTCAGGTTATAAAGGATTCCCTAGATGAACTGGATTATGAGGTGTTTTATGCGATTCTTGACGGGCAGAATTATGTCCCGCAACATAGAGAAAGAATTATTATTGTCGGATTTGATAGAGAAAGATATGGAAAAAATATTGATTTTGAATTTAAATTGACACCTAAAAAGCCAAAACCGGTTATGCGTGACATCTTAGAATCGGAGGTAGATGCGAAGTATACATTGTCAGATAAATTATGGACATATTTGCAAAACTATGCTGCGAAGCATAAAGCTGCAGGGAATGGATTTGGTTATGGAATAGCTCCGTTGGATGGAGTGTCGAGAACAATAAGTGCAAGATATTATAAAGACGGATCCGAAATCTTGATAGCGCAGGAAGGTAGGAATCCGAGAAGACTTACACCAAGGGAGTGCGCAAGATTACAAGGATTTCCAGACAGTTTTAAAATTCCTGTATCAGACACTCAAGCATATAGACAGTTTGGCAATTCCGTTGTTGTACCATTGATGGAAAATGTTGCAAAGTTAATCGTTGAAAAAGTCGAGTCTATGGATGAAAATATCTCAGATAAAAAGCAGAGGAAGGTGATTTAATGATAACAGAATATTCTGGTCAAGCTATTCAGTCAGTATTAAATGGTCAGAAAGGGTTTTGCAAATTCCTTTCGGCAAATGATACGGGCGCAACAGGAGCTCATCAGGCTGGTATATATATTCCAAAATCATCTTTTAATATTTTGTTTTCAGAACCAGGACAAAAAGGTGAAAATAAGGATAAGTGGGTAAAGATAAAGTGGCAGGATGATTTTGTAACAGAGACTCGTTTTATTTATTATGGAAAGGGAACAAGAAATGAGTACCGTATTACAAATTTTGGAAGAGACTTTCCATTTTTGACAACAGAATACACTGGTGCATTGTTTGTATTTGTCAAAGAAGATGAGGAAAATTATTTTGGGTATGTGTTGAATTCGGATGATGATATAGAAACTTTTTTAAATGCTTTTGGTCTTAGTCCGATAGAGACTAATTGCTTGATTGATACTGGAAAGATCCAGCCAGAAACACATGAACAGCTTGCTATTCAAGACTTCATTAACAATTTGGATGTTGATTTTCCTGCATCGGAGATTATGTCGGCGGCAGCGAGAGATATTCAGAATAGAGCGTATGATCATATAGAATATATCAAAACGAATCCAGACAGAAAAATTATTGAATGGACAAATATGGAATATGCTTTATTCCGTGCACTTGAATATGCTCGATATGGAAATATTATTACGAAAGGATTTAGCTCTGTTGATGAATTTGTAAAAGTTGCTAACATGGTATTGAACAGAAGAAAAAGCAGGGCAGGAAAAAGCTTGGAGCATCATCTTGCTGCAATATTTGATGGAAATCAATTAGAGTATTCAGCTCAGGTGGTAACAGAGGGAAATAAGAAACCAGACTTTATATTTCCGTCTAAAGAGGCTTATCATAATAGTAATTTTTCAGTAGATAATCTGATTTCGCTGGCTGCAAAAACTACATGTAAAGATAGATGGAGGCAGGTGCTTAATGAGGCGGACAGATTGAAAGGAAGATCTAAGTATCTGTGTACTCTTCAGCAGGGAATATCTGGAGCTCAAATGGATGAGATGCAGTCAGAAAATGTTGTACTTGTTGTCCCGCAACCATATATAAAAACATATCCTTCTGATAGGCAGGACAGGATTTGGACATTATCAAGATTTGTACAGTATGTCAAGAAAATAGAGGGAAAATAAGATGGATATTCAGGGATTAAGGGATGATAGAATATATGATTCATGGCATGAATATGAACCATTAGATGCGCAATATGTAAGGTATGTAATATCAGATCCATCAGTACTGACAGCAGGTCATAAAATAAATGATGTATATCATACATTTTGTGATGCAAGAGCAGCATTACTGAGTGCTAATTATAAAAATTATGGAGATTTATGTGCGGATAACGATATTAGCAGATTATGGATAAGAGTAACGTTCTTAAAAGAAGCACTTATTGATTATGCAATAAGCTTAGATATTAGTTGGCAAGTTATATGGGCATTTATTCAGCCAAAAACAGCAATAAAATATATGAAAACGTTTCGAAAATTTAATAGATAAGTTAAAGCTATAGGAGCAAGGGAGAAACAGACAACAGATTTGCTAACAGAAATTTAGAGGTATAAATGATGGGTGATATTGAGACAGCAGCGACAGATGCAATAAAAATTAAATTAGCGGATACGGATCTACTGTCTCAGTATATTAATGAGAGAGATAAGGAACCTATCTGGGATGGATTTATATATGCATACAGAAATAAATCCAAGAAAAATGATGATTTGATTGGACGTGCTCCTGTACAAGTCAAAGGACAAACAGTTAAGAGGATTTCCCCAAAGAATCCTAAATACAAAGTAAGTATTACAAATTTGGAGAAGTATCGTAATGATGGTGGTGTGCTATATTTTGTGGTTCATATAGATGCAGATAAAAATAAAAAAATATATTATGCTGCACTCCAACCGTTCCTTATCAATCAGTACTTGAGAATTGCACAGGGTAAGAAACCTATATCTATTAACCTAAAAGAATTACCTGATAAGCCAAATGATTTCGAGAATATTGTTATTAATTTCATTGAAGAAAGTCAGAAGCAGAGCATTTCAAAGACAGGAAAGAACTGGACCATAGAGGAAGTAGAAAAATTGTTGGGCAGAGAGAATATGAGGATGAATTGTCATTTCACATGCATTGGCTATGACAGAAACGATCCTTTTTCGTATTTGAAAAACAACGAATTGTATTTACATATTCAGAATTCAGATGGAACGCTTTCATTCCCTGTTGAGCATTTGGAAAGCGTTGAGGCTGTAATTACAGAGCGCTTCGTTGATGTGTATTCTAATGGACGAAAGTATTATGATTTGGTAAAGGTAGAGCGTCATAAGGATGAAACATTAACACTTTATTTGGGTAAAAGTATTAAGTACATATTGGGGAGAGATAAGCAAACGTTAAAATATACATTCGCTGGAAATCTTAATGAAAGGATACGAGATCTTCGCTTTATCATGGATGTTTTTGACACTAAGTGTCTTACAGTTAATGGGGTAGATTTGTCGTTTAGTCCCACCAAAAAGGAGATAGAGAGCTTTGATATCGATGCGGCAAGAGGAACTCTTAAATACTATAAATTGATAAAAGAAATGTTGGATATTTTGCATGTATCTATACCTTTGGATATGGACAAGCTCACTGAAAAACAAGAAGATATTGTGAAGATGCTTATTAATACAATTGTTTATAAGAAGAGCGCTGGATTCAAGGAAAAAGGACAAATTCCGCCAGTGGTATCGTTAGAGATATCTAACATTCATTTGTTATTGTTTTTTGGTCAACGAAGCGATGGACTATATGATGTCAAGGATTTCTTTGGATATGATATAAATTGCAAATTAGACGGAAGAGGAGATTATCCAACTACCCAATATTGTATTATGAACAAAAGGGATTACGCATATTCTTCCAATATAATTATTGAGAAAATTAGAACATCATTTATGAAATATGATAACCAGGGACATCGAGAGCGTATGGTTTTTTCGATATTAGAAATGATAAAAGCATATGATTTATCTAAGAAAGAAGAATTGTTGGAAGTGGCTCTTGAACTGTGTAAGTGGTTAGAAGACAAGGAACCAGAAAATTCTGTTCATGTAATAAATCGTATTCAATGCGAGATTAGACTGAGAGAAATTTCTGATACTGAGATTGCAGAATTAATGACAATTTTACAAACAGATATTGATCAGCAAAGCCAAGCCGGTATTCAGATATTGATGGGGAATAAGAGATTGGCGGATCATTATATTGAATTGCTTGATGATGAGACAAAGAAAACATTTATGGAATATCCAATTTATCATTTATACAATGGGCTGAAATAAATGAAATTACAAGATATACAGAAAATAAATGTCATTCTTGAGGAAACAGAGCGAAAGATTGACTCTTGAGAATCAGGATTCCAATTTACCCGGCATTCTTAGAAAATAATGATGAGGATTCAGCGGCAGATAGTTATGAAAAAACGACGAATAAATTGTCCAAGAAAAAGAAAGAACAGTATGATATAATCCTAAAGCTGTTAGCTAATGGAGAGTGGCATAAAACTGCGGAAATCGCTGATGAACTGGGGCTAAAAGACACTAGGACGAAAGAGCTGATAAAGGAATTGGTAGGATATGAGATACTCGTTGATGACGAAAACACAAAGGGTAAAATGTATAAGTTACAAATAAAGAGTATGTGATGTATGATGAACTGTTTAGAGGTTTTCTTATTCATGTACCATTATGATTAATAAATTTTTCAGAAGGGCGAAACGTATGGAAGAGACAATTGATGTTAAAGCTATTGAAACTGAAGAATTTCCCAAAACACTAGGGGATTTGGCAAAAACTGATCATTTATTTTATAGATTTTCACAATCATATCTAGGGAGGAGTGAAGAAAAAGTATTTGCTCAATATATACCAGGACAAATAACAGAAGCTAAAGATAATGAAAAATATCTATCATTTGTTACAGAGGAAACGATTGCCAGCTGTTTTATGTATGGTGATATGATAACACGATTGAATTTTAATCTTGATGATGAAGCATTTAAAAAGATAGCAAACACACCAATAAAATATATAGGAAATGCTTTGGGAGAATATGAGAGTAAATATCTTCTTGTGGAACAAAATTATTCATTAAGAGATATAACTACTATCGAAATGTTATTTAAATTAGTGCAAAATCGTAGTCAATTATTTTCTTTGTTTTATTTTACTTATGGTTCATTGGATCAAAGATTGCATGAATTTGGTTATAAGGAATCAGAACAATTGGTAAAATATTTGAAGGAAGAATTTAATAAAAACATTCATATCACTCCTGATGATATGAGAAGCAAGTTAAGAGAGTATATAAAAAATATTGGAAGTTGATTTATATTATATGTATAGATTATGGTATAATGGTACAGTAATTATTATGTTGGTAAAATCACATGGGATGAGGTATGTGATAGCGTGCAGAAGTTAGAGTCGATGGTGCGATAGTAAAAAATAAGGGCAGATCGATAGCTGAGGAAGGTGCATAGTATGATGGAAGAATATGTAGTATTAAGCGAGCGACCGGAAGATCAGTTAAAAGCTGTAGAATGGGCGCGGGAACAAAAGAAGAAAATTTTAGAAGACAAAAATAGACGTATTGCAGATGCACTTATGGAGAAGATGACACCTATGATTTTAAAGAATGGTGCACGGAAATAGAATGGGTACAATTTGGGTACACCAGAAATTCAACCATATAAACAACACATAAAACCGTATCAAAATGATACGGTTTACAAACATAAAATTACTACTTTCATAAGAAAAATCGAACCTGAAAAAGAGTTTGAATAATGTACATGAGCCAAGAAATGCTGAAATTACGGCGCTTCTTGGCTCGTTTTTGGTTGCGTGACAATCAAATGACAATAATTTTGAAAATTATTTTATGTGTTTTTTTATTTGTAGACGAAGAATCCTCTTTTGCATAAAAAAGTTTTATTTGTCTCATGTCATATATAAATTCATTATATTTATTATAATCAATGTAGAGAAGTTCCTTTATTGTAGGAGTCAATAAAAAGATGAGTGAGAAAATAAGCAATATTAAAGTTATAGCTTGAGCAGCCATTGTAATCATTTCATCTTGTGTAGCGGCTTCGCCAATTTTTTGTGCAACAAACGCAATGATGGGAATAGTTATTGCTCCTAATGTTTTAAATGGTTTTATTAAAGGTGCTAAATAGTCACAATGAATTTGTGCATATTTAGCTTCGTTAATGAGCATATCAAGTGATTCAGGATCGTTAATATTAATATTGTATTTAGTTAATACCTCAATAACCATTTTCATTCTGCTTTCAGAATAAGGTGTATAGTGTTCGTCAAGCATTACTTCGAGATTTCTTTTTAGGGAATCTATTATAATAAAAATTATAAATGAAAGGGCTCCTAACGCTATTGGGATATATGAGGCTAAAGTTAGTTTGAACAGTAATAAAATGCCACTAACAATAGCACTTGCAAAAAAGATGATTACAAAAATCTTTCGGTAAAGAGGTAGCTTTGTAAAAGGGATAGTACTCTTTATGCCTTTTAACCCAATTTTATAGCTAATAAATAAATCACAAAATCTCATATGTATAGCTCCTTTTTATTCGTAGTATATTGCAATAGGATGTACAATATTTAAGGATGATTGTTGACCAAAAAATGAAAGCATGATTTGGTTCAAACCGATGCCAACTTGGGCTAATGGTGAAATATTTGAACTTTCAGTAGCATCCGTTGTTATTTTGTTGGTTATATACCCGGGAACTTTGATTTTACCACCGAATTTAAAAGATGTCATATCAATGTTATCACGCATATATTTGTCATTTAACACAACCATATTGTCTGCAATACATGCAAGGAAGTAGCAGAATTAGATAGCCAGAAACAGGAAATATCTTCGGCGGTTTTACAACTTGGGGAAGCGGTTTCTGCAAAGAAACAGGAATTGCAAAATGTTACTATAGAAAAGGAACTGGCTGAGGAAGCT
>ERZ773243.1888-NODE-1888-length-20223-cov-3.948631_pt1 | contig 20223 bp, 19 predicted proteins | sample MGYA00580520_ERZ773243 | MGnify/ENA primary metagenome ERZ773243 (study PRJEB29015, sample SAMEA2737747) | human gut metagenome | biome: human gut; feature: human-associated habitat; material: faeces | place: China | collected 2012 ... | reverse complement strand
GGGCCGTTGATGCGGCCCGGCGAGATCTCTCTGGCCCACAACGGTGTGCTGTTTTTGGACGAGCTGCCGGAATTTCACCGGGACGTGCTGGAGGCTCTCCGTCAACCCTTGGAGGACGGCATCGTCACCGTGGCACGGGCAGGCGGCACCCTGCGGCTCCCCGCCCAATTCCAGCTGGTGTGCGCCATGAATCCCTGCAAGTGCGGCTGGCGGGGCCACCCCTCCGGGAAGTGCACCTGCTCGGACAAAGAGGTGGAGAAGTACGTTCAGAAGATCTCCGGTCCTCTGCTGGACCGGATCGACCTCCATGTAAATGTCCCCTCTGTGGAATACGAGGCCATGCGGCGAAAGTCCAAGCCGGAATCCTCCGCTCAGGTCAAGGAGCGGGTGGACGCCGCCCGGGCCATCCAGTCCAGGCGGTTTGAGGGCACCGGTATCCCCTGCAACGCCCAGATGACGCCCCCTATGGTGGGCCGGTTCTGTGAGCTTGATTCCCGGTGCGACGCGCTGATGAAGTCCGCCTTTGAGCGCATGGGTCTCACCGCACGGAGCCATGACCGGGTACTGCGGGTAGCCCGAACCATTGCGGATCTGGACGGTGCGGAGCATATCGGCGTGGAGCATTTGTCAGAGGCCATTCAGTACCGGAATACCGACATTCTGAAGGGGTAAAGCCGAACAGGAGATGTGTCTAAAACGCATCTCCTGTTTTTATTTGTTTTGACGAAACATTTGTGCAATTTGACTATAAAAACTTTAAAAAATTTGTTGACAAAAACGATTACCTGGCGTATAGTAGCGTCGAAATCAGAAAGAAGGAGGTACACACCATGGCAATCCTGTTTACGGTCTCTATGCTGGCTGTGGCTGGCGGTATGATCTGCTCTCACGCGGAATAAACCGTCTCCAAAGATAGACCAATTAAAAGAAATATGATCGAAGAAAGACCCGTCCTGCCAAATGGCAGGTCTTTTTTTATATATTTGTATTCTTCCCTCCGTTTTGGGACATACTGCGGACATCCGTTTTTATAAAGGAGGAACCGCCATGTCCATCCCCTTTCAGGACAGTGAGACCGCCAAAAATCTTCTCCGCGCCTTTGCCGGAGAAAGTCAGGCCCGGAACCGCTATGACTTTGCCGCCAACCTCTGCCAAAAGCAGGAATTACAGGCGATGGCCTTTATCTTCCAAGCCACAGCCAAGCAGGAACAGGCCCACGCCAAGGTTTTCTGGGACCATCTGCAAGCCCTGAACGGTCAAAATCTGCCTATCTACGGCGCTTACCCCATTGAGGGCACCAACCGGATCCTGGAGCTGCTGCGCGCCGCCCAGCACAATGAGCACGAGGAACATGGTTCCGTATACCCCTCCTTCGCCGCCATCGCGACCCAGGAGGGCTTCCCGGAGGCCGCCGCCTCCTTCCGGCAGATTGCCGCCATTGAACAACTCCACGGCGAGCGTTTCGGCCTGCTGGCAGACCAGCTGGAAAGTGGGGTTCTGTTCGTCTCGCAGATAGAGACCGGCTGGATGTGTCTGAACTGCGGCCACACCCAAAACAGTCTGGAGGCCCCGAAGCAGTGCCCCGTCTGTAATCACGGTCAGGGCTGGTTTATCCGGTTGGAGTTGGCCCCTTGGTCTCCAGTGGTAAAGCAAACATGAATTAAGAACTATGCCGCATCGGGAGCGGCAAGCAAAACAGGCTGAAAGCGACGCTTTCAGCCTGTTTTCTTACATATGGTGTGAATACGATCAGCCGCGCTATACCTCCGGGAAATCCTTGATGAGCAGCAGCAGTCCCTCCTTCACGGAAACCACAGCGATCTGCCCCGGCAGCATTGCTGGTACCGTACTGGTAGCCGCAATGAATTTCCCCGTTGTCCAGTGGGAACTTGCAGCCGGTCTCCGTGATGCCCCGGGCGGTGCCGGTGATATTCACCAGAGAGTAGAAGGGAAACCTCTCCGGGATCTCCACCTTCTCCGCCCCCACCAGTTCCATCTCCGAATAGTCATCTACCAGCAGGGCCCGTTTTCCCCGTTCCCGCAGCATCACCAGCAGGTAGATATTCACCAGCGTATGATCCAGACGTCCGCCGGAAACACCTACCAGCAAAAATTCGTCGAACCCCCGGCGCATGGCCTCCTTGGCCGCAAACACCGTGTCCGTATCATCCTTCTTCACCGGCAGAACGATGGTCTCCCGGTCAGTCTCCGGCTTTTCATGGGAATCGAAGTCCCCCACGATCAGATCCGGCTCCGCTCCCAGCGCCTTCTGATGTCGCAGGCCGCAGTCGCAGTAAATGAAAAAATCGTCAGGCCGGAAATATTGCCGCACCCGGTCATAGGTCCGGATCTCCGCGCCGCCGACGATCACGCAGCGTCTCACATCCATCACATCCTTTTTCGCTATCATACCCCGTTTTTTGCCGGGCTGCAATCTTTTTGCGGATAAAATCGCAAAAACCTGAAATCCTAACACTACCAACTGGAAAAAGGAGTGAGCCTATGGAAACAGGCATCCATAATACCTCCGAGATTGGGCGGCTGCGGAAGGTTCTGCTGCACCGGCCCGGTCAGGAGCTGGAAAACCTCATGCCGGAATATCTGGAACGGCTGTTATTTGACGATATTCCCTATCTGAAGGAGGCCCAAGCCGAGCATGACGCCTTCGCCCAATGCCTCCGGGACGCCGGGGTGGAGGTGGTCTACCTGATCGATCTGGTGGTCAATTCCCTGACTTCACCGGAGGTACGGCAGGAACTGGTAACACAATTCTTAAAGGAGGCCGATCTGCCGGACGAAGCCGTTGGGAAGGCCGTAGCAGAATATCTCTCTGAACTGGATGACCGGGCCATGGTGTCCGCCATGATGGCAGGCATCCGCCGCAGCGACCTGCGAAAACAGGGGGGCCGTCTCAGTGACCACCTGTCCGGTCTTGAGGAGGGCTATCCCTTCGCCGTAGATCCCATGCCCAATCTCTACTTCACCCGCGACCCCTTCGCCACCATCGGCACCGGCGTATCCATTCACAAAATGCACACCGTCACCCGAAACCGGGAGACCCTGTTCGGCCGGTTCATCTTTGAGCATAACCCCTGGTACCAGAACGCCCCTCGCTGGTATGACCGCAGTGCATCTTCCTCTTTGGAGGGCGGCGATATTCTGGTGCTGTCCCCTCAGGTGTTGGCTGTGGGCATCTCCCAGCGGACAGAGGGGGATTCCATCGACCAACTGGCCCAGACGGTGCTCTCACAAAGCAAGACTTTCCAAAAAGTTCTGGCTTTCAACATTCCCAAGAGCCGCTCCTTCATGCATCTGGATACCGTGTTCACCATGGTTGACCGGGACAAGTTCACCGTCCATCCCAACATTCTCAGCGACATCACCGTGTTCGTCATGGAGCTGGGTGAAAATCAGCAGATGCAGATCCGTCAGGAGACCGGGCGGCTGGAGGATATTCTCAAGGAGCACCTTGGGCTTAGTCAGGTGACGCTGATTCCCTGCGGGCAGGGCAGCGTCATCGACGCGGCCCGGGAGCAGTGGAGCGACGGCAGCAACACCCTCGCCATTGCCCCCGGCGAGGTGGTGGTCTACACCCGGAATCATGTCACCAACCGCTCCTTGGAGGAGGCGGGCATCCGCATCCACGCCATCCCCAGCGCCGAGCTGAGCCGAGGGCGGGGCGGTCCCCGGTGCATGAGTATGCCGCTGATCCGGGATGACCCTTAGCGGGTTCTTGCTCCCGCAGGGGGGGGCGGTTCCCACCGCAGAATGCACTACTTTTCTTTTGAGATATCAAACGCACCAGATTGGTGCGGAGATGTGCGGCTATGCCGCACCGGATTGAATCCCCATTTTCTTTTCGTCTTGTCGAAAAGAAAACGGCCATTCATGGTCAAAAGAAAAGACGCTGCATCCAACCTTGCACCTGCGTGCAAGGTTGAGGAAACGGATTCTGTGAGAACTGCAATGCCGGTGAAGAACTTTGTACTAAATCACGGGCAAAGTGCGGATTTCATCCAGCCTTGTGCGCCGTGCTGATAAAATTGCAGATTTCGGGGTGCAAATAGGACACCCTCTGCTCCTCTCCCCGCTGCCGCTCCCCCTCATCCTCAGAGGGGTTTCCAAAGGGGAAAGCACCAAAGCGCCGCCGGGGGCGGATAAAGCGAGGTGCTTTCGAGGAAATGGCACGATTGGCGGCCCATCAGGGCCGGGAATCGTATAGCCATGACGGTGTTAGGGCCGCAGCCCGCCCCTTTGTGTCGTTTCAAGGGGGTGCGGGGGGGAAATCGAAATCCCCCCGCGTTTCTCTTTAGGGGGCCGGGGGGGACATTCTCTTTTCAAAAGAGAATATCCCCCTGGCTTCTCCGTACCGAAACGGTACAGTTCCGCCGGGAACCCCGGTAATCTTTTCGGCAAGACGAAAAGAAAATGGGGATTCAATCCAGTGCCGCATAGCGGCACTTTTTTCATAGCAAATGCATAAAGCAGGACAAATAGTCCTAAAATGTAAAAGTACAATATGTCCTATCTTACAATCACTTCGGTGATTAAAATGCATTTGCGAATTCGAGATTTACGTGAAGACCGTGACTTAAAACAATTTGAGATTGCAGAGTACTTGATGTGTGACCAATCCCTGTATTCGAAATATGAAAGGGAGGACCGGGAACTGCCGTTGCGCTTGGCAATCATGTTGGCTGAATTTTACGGAGTCAGTATTGATTACCTGGTAGGTCTGACCGATGAGCCGAAGCCTTATCCTCGGAAGAAAAAATGAACAGGTTTTTTGAATCTCTCATCAATCTCTTCTTCCCTCCGAAATGCCCCTTTTGCGGCAAAGTCCTGGACGCCGTGGGCGTCTGCTCCAAGTGCGAGAAGGACCTGCCGTGGCTTCCGGAGGAAGAGGTGGCCTTCACGGAGAAGGACCTGACCTGCGCCGCCCCGCTCTGGTATGAGGGCGCGGTGCGGGAGGCTTTGCTGCGTCTGAAATTCCGGGGCGGCTCCGCTCTGGCGGAGCCCTTTGGTGAGCTTTTGGCCCGGTGTGCGGCGGAGCGGTTCGGTGGAGAATTCGACACGGTGACTTGGGTGCCGGTGAGCCAGAAGCGTCTGGAAACGCGTGGGTATGACCAGTCCCGGCTGCTGGCGGAGGCCGTCTGCCGCCATTGGGACACCCGGCCGGTGCAACTGCTGGTGAAGGTGCAGGACAATCCCGCCCAGTCCGGATTGCAGGGAGAAGCCGCCCGGCGGGCCAATGTGCTGGGCGTTTACGATCCTGCGGACCCGGAACTGATCCGGGATCGACGAATCCTGCTCATCGACGATATCCACACCACCGGAGCCACTTTGTCCGAGTGTGTTCGGGTACTGCGGGACAATGGAGCTGCTTCCATCCTCTGTCTGACGGCAGCAAGAACGCCAAAACGGGAGAAAAAAGGAAAAAATTCATAGATAGCGTCTTGCAATCAGGGAAAAGCACACGTATAATAGAAAATGTATGATTGTGTGTTGAAAAACCGCTTATAATAGATTTGCAGAAAGTGCAGCGAGGTGTCAATATGACGTTTGCAAAAGATATCGGTATCGATCTGGGTACCGCTTCCGTTCTGGTATATGTAAAGGGCAAGGGCGTTGTCCTCAACGAGCCCTCCGTGGTGGCAATGGACAAGACCACCGGCAAGCTCCTGAAGGTGGGTACCGACGCCCAGGCCATGCTGGGCCGTACCCCCGGCAACATCATCGCCATCCGTCCTCTGCGGGAGGGCGTCATCTCCGACTATGACATGACGGAGCGGATGCTGAAGGAGTTCATCCACAAGGTTGCCGGCTTCTCCTTCTTCAAGCCCCGGGTCATCATCTGCGTGCCCTCCGGTATCACGGAGGTCGAGGAGCGTGCCGTCATCGACGCAGGCATTCAGGCTGGCGCCCGGAAGGTCTACCTCATTGAGGAGCCCGTGGCCGCCGCTATCGGCGCAGGCATCGACATCACCCAGCCCGACGGCCACATGGTGGTGGACATCGGCGGCGGTACGGCAGATATCGCCGTGATCTCCCTCTCCGGCGTGGTGGAATCCGCCTCTATCAAGATCGCTGGCGACCAGCTGAATGAGGCCGTGGTGAAGTATATGCGCCGCAAGCACAACCTGCTGGTGGGCGAGCGCACCGCCGAGGAAATGAAGAAGCAGATCGGCTGCGTCTTCCCCAAGGATGAGGAGGAGACCATGGACGTGAAGGGCCGCTGCCTGCTGACGGGCCTTCCCAAGGTTGTGACCGTCAGTTCCACGGAGATGATGGACGCCTTCGAGGAGCCTGTGGAGCGCATTATGGAGGCCATTCACTCCGTGCTGGAGCGGACGCCCCCGGAGCTGGTGGCGGATGTGTCCACCAACGGCATCATCATGACCGGCGGCGGCAGTCTGGTGTATGGCTTTGACAAGCTGGTGACCGCCCGCACCGGCATTCACACCACTGTGGCGGACGACGCCATTTCCTGCGTGGTTCTGGGCACTGGCAAGAGTCTGGATTCCCTGAACGCCATGCAGGACGGCACCATGAACCTCAGCCGCCGCAAGCAGATGACCTAAGCGGCCCCATCCGAATAACAAAAAATTCCCCCGGTTCGCCGGGGGAACTTTCTTCTGCAAAGCAAAATTTTGTTGCAAAAGCGACTGCATGGACTGGCCCATTCAGGCGTATGATAAGAAAAAACGGTAAGCGAGGTTTTATGCTGACATTCAAAAATATTACGGTACGGGACGCAGCCATGCTGCGGCGCTATTATGAAAACTGCGATTACGCACTATGCGAATACTCCGCCGGTGTCAAGCTCATGTGGCGGAGCGCGCTGCGTTACGCCTGGGCAGAGGCGGCAGGCTGTCTGATCATCCGGTGTGAAAGCGAGGGACGGGTGTCCTTCGATTATCCGGTGGCCGGACCGGATGGGGATGAGGACGCAGCCCTGTCTGCCATTGAAGCCTACTGCATGGAAACGGGTATTCAGCCGGAGATCTCCATCGTACCGGAGGAAAAAGCCCCTGTACTGCTATCCCGGTATCCTTATGTGCGGGTGAGCAACATCCGCACCTGGCGGGACTACCTGTACTACAAGGAGGATCTCCAGCTCTTCGCCGGGCGGCGATACTCCGGCCAGCGGAACCACATCAAAAAGTTCTACGCCCAATGGCCCAATGCGGAGTTCCGGCCCATTAGCGCCAAGGCGGACGCCGGGGCTATTGAACAGTTCTGGGTGGATTTCAAAGCGGAATTTCCCAAGGACAGCGGCAGCAAGGCCATGGCAGAGCTGGAACTCTCCAAAAAGATGATGGCCATGCCGGACAAGCCCTGGCTCCTGCGGGGCGGCATGTTCGACGGAGAAAAGCTGATTGCCCTGTCTCTCTGCGAAAAATGCGGTGAGACCCTCATCATCCACATTGAAAAGGCCCTCTATTCCTATGCCGGCGCATATCCCGCCATGGTACAGGCGGAGGTGGCCGCCTTTGGTGACGGCTGCGCCTATGTGAACCGGGAGGATGACGCCGGGGACCGAGGTTTGCGGACCTCCAAGCTGCAATACGGCCCGGCAAAGTTGGCTCCCAAGTATCATTTCCTGCCTCAGAATGAGCTGCTGCGGCACGTTTCCGCGATCCCGAAACTGAAAACCGAACGGCTGACCCTCTCCGCCATCACGGAGGCGGACATCCCTGCCTATAATGCATTGGTGCTGGACAGTGACCGAAACCGCTGGTGGGGTTATGACGATGTGGGCGGTCTGGGCACGCCTGTGACAGAGCGCAGCTTTTATGATGTGGCCCGCCGGGATTTTGAAAATCGGATGGCGGTAAACTTCGCCGTGCGGCTGAATGGAACGCTCATCGGTGAGGCGGTGCTCTATAACTTCGACTACCGGGGCAGCGCGGAGTTGGGCTGCCGGATCGATAAGGCCTATGCTGGAAACGGCTACGGCACCGAAGCTTTCCGGTGTGCTGCGGAATGGGGTCTGTATCAGGTGAATCTGAGCCGGATCGTGGCAAAGTGCTACAAGGAAAATGAGGCATCCTACAAGATGCTGTCCGCCTGTATGCGGCGGAATGGAGAGGACGAGACCTTCTTCTATTTTGAAAAGCTGGTCTGACCGGCCAACATGCCCAATGCCATCAAAAAGTCCCTGCGTACTATGTACGCAGGGACTTTCCTATATGGCGGGACTTTTTTTACGCCAGTTCAGCCTGACCGGTGTAGAGCTGGTAGTAGCGGCCGTGCTGGGCCAGCAGGTCCTCGTGGTCGCCCCGCTCAATGATACTGCCCTGCTCCAGAACCATAATGGCCTTGGAGTTGCGGACGGTGGAGAGCCGGTGAGCAATGACGAACACGGTGCGCCCCGCCATCAACCGGTCCATGCCCTTTTCGATGAGCTTTTCCGTCCGGGTGTCGATGGAGCTGGTGGCCTCGTCCAAAATCAGCACCGGCGGGTTGGCGCAGGCGGCGCGGGCGATGTTCAAAAGCTGCCGCTCGCCCTGGCTGAGGCTGCCGCCCTCACTGGTGAGGACCGTTTGATAACCGTCAGGCAGGTGGCGGATGAAGCCGTCCGCTCCCGCCAGCCGGGCCGCGGCCTCCACCTCCTCGTCGGTGGCGTCCAGACGGCCATAGCGGATGTTGTCTGCCACCGTGCCGGTAAAGAGGTGGGTATCCTGCAGGACCACGCCCAGTGACCGCCGCAGGGAGTCTTTCTGAATGTCCCGAACATTGATGCCGTCATAGGTGATGGTGCCGGACTGGATCTCATAGAACCGGTTGATAAGGCTGGTGATAGTGGTCTTTCCGGCGCCGGTGGAGCCTACAAAGGCGATCTTCTGCCCGGGCTTGGCAAAGAGGGAAATGTCATGGAGGATGATCTTCCGGTCATCGTAACCAAACACCACATGGTCGAACCGCACATCCCCCCGCAGGGGCACCAGACTGCCGTCCGGCTTTTTCCACGCCCACGCCCCGGTGTCGTAATCCGCCTCAGTGAGGGTGCCGTCCGGGTTTTCCTTCACCCGCTCCAGTGTCACCTTGCCGTCATCTACCTCCGGCTCCGCCTCCATGATCTCAAAGACCCGCTCCGCGCCGGCCACGGCGGAGAGGATGGTGTTCACCTGCTGAGAGATCTGGGTGATGGGCTGGCTCACCTGCTTGGTATACTGCAAAAAGGCGGAGAGCCCGCCCAGATCGCCGGTGCGGATGGCCAGCAGGCCGCCGACGCAGCAGGTGATGGCATAGTTGATGTGGCTCAGGTTGCCCATGGCAGGCATCATAGCGCCCGCATAGGCCTGGGCCTTTGTGGCCGCGTCCCGGTAGGTCTCGTTCAGTCCGGCAAAGCCGGCTTTGGCGGCATCCTCGTGGTTAAAGACCTTAATGACCTTCTGGCCCTCGATCATCTCCTCGATATAGCCGTTGACATTGCCAATAGCCTTCTGCTGGGCGGCGAAGTACCGGCGGCTCCGGCCGCCGATGGTTTTCACCACCAGCAGCATGACCCCCAGCATCACGGCGGTGATGGCCGTCAGGATGGGACTGAGGACGATCATCATCATGACTGTGCCCACAAAAGTCAGGGAGCAGGAAATGAGGCTTGCGAAGCTGTTGTTCAAAGCCTCGGACACCGTTTCGATATCGTTGGTATATCGGCTCATCAGCTCACCGTGGGTGTGAGTATCGAAGAATTTCAGGGGCAGCTTCTGCATTTTGTTGAACAGGTCCGCCCGGAGCTTTGCCACGGTGTTCTGGGCCACATGGACCATGATCCGCGCATAACCGTAGGAGCACACTGCCCCCACAACATAGACCCCCGCCATGACACAGAGCATTTTGGCAAGGCCGATAAAATCGCCGGGGAGGATATAATCATTGATGAGGGGCTTGATGAGATAGGAGCCTGCCACGGAGCAGGCGGCGCTGATAAACAGCAGGATCACCACGATCACCAGCAGCGCCTTATACCGCCCCAGATAGCCCATAAGCTTGCTTAGGGTGCCCCGCAGATTCTTGGGCTTTCGGAAGCCGCCCCGGGGTCCACCGGGACCGTGGCCCGGTCCGCGTTTCGTATTGTTCTCAGCCACCGATGCTCACTCCTTCCTGCTGGGATTCGTAGACCTCACGGTAGATCTCGCAGGTCTTCATCAGTTCCTCGTGGGTGCCTTGGGCCGCCACCGCGCCGTCATCCATCACCAGAATCAGGTCGGCGTCCATGACGGACGTCACCCGCTGGGCCACGATGAGCTTGGTGGTTCCCGGCAGATCCTGCCGGAACGCCTGACGGATCTTCGCATCCGTGGCAGTATCCACAGCGCTGGTGGAATCGTCCAAAATCAGCACCTTCGGTTTTTTCAAAATAGCACGGGCAATGCACAGCCGCTGCTTCTGTCCACCGGAGACGTTGACGCCCCCCTGTCCCAGATCGGTGTCCAGACCGTCGGGCATCCGCTCCAGAAATTCGTCGGCACAGGCAGCGCGGCAGGCGGCCCAAAGCTGGTCCTCCGTGGCGTTGGGATCGCCCCAGAGCAGATTTTCCCGGATGGTACCGGAGAACAGGGTGTTCTTTTGCAGCACCACGCTGACGGACTCCCGTAAATGCTCCATGGTGTAGTCCGCCACCGGCCGTCCGCCTACGGAGACGGTGCCTTCTTGCGCCTCGTACAGCCGGAGGATCAGGCTCATGAGGCTGGTCTTGCCGCTGCCGGTGCCGCCCAAAATGCCCACTGTGGCTCCGCTGGGAATGTGGATGTTCACATCCTTCAGCACCCACTCCGGGCTGGTTTCACTGTATTTGAAAAACACATGGTCAAAGTCGATGCTGCCGTCCTTCACGGCGGCGTCCGCCTTGGCGCTGTCGTCGGTGATGGCGGGCCGCTCATCCAAAACCTCCACGATCCGCTTGGCGCAGGCGATGGACCGGGTCATCATCATGAACATCATGGAAACCATCATCAAGGACATCAAGATCTGGGTGATATAGGTGAAGAAGGCGGTCAGGTCGCCCACCGGCAGCGTCCCGGCGTAGACCATTTTGCCGCCGAACCACATGACGGCGATGATGGTGCTGTAAACCACCAGCATCATCACCGGCATATTGATGACCACCATGCCGAAGGCCCGCATGGAGCTTTCCTTCAGATCACCGTTGCGCTTGGCGAACTTCTCCTCCTCATAGTCCTCCCGGACGAAGGACTTCACCACCCGGATGCCGGTGAGGTCTTCCTGCACCACCAGGTTCAGGGCGTCCGTCCGCTCCTGGAGGGACCGGAACAGCGGCCCCGCTTTGGTGAGGATCAGGACGATGACGATCAGCAGCAGGGGGATCACCACCAGAAATACGTTGCTCAGGTCACGGCTCAGCCGGATGGACAGCACCAGCGCCGCCACCAGCATCACCGGGGCCCGCACCAGCAGCCGCATCCCCATCATCAGCGTCATCTGCATATTGTTGACGTCATTGGTCAGCCGGGTCACAAGGGACGCGGTAGAGAACTTCTCGATGTTGGAAAAGGCAAAATCCTGAATGTGCTCATACTCCGCCCGCCGCAGCTCCGCGCCGAAACCCTGTCCGGCAACGGAGGAAGATGCCGCAGCCCCCAGGCCGAAGCACAGGGAGATGACGGCCATCCCCATCATGAGAAGGCCCTTTTGCAGAATGTAGTTCTGATTCGCCGTTTCAATGCCGATATTCACAATATCCGCCATCACCAGCGGGATCAGCAGCTCAAAAATAGCCTCGGCAGCGCTGCACAGAACGCCCACCGCGATCCATTTGGAATAGGGCCTTGCGTATGGCCCGAGTTTTTTCAGCATATGGTTCGGTCCTCCTCTAAATTCTCGATAACGCGATACAGAAGCAGCCGCAGCGCTTCAGTCTCCTCCAGCCGCAGCCCCTTGACCATGACCGCTTCCGCCTCCTGAAAGGCAGCCTGCACCAGACTGTTCAGTTCCCGGCCCTTCTCCGTGACTGTGACCTGCTTCTGCCGCTGGTCATTTTCGTCCGCCGTGCGGCGGATCAGGCCCTTTTCCTCCATCCGGTCCAGAATACCGTTGGCAGTGGAGGGCCGCACCCGCAGATGCTCCACCACGTCCCTCTGGGGGGCGGTGTAGCCGTGGCTGCTGAGATACAGCAGCGTATGGGTCTGGGAGGGAGTCATGTCATACCGGGATAACCGGGCATCCATCCGTTCCCGTGCCAGATGGGTCGCGTGGCCTAACAAAGGCCCCAAAAAATCCGGTCCGCAGGCTGATTTCATATCGGTATCAGCTCCTTTGCATTTAGTGTCCTAATTTTTAGTACACTAAATATTAGCATACACTAAAACATTCGTCAATCCAATATTTCGCCTGTATTTTTGAACATTTTATGAACAGATTTATTCGTTTTGTTATTCTGTGAACAATTTATGAAGAATTGGCTCCACCTGTTGACTTTTCCGTTTTCACACCGTATGATAAAGCCATAGAAGCAATCCCAACCAATCTCATTTTCCCTCTCTTTTCTCTATCTTACACGGAGAGACGGACGGCTCACGCCGTCCGTCTTTCTACATATTCTCCCATAAAAAGCAACTGCCTGTACCGGTTCTCAACCCCCGGTACAGGCAGTTGTTTTTTATTGATCCAACGGTCTCAGTCCTGTGAGTTCACGGCCGCTCCGATTCCGACAGCGCAGGTGCAGGACCGGCTTCTTCCGATTCCGTTTGCGCGGACGCAGATTCCCCCGGTACTTTCCCCGCTACGCTGTGCGTCCGGAGATAGTTCAGCCAAAGCCGGCAGCCCGCCCGGTTCAGATGAACGCCATCGAAGCTCAACTCCTCCGGCAGGCAGCCGTCCTCTCCGGTGAGGGCCTCCGCCACATCTACATAGGCGCAGCCGTTTTCCTCTGCCAGCTCCCACCAAACCTGATTATAGGCCAAGATTCGCTGGTTATTGACATAGGAGCCTTTGGCATCCTGCTCCGCCGAGACCGGCAACAGAGACTGGATCACCAGTTCCGCGTCGGGATGGTCCGCCTTCAGTCGGCGAATCAGGTTTTCCGCATGGCCTCGGAAGATGGCCGTCCCCTTCCAGCCCAGTTCGTTGACGCCCAGCATCAGGTAGATCTTTCCGCAGTCTGCGGCGGCCACAGCCTCTGCCAGAGAGACCTTTTTCCCATTTTCGCCCTTCCAGTTTTCCAGTTCCGTAGCGGAGGCCACTGTTTCTCCGGTAACGCAGAAATACGTGCCCCGGTTCAATCCGCTGTAAAGCCGGAAGCCGTCAGTCCGGGAGTCCCCCACAAAAGCCACATCATCAAAATAGCTGTCATCCACAGGCGCTGATTCCGCCACCGGCCCCCAGGGTTCCTCCGGGACAGGGTCTTCCTCCACTGGTTCTTCCGGCAATTCCGGTTCCGCGGGGATCACCGTTACGGACGGCTCCTCCTGTGCCGGCTCCGCCGGCGGGACCGCCGCCGTCTGATGGGAATGTACCGCCAGCAGGCCAGCAGCCGCCAACAGCAGCACCGCAGCCAGCATCCAGCCATGCGGATTTTTCCTCATACGCTTACCTGTCACGGACACATTCCCCCCTTTCCTTCAGCGCTTGACATTATGTAAACGCAGTGTATCTCCTATTAGACACTTTTTACCGAAAAAAGTCGATACAATTTGGAAAAAATTCAATAACAATTTGGTGACAAATTTTTCACAATAAAGACATCAGCCCGGAAGCGGGACCACCGTCCTGCCTCCGGGCCAATGGGTATTCTTCTATTCAGTCCCGCAGAGAGGGCGGATACACGCCGGACTCGTGGAGCTGCCGCAGGTCCTCCGCCACACGGGCCCGGTCCTCACGGTAGGTCATGCCGAACCAGCGGTCCTTGGAATGGAGCACGGAAACGGTCATGCGCCCCGCCTTCACCTCCTCGCCCACCATCAGCGGCAGCAGGCACTCCGCCTTCACCGCGTCATCAGGCAGCCCCCGGAGGAAGTTCTCAAAATAGGTCCGCAGCGCCGGGAAGATCGAGGGCATGAAGCCCCAGAAGTTCATGGAGACCACCGTATCCGGGGCCAGGTCCGTGTCGGTGTCCAGATCCGTCAGGTGTCCATCGGGATAAAGCTGGACCTTCAGCGCCTCCTGAATGGTATCCAGCTTTCCGTCCTTGACCTTGCAGATACCCCGGGACACGGTGCCGTGGAGACTGGCAGTGTTTTTCAGCAGATAGCCCACCATGGTTCCCTTGCCCTCGGCAGGCAGCTTGACCAATTCCTCATAAATCGTCCGGTAGGCGTCCACCCCGTAATAATCGTCGGCATTGATGACGCAGAAGGGTCCGTCCACCTCCGGCTCCGCGCACAGCAGGGCGTGGACCGTGCCGAAGGGCTTGGTGCGTCCCTCAGGAATGTGATAGAAGTCCGGTACGGAGGTATAGTCCTGATAGACGTAGGCCACCTGCACCGGCTGGCCCTTCGCCGTCTTTTTCTCCTTGAGGTAGCCCACCAGCTCGTCCATCATCTCCCGCATTTCCGGCTTGATGATGAACACCACCTTGTCAAAGCCGGCCCGCAGGGCATCGTGAATGGAATACTCCATCAGAATTTCGCCGTTGGGGCCGATGCCGTCCACCTGCTTGCTGCCGCCATACCGGGAACCGAGGCCTGCCGCCATGATCACCAAAGAAACAGCCATATTGCTTCTCCTTTATTTCTCTTGTCTATTCGATATTTGGCCCGGCGGCACTGCCGCCGTTCTATATTTCCCTCTACCATACCTTATTTTTTGAATTTTTGCAACGGTCTTGACAGGTTTGTTTTTCCGGTTATAATATGAAAACGATAATCATTTTCACATTGGAGGCAAGGATGGCTTATCAAACCAAACAGCAGCAGGCGGTACTGCGCTGTTTACAGCTGCGGGCGGAGGAATGTCTCTCCGCCGCCGATCTTTCTGAGGAACTGCGGCACGGCGGTCTCACCGTAGGGCTGGCAACCGTTTACCGCCAGTTGGACAAGCTGACCCAGCAAGGGTTGGTCCATAAGGTCACCACGGAGGAGGGGGCGCTCTACCAATACTGTCCCCAGACCGGACATCACCACGACTGCTTTCTGCTGCGGTGTGAGGGCTGTGGGCGGATGATCCATCTGGACTGCCGGCACTTGGAGGAGGTCTGCCGCCATCTGTCCTCCGAACACCACTTTCGCATTGACCCCCGCCGCACCGTGCTGACCGGGCTCTGCGACCACTGTCAGGAGGCAAAGCATGAAGGATAACGAACTGATCGTCTGCCGAGACGTTTCCCTCGGCTATGAGGGAAAATCGGTGCTTACCGATCTGGACCTTACGATTGCAAAGGGGGACTACCTCTGCGTAGTGGGGGACAACGGCTCCGGCAAATCCACCCTCATGCGGGGACTTTTAGGACTGATCCAACCACAGAGCGGCACCATCGAGCACGCCCCGGCGTTGAAGCACGGGGCCATCGGCTACCTTCCCCAGCAGACCCGGGCCCAGCGGGATTTCCCCGCCACCGTGCTGGAGGTGGTGCTCTCCGGCTGCCTGAACCGGCAGGGGCTGCATTTTTTCTACACACCGGCCCAGCGGTCCGAAGCCATGATGAACCTGGGCAAGCTGGGAATTCTGGAGCTGAAGGACGCCTGCTACCGGGATCTCTCCGGCGGACAGCAGCAGCGGGTGCTATTGGCCCGCGCCCTGTGCGCCGCCAGCCAGCTTTTGATTTTGGATGAACCCATCACCGGTCTGGACCCCGCCGCCGCTCAGGACCTCTATAAAACGCTGGCCTACCTGAATCAAAAGGAGGGCATGGCCATCGTGATGGTGACCCACGATTTGAAGGCGGCGCTAAAAAGTGCCCGCACAGTACTGCACATCGGACGAAAGGGCCTCTTTACCGGCACGGCATCCGACTATTTGGCGAGTCCCCAGGGCCGCCGCTTCCGGGAGGAACTGGAATCATGAATATTTTGCAGATGTTTTCTTACCCCTTTATGCAAAGGGCTTTGATCGCCGGTGTGCTGGTGAGCCTGTGCGCCGCCCTGTTAGGCGTTCCGCTGGTTCTGAAACGGTACTCCATGATCGGCGACGGCCTGAGCCACGTCTCCTTCGGTGCACTGGCCATCGCCGTGGCGCTGGGGGTAACGCCGTTGTATTTTTCCATTCCTGTGGTCATTTTGGCGGCATTTTTCCTGCTTCGGATGGCCAGCCATCCCCACTGGAACAGCGACGCCGCCATCGCCGCCGTCAGCGCTTCGGCGCTGGCCATCGGTATTTTGGTGATCTCCCGCACCACCGGCATGACCACCGATGTGGACAACTATATGTTCGGCAGTGTGCTGGCCATGACAAAGGGAGACGTGGCCCTCTCCGTGGTGCTGTCGGTAACGGTGCTGGCGCTGTACCTGCTTTTTTACCACCAGATCTTCGCTGTCACCTTTGACGAGAGTTTTTCCCGGGCCACCGGGTTGAAGGTGGATGCCTGCAACACCTTGCTGGCCATCCTTACGGCCCTGACCATCGTGCTGGGAATGCGGATGATGGGCGCTATGCTCATCTCCTCGCTGGTGATCTTCCCGGCTCTGACCGCCATGCGGCTGTTCAAGAGCTTCCGTGGCGTGATCCTCTGCGCCGCCGTGACCTCCGTGGTGTGCTTCTGCGTGGGACTCACCATCTCCTTTGGCTTTTCTACCCCGGTGGGGGCAACGGTGGTGGCGGCGGACCTGACGGTTTTTCTGGCTGCCTGCCTGCTGGCTGCTCTCCGGCGGAAATGACGGTTCACTCCCCTTAGCGGAGAACAGCCAAGCGGCTCCCGGTTTTAAAAAATCGAAAACTGATCCGGCGGGACGAAGCAGCAGTTTCGCCCCGTCGGCTTTTTCCTGCTAAAAATCTGCGAAAAAATACCGTTTCTTTCTCTGTTTCTCACATTGACTTCCCCGGCCGCCGCGCATAAACTGAGGATTGCTTTTTACCGAGGTGATCGTTATGAATCTGATTGTAGAATTTTGTATCGTATTTCTCATCTGTATGGCAGGTGAATGGATCGCGGCGCTGCTGCCCTTTACGCTGCCCGCCAGTGTCATCAGCCTGATCCTGCTGTTGATCTTGCTGCTCAGCGGCGGGGTCAAGGAGCGGACGATCCAGGGGACCTCCCACTTTCTCATCGACAATATGGGGCTGTTTTTCATTCCCTCCGTGGTGGGAACTCTGGAATATCTGGACGTGCTGAAGCTGCAGTTTGTCCCCTTTCTGGTGGTCTCCCTTGTCAGCACACCGCTGGTGTACGCGGCAACAGCCTGGAGCGTCCGGCTGCTGATGAAGCTGTTTCATGCAAAGGAGGCGTCCCATGATTGATACGCTGACTTCCACGCCCTTTTTCGGTCTCGGCGTGACGCTGCTCTGCTGGTATCTGGCCGTCCGGTTCCAGAAGCGGACGGGGCTTCTGATCTGCAATCCGGTGCTGGTGGCCAGTCTGCTGGTCATCGGGATCATGCTGCTGTTCCACATCCCTCTGGACAACTACAACGCCGGCGGCAGCATTATCAAACTGCTGCTGGCTCCCGCCACCGCCGTTCTGGCTCTGAACATCTACCAGCAGCGGGCCATTCTGAAGCGGAACTTCTGGCCGGTGGTGCTGGGCTGCTTTGTGGGTAGTCTCGTGAGCATGCTATTGGTACAGGTGCTCTGCCGCCTGTTTCAAGCGGAGGCCTCCCTGCTGAATTCTCTGCTGCCCAAAAGTGTCACAACGGCCATCGCCGTCAGCATTGCGGAGAGCAGCGGCGGTCTTCCGGCTCTGACTGCGGCGTCGGTCATTATCACCGGGATCGAGGGCGCTATGCTGGCCCCGCTGTTTGCCAAGGTATTCCATGTCACCGATCCGGTGGTGGAGGGCGTGGCCATCGGCGCGTGCAGCCATGCGGTGGGCACCAGCAAGGCGCTGGAGATTGGTCCTCTTCAGGGCGCCATGAGCTCCATCGCTCTATGTGTCTGCGGCATCATCACCTCCATTCTGGCCATGTTCTTTACCGCGTAAAGCAGGGCGGAACTTCTTTTCAGAAGTTCCGCTCTGTTTTTTTGCTTTCGTGCGGAACCAAACCGCTCTTTTTCCCGTCTATACAGGTAGAATGGGGTCAACCCCTCGGTTTATTGAACAGAAAGGAGCTCTTCTTTATGAAACGGTTTTTCGCAGCGCTTCTGACGCTGACCTGCATGCTGAGCCTGTCGGCCTGTCGGGAGGAACAGGCCGCCGCCAAGCCGGTGATCTACCTCTATCCGGAGGAGGAGACCGCCGTCACGGTAAAGCTGGACTACGCCGGAGCATTGACCTGCACCTATCCCGCCTACGGCAACGGCTGGGCAGTGACTGCCTGCCCGGATGGGACTCTGACAGACGATGCCGGGCAGACTTACAGCTATCTCTACTGGGAGGGCACGGATACCATTGCGTATGACTTCTCCCAAGGCTTCTGCGTGGCAGGAACCGACACCGCTGCCTTTTTGGAGGATGCGCTGGCCCAGCTGGGCCTCACCCGGCGAGAGGCCAACGAGTTCATCGTCTACTGGCTGCCCCAGATGCAGGAGAATCCCTATAATCTCATCGCCTTCCAGTCGGACCGCTATACGCAGGCGGCAAAGCTGACCATCGACCCGCCCCCGGACACCCTGCTGCGGGTATTCATGGCCTGGAAGCCCTTGGACAAGTTCATGGAGATCCCCGCCCAGAGCCTTACCGCTCCGGAGCGCACCGGCTTCACGGCGGTGGAGTGGGGCGGCTGCCGGGTGCGTTGACTGTTTTTCGGCGGTTCCGGGGTTTTTTCTCCGGAACTGGCCGAAAATTGTAAAAAATCAGCGTGATTTTTTCAAAAAAGTCCGGAAACGCCCTTGCAATTTATCATAAAGTGTGTTATCTTAATGCATATTAAAGGAGTGTAAGTTGTGAGTGGACCGCAAGGTCCGCTCTTTTTTGTGGCATCCGCACTCCGCCACAAACGAAAAACCGAAAGGAGAATCCCATGGAAAAGGTCACCGATCTCACCGCCCGTTTGGCGGCACCCATCGTGGAAGAGCAGGGCTGCTCCCTGTGGGACGTGGAATATGTGAAGGAGGCCGGCACCTGGTACCTCCGGGTCCTCATTGACAAGGAGGGCGGCGTGGATATTCTGGACTGTGAGAATATCTCCCGCGCCCTCAGCGATCTGCTGGACGAGGCCGACCCCATCGAAGGCAGCTATACCTTAGAGGTAGGCTCCGCCGGCGCCGAGCGGGTGCTGAAGCGTCCCGCCGACTTCCAGCGGTATCTGAACAGCCCCGTGCTGGTGAAGCTCTACAAGCCGGTGGACGGCCGCAAGGAATTCCCCGGCACCCTGACCGCCTACAACGAGGCCGACGGTTCTCTCACCGTGGACCTCAACGGCACTGCCTATACCTTCGGCAAGAAGGATGTGGCCCTGTGCCGCCTGCGGGTGGAATTTTAATCTGTTATCCCTGTCTCAAAAAAAGACGTATAAAGTAAAAAGGAGAATCGCAATGAAAGGCAAGAAAAAGGTGAAGGAACCCGCGGGTATGAACATCCCGGAGATCTTCGCAGCTCTGGCTATGCTGGAAAAGGAACGGGGCATCCCCCAGACCTTCATGATGGATAAGATCATCCAGGCTGTCACCACCGCCTACAAGCGGGACCACAAGGACGTGGAAAACGTCATTGTGGACGTGGATGAGGAACACCAGCGGCTGAAGATGTACGTGCAGAAGAACGTGGTGGCGGAGGAGGACTATGTGGACCCCTTCAACGAGATCCCCGTTGAGGAGGCCAAGACCATTTCCGCCAAATACGAGATCGGCGACGTGGTGAACATCCCCGTGGACAACACGGAGTTTGGCCGCATCGCCGCCGGCAACGGCAAGCAGGTCATTATCCAGGGCCTCCGTGAAGCGGAGCGGGGCATGGTGTATGACGAGTTCAACTCCAAGCAGCACGAGATCCTCACCGGCGTGGTGACCCGGATCGACCCCCGCACCAACGCCGTGTCCCTGCGGATCGGCACCGGCACGGAGTCCACTGAGGCCCTGCTGCTCTCCGGCGAGCAGGTCCCCGGCGAGGAGCTGGTGGAGGGCCAGCACGTGAAGGTGTATGTGGTGGATGTCCGCCGCTCCACCCGCGGCCCTCAGATTCTCATTTCCCGGACCCATCCCGGCCTGGTCAAGCGCCTGTTCGAGCTGGAA
>ERZ773243.1870-NODE-1870-length-20363-cov-5.399547_pt1 | contig 20363 bp, 7 predicted proteins | sample MGYA00580520_ERZ773243 | MGnify/ENA primary metagenome ERZ773243 (study PRJEB29015, sample SAMEA2737747) | human gut metagenome | biome: human gut; feature: human-associated habitat; material: faeces | place: China | collected 2012 ... | reverse complement strand
CAGCATATTGTTGGCAGAAAGCTGAATACCGGATACAAATCCCATGATACTATCTTTGAAAACCAACATCAGAATAGCGGCAGACGCTCCCAATCCGGTCAGCAAGACCATCGGGCTCTGATTGATCAGAATGCTTATAATAATAATGGCTCCTATAAAGAAAAGAATCACTTGCGCCGTCTGCAAAAGTCCTTTCAACGGTTTGTCCCGATACTGCTCCCGCTCACTGTAGACTTGATAGACAGCCGTAAACAAAGCACTGATAAAACGAAGAAAAACGGCAATGATATATATCAGACAGAGACGCCGCAGAAAATCGAGCAAATCAGAATCCGCATGCTCGGGGAATGCGATAGGAATGGCGATATAAATCAGGATAGGCGCTACCATCCGGCTGACATTCACCATCACTTTATGGTTGAATACAATGTCGTCCCAGGTAGCTTTGGTCTGCTTCACCAGCTTGGCTACCACCCGCAAAATGATTTTACGGCAGATAATGTTAGCCAAGAAAGCTATTCCGATAATAAACAGCAATACAATCAGATTATCTATTTTGTCCGCCCATACTTCATCCACACCTGCCGAGAGCAACGTACGGTTGACCTCCTGCATCACGACATTGCCAACATTCTCCGTATCTCCATTTGCCAATGCCACACTCACTGTATCAATCACTTCTTTCATAAAATAGTATCTCTTTTAGTTTATTCCCTTATTAGTTAGTTCCCTTTTGTTTATTCTCCTTTGCCCAGATATTCCTGAATGTCCTGCCTCAGCCAGTCATAGTGGAAGAGTCGCTTATAGGCGACGTTCTTCTTCAACATGATTTCAACATTCACCTGGCTGTTCTGATAACAAGTCAATTCATTCCTGAATTGTTCATTATGTTCCGCCAGTCGTTTGATTTCCTGTTCCCGTTCCCGGCGCAGGGCGGTACAGACGGGAATCAGAAGTTTCATCACGACATTATCCATCACGTGATGTCCCTGCATATATAAATAGGTGGTTTCGGGGACGAGTCCCAGTTCCTTTAATTCCGACCGCAATCCGTTCACTTGGTTGACAGAACCGGGGAAGCGTTTTTTCAGTTCAGCAAGTTTCTGATTAACTCGGTGTTGCAGTGCTTCCAGACTGTGTTCCGGATGTTTCAGACTGATCTCCCTCAAGGCAGTATAAGTATGGAAGTCGTACATCGGGAAAGTATACGTATCCCGTTGACGATAAAACCACACGTTCCACAGGAAAAGCGGGTATACGATTTCCGAATACCGTTTCAGATAAGCGTTGAAATCCAGTATAAAACGGTCGTTCAATGTGGCCTGCACACATACTTCGTGAAGACTTTCGGCAAAGCAGTGATAGTTTTCGATAGCGTATGTGTAGGTTTGGAATATGTACTTGTTCCGGTTGATCTTTCGGGAAGTGTTCGTGGCTCCCTGCAACAGGAAATCATAGTCACTGTCGACACAGGCAATCAGACTTCTGCCCAGTTCGGCGGTATTCAGCGTGTTCATGAGTACCATCTTCTTCCCCTTTGCCAATGAGGTGGCCGAAGGGAGCATCACTTGAAAATAATGCTCGTCATCTTCAAACTCTTCGAGTAATGTGCGCCAGAAAGCAACATCATCATAGCTCTCTACGTAAGCAATGATGCGCCGGCGAGCCTTTTTGGAATACAGCTTGTGGGCAGCATTGAAGTAAGAAGAAGTCAGATTATCGCGTAGTGAAGTTGCCATGTAGAAGTTGTCATTAACAATTAATAGTCGGGGGGAGTCTGAATCCGTCCGCTTCGGTGGAAATATCGCTCACCTCTGTCACTGCATCCAGCCAGCCCTCCATGATGACGGCAGGCGAATGGGTGGTCAGAATGATTTGCACATTGGGATTCAGTTCTCGGATCATTGAAATCAGTTTCTGTTGCCATTCGATGTGCAGGGAGGCTTCCGGTTCGTCCATGAAAAGGACACAGTGGCTGTTGTCCTGCACGAGCACTGTCAGCAGAATCACGAGCATTTGCTTTTCACCGGACGAGAGTTTGTATGGAAACAGCAATTCTCCGTCCTGATAGAAGGCTATGTCATTCCGACGGCGGTCTATCTTTTTGCGGGTGTAGCTGAAAAGTTCGTCAATCATATCCTGAAAACGACGTTTGGCAAGGGAGAGGGTGGCGGCTTTGCTGCGCTGTTCCTCGTCATTGCTGGAAAGCATTTCGATCATCTTATTGCCTATATTGACCTGATAATCGAGATAGCGGCGCTGCAACAGATACAGTTGCCAGTCCAGTTCGGACTTCACGTTCTTGTCTGCCATGCGTGCCGTGAAGTCACCCATAATCAAGGGGCGGTCGTAGCTGCGGATCACATCGTATGGGATATAAGTCGCTGCGGGATTATCAAAGAAGAGGTGTACTCCGTTCTTTGCGTCGCTTTTCATTTCACCGGAGAGCTGTATGTCGCCGGAAAGCTGTTCGAGGTATCCCACCGAACGGTTCAGAATAGTGGTCTTTCCCACTCCGTTGATGCCGGAAAGGATATTCACATCCGGACGCAAATCCCATTGTATATTAAAGCGGGCCCAGAGTCCTTTGATCTCGATCCGCCGGATATAGTCTGCCTGTTGTTCCATAATATTCAATTTTAATCAAGGCAAATATAAACAAATCATGCGACAAATTGGTTACCTTTGCAGCAGTTTTCAATAAAGGTAACAATTAAAAGGTATACACAGACTTATGGGCAATAACAAGAATCTGCACGGACATCTGTTTGCACTCACGGCAAACGTTATGTGGGGACTGATGTCTCCTATCGGCAAATCGGCACTTCAAGAGTTTTCAGCTATCTCCGTCACCACGTTTCGTATGGTAGGTGCGGCAGCGGCATTCTGGATACTTTCCATCTTCTGCAAACAGGAGCATGTGGACCACCGCGATATGCTGAAGATTTTCTTTGCTTCCCTCTTTGCTCTGGTTTTCAATCAGGGGATATTTATCTTCGGGCTTTCGATGACTTCGCCTATCGATGCTTCTATCGTAACGACTACTCTGCCGATAGTTACCATGATTGTGGCAGCCATCTATCTGAAAGAGCCGATTACGAACAAGAAAGTACTGGGTATTTTCGTGGGAGCTATGGGAGCGCTTATCCTTATTATGAGCAGTCAGGCAGCGAGTAGTGGTAACGGAAGTCTGATCGGCGACTTGCTTTGTCTGGTTGCGCAAATCAGTTTCTCCATCTATCTGACGGTGTTCAAGGGGCTGTCTCAGCGATATTCGGCAGTAACCATCAATAAATGGATGTTTATCTATGCTTCGATGTGTTATATTCCTTTCTCTTATCAAGATATTTCGGTCATTCAATGGACCAGCATTCCAATGGTTGCCATTTTGCAGGTATTGTATGTCGTACTGGGAGGAAGTTTCCTTGCTTATCTCTGCATCATGACAGCTCAGAAGTTACTTCGCCCTACAGTGGTAAGTATGTATAACTATATGCAGCCGATTGTGGCTACGATTGCAGCAATCCTCATGGGAATCGGGAGCTTCGGCTGGGAAAAAGGAATCGCCATTACACTTGTGTTTCTGGGTGTGTATATTGTGACGCAGAGTAAGTCTAAGGCGGATTTTGAGAAGGCGGGAAAGGAGTTGTAGAAGTTTCCTCATACCGATAAAATAGAGAAAAGCATCAATGGGGATGTGTCGAAACCCTCATAAATTTAGAAGGGGGGACACATTCCCATTGATACTTTTCTTCTATAGATTCAGCTATCTTTAGTTAGCCAGAATCGTTATCTCCGCACCGGACGCAAAATCCTGTCCATTCTGTTCGCTTAAAGCCGTGAAACGGATATAACGTGCCTTCACCGGTTTGTCAAACAAGACTCTCTTTTCTTTGGAGTCCCTTGCGAACGTTCCTTTATTAACAGGCTCTCCCCATTCTTTTCCATCCATGCTGACCTGAATAGAGTAATCCTTGATATTACCGTTTCCTCCATTCTGTCGTGGCAGGTAAGTAAAGCCTTTGATTTCCTTGACTTCACCGGCATCCAGATCTACCCAATGCGGGTATTTGGCAACTGTCACCGAATACATGGTATGCCAGATGGTATTCGGATCACCATCAGTCAGATGAGAAGCATCGCCTTCACCCGATTCCTGACTACTGGCGTATACGACTTGCGTCTGAATGCTTTCTATTTTCTCAAACTTCATCGTGCTGCTGATATCCTTACTATCCTTATACCATGCCTTGATCGTACCTCCGTTACGCATAGGGACAGGCTCTGTGTATTCCTGCACTTTCTTACTTCCGTCAATGCTATAACAAATGACAGCATCTTTCTTTGCCGAAGTCAATTCGACCATTCCGGCAGGGGTACGTGTGATAGACAGAGGAAGATCTCCCGCAGGGGCAACATTGGCAACGACACTCAGTTCCTTACCGGCAGGACGAATGATGAAGCCCATGCTGTGCTGATTGGCAAACACACGGTCGTGTACGAGAGGACCTCCCTGGCCACAACTGTTACCACCCAGACCGGTCACTGCACAATCCAAATGCAGATAGGTATCGCCTGCCTTCGGCAACTGATAAGGATGGGAAGCCAAAATCAAGTCGAGAGCCGAGTACTGAAGTGCCGAAGCCGAAAGACGGTCGGTAGCTACGAAGACAACTCCATTCCCTGCCTGATTGGTCAATGCACACCAGCGAACATCTTCGTGATTGCCCATATCCTGAGGTTTTGGGAAGTTTACGAACTCACCTGCTACGCTATTCGTATACTGTTCGATAAACTGTCCGCTCTTACGGTCGGCATAGTTATCTATCGGTCCGCGTCCATAGTAAGTGAAGTTACTGTATTGTTGTGGAACTTTCATCACATAACCCAAACGTGGCAGAACCAAACTTGAACGATTGGAAGTAATGCTGGACTGCAATTCGATAGAACCGTCCGGATACACTGTCCATATCTGGTTAGTGACAAATTTAAAGTCATTGCTACCGAATTTTCTGTCGGTCAGTTCTTCGATGCTATTCTTACCGGAGCTTGTACCACCCTTAATGCGTGCGGCATTCGGTGCCTGAGATTCTACCGTAAAACTCAATACCAAAGTGCCATTGCCTTTATTCAGTACTTTATATTCAGTTGCTTTATGAATCAGATTGTGCAAACCATGTTCGAACCAGGGGGCATAGAACCAGTTATCATTGTTTGTAAAAGCACGGAGAGCATCGAGCTTCGGACCGTTGCCATCGGCGATAACAGTCTCGTTGCCATACTTCAGACTGTAGATACTTCCGGTTTGCGGGTCAAATATGGCTTCAAAGTCAGCTCCCTTTATAAGGATGCGCTTCGTATCCTTGTCCAGTACGAATCCATCCTGTTTTGCTGCACCGGCAGTTACTTCACTGATGGACGGGCGGTCTGTAGCCTCCTTTATCAAAATCTGTTCTTCTGCCATCGGAAAGCCTTTGGCAGCCCAAGGTCTTTGATCTTTCAGTATAAACTGTAGTTTCATAAAGTACTCAGCATCTTTCTTAAGAGGGGCATGATCATACGGCAGAGTGATCTGTGCACGTTGGCGTGGAGCTATATTGATATCCATCGGTTTACCGGTCATTATCGGTTTACCGTCTTCATAAAGCGAATATACCAACTGGTAATCTTCCGCCAAGTTCTTAAAGTAGTACTTATTGAAGATCTCAAATACCCCCTTTTCTGTATCTATTGCCTTTACGCCGATGTGCTGATATACCTTTTTCACTTCATAGTACTGAGGCTTCGGTTCAAGGTCACCAAACACGATGCCGTTCATTACAAACTGACCATCATTGGGAGTATCGCCAAAGTCTCCACCGTAAGCCAGATAACGGACACCTGTCTTCGGGTCATAATTGTACATAGACTGGTCTACCCAATCCCAAATGGCACCTCCACAGAAGAAATTGGTCGACTCCATAGCTTCCCAGTAATCTATCAGATTACCGCAGGCATTCCCCATTGAATGGGCATATTCGGATATATGGAACGGATACTTGATATCATATTTCCCCTGCACGGCCCCACGTACCCAGCCGATAGACGGATATTGGTTGGAACCCATATCTACAATGTCATTATTACGCTCATATTGCACAGGACGGGAAGTATCAAACTTCTTCAAAGCATCATAAGCCGCCACAAAGTTCTTGCCCGGTCCGGCTTCATTGCCCAACGACCAGATAACGATAGAAGGATTGTTGACATTGGCACGCACCATTTCCATCACACGTGCCACGTGCGCATTTTTCCATTCCACCGGATGAGAGAGGGAGGCAGCACCATAATAATATTCGTGCGATTCTATATTCGCCTCATCTTCGAGATAAATACCGTATTTGTTGCACAGGAAATACCAATACGGATCATCCGGATAATGTGAATTACGTACATGATTGATGTTGGCACGCTTCATCAGCATAATCTCTTTTTCCATCATCTCACGGGTAATGGCGTGCCCTACTCCCGGATTGGATTCATGTCGGTTCACCCCTTTCAGTTTGACCGTCTTTCCGTTCACATAATAATAACGTCCGGCAAGTCCGAATTCATCTTCGGAAGCAGGAGTATCCTTAATCTCCACTTTGCGGAAACCGACAATGGTGGAAACCATTTCAACGGTTCTGTTCTTCTTATCCTTCAATTCGGCTACCAACGTGTAGCGATACGGAAATTCAGCCGACCACTTATTAGGAGCCTTTACCTTAAGAACAGTCTGAACACTACCGGTTTCATTCGGAGCGATTTTGTCGATCACAGGAGATAAGAATCCATCTACCAAGGTATTCTCATCAGAATACAGTTTGTTGGCATATAAAGAGTAATATACCTTGTAGTCTTTGATGGCTTTCTTATCCAGATTACGGATTTCGGCATTGACAGTCAGAGAACCGTCCGTATAAGTCGCATCCAAATCGGGTGTGGCAACCAAGTCACGGAAATGAACTTTGGGAACCGAGTACAAGGCAACCGTACGGAAGATGCCCGGCAGACGGAACATATCCTGCGCTTCGAGGAAGGAACCGTCCGAACTACGATACACTTCGGCGGCTACGGTGTTCTTGCCTTTCTGTAAATAGGGAGTGATATTGAAATTAGCGGTATTACGCGAATTCTTGGAAAAACCTACGTACTGACCGTTGATCCACAGATAGAAGAATGAATCGACACCATCGAAGCTGATAAAGACTTCGCGTCCGTCCCAGTCCTGCGGGATTTCGAAATCACGGCGGAAGGAACCTACTTCGTTCCGATCCTTGTAAGTAGTCCAGTTGGCAGGAGGAGTACGCATCACGCCTCCGCGCCAGTCATCCACCTTCACGCTGTGCTGGAAGATTACCGGTTGGTTGACGTAGATAGGCGTTCCGTACTTCTGGCTTCCGTCCTTTTGAATGCCATAAATATTCCAGCTTGAAGGCACGGGAATCGCATCCCATGAGCTGACATCATACTCAGTCTGATAGAAATCTTTGGGGCGGGAGTCGGGGTCGGGTGCCCAGTGAAACTTCCAGTCACCGTCAAGTGACTGCCAATACTTACTGTTTTCCGGCAATACCTTGCGGGCATTATCCAAATGCTGGAACGGAAAGAAATAAGCATGCGGCTGCTCTTTGTTGAGCGCCAGGTTTTCGGGAGATTCCCACTCTTTTCCTGTAGGAGCATTCACCGAACCATAGGTGAATCCTTCTAACGGTTGGTCTGCAAAGCTCTGTATTGACAAACTACAACACAAAAGCCCGGTTAATAAGGTTTTGTTCATTAGGTGTAAAGTTAACAATTGGTTATTAATTAGGGTATAGTTATCGGGGGTAAATGTTCGGTCGTTTTAATCCATCACTGTTTCTGCATTATCATCGTTTTAATTCGTCAAAATAGGTATCCAGCAGGCTCTTAGCAGCGATAAACGAAGTAAGATTTCCCTGCAGCACTTGTTGTTCCTTCTCCTGAAGCATCGCTTCAATCCGAGGATTGTGATAGAAGCTATCACGGAGCTGTTCATTGATCGTCTCGTACATCCAGTACTTGCTCTGTTCATTACGGCGATATCCAAAATAACCGTTCTTCTTCACGAAGTCGATATATTCATACACCATGTCCCAGATTTCCTTCACGCCGATATTATAAAAACCGGAGTAAGTCAGCACCTTCGGAATCCATCCCGATTCGGGAGCCGGAAACAGATGCAGCGCATTACGGAACTGACTGGCAGCCAACTTGGCAGGTTCCAGATTATCTCCGTCGGCTTTGTTGATGACAATACCGTCCGCCATCTCCATGATTCCTCGTTTGATGCCTTGCAATTCATCTCCCGTACCTGCCAACTGAATCAGCAGGAAGAAATCTACCATAGAATGAACAGCCGTTTCGCTCTGTCCCACTCCAACGGTTTCTACAAAGATTTTATCAAATCCGGCAGCCTCACAGAGCACAATCGTTTCACGGGTCTTCCGGGCAACTCCTCCCAACGAACCTGCTGAAGGGCTGGGGCGGATAAACGATTTGGGATGTACGGAAAGTTGTTCCATACGTGTCTTGTCTCCCAGGATACTGCCTTTACTGCGCTCACTGCTAGGGTCGATAGCCAGCACCGCCAACTTACCGCCTTTTTCGAGCACATGCAGACCGAATACGTCAATCGAGGTACTCTTTCCCGCACCGGGCACTCCACTGATACCTACACGGATGGAATTGCCGGAATAAGGCAGACACTTCTCGATCACTTCCTGGGCGACAGCCTGATGTTCGGGCTTCACGCTCTCTACCAGTGTCACAGCCTGACTGAGAATAGTGACATCGCCTTTCACAATACCTTCTACAAATTCCGCTACCGAAAGCTGACGCTTTTTGGGCTTACGTTTCAAATAAGGATTCACGGATGAGGGCTGTTCGATGCCTTTATTGACAACGAGTCCTTTATATTCTTCGTTATTTTCAGGATGTTCCATGGCAATAAGAGTTAGCGTTTGATATTTATTTCAACTTTCGGACGCAACGGGTCGTTTGTAATCATCAAGATACGTAAATGATGTTTCTTATTACCTACATCCCGCTTGTGGATCGTCACTTTCAACTTGGTCATTCCGTCCGGCGGAATGACCGTCTTTTTCAGTCTTACTCCTACAGAAGAGTTGAATACCTGTAACTTGCTGATAACTAACGGGGTCTTTCCCGCATTAGCGATCAATATATCATGGCTGACTTTATTCTTCTTGATCAACGGAATACTCAGGTCAATATTCGTCTCCGAGATGTGGATGGAAGGAGCATTCAAAGAATCTTTCTCCGTCATACGCGAGAAATCGGGAAGAAGAATGGCCGAAACGGGTATCTCATTGTCTTCACTCACTTTATCACCGGAGAAACGGGACAAGTAGACAGAGGTCTGTGTCAGTCCGAAGTCCTGCAGCTGGCTGGCATCCAGTGTCAGCTTGATCGTTCCTTTTTTACCTTTCAGCAGTACTTTAGGTTCCGCTTCCATCTTCAGATAAGGAGGCAGGTGCATCAATACCGGTTCGTACGGACGGTCGGAAAGATTGGCAATGCTGAACGTCATGGACGGTTGCTGTCCGCGATAGACATCGGGGAAGGAGAACTCGTCACGGTCAATGCGGATATTGCCGATGGCATACGGAAGAAGTTTTGAATAATCTTTGATTTCCTGCACTACCTCACCGGTGAATTTCAGATAAACCAAATTCGGAGTGGCATTGCTGTATATGCCTATCGACTTATCAAAACGTCCCAGCGCTTTCGCGTCAAAAGAGGCTTTCACAGTTCCTTTGGCACCCGGAGCAATGGGTTCCTTTGTCCAGTCGGCTACTGCACAGGCACAGGAAGTTGTGACATTGGTCAGCACTAACGGCTCGTTTCCGGTATTGGTGATGGTATATTCTACTGTTACCGGCTTTTTCCATTCTATTTGTCCAAAGTTGTGCGTCTCCTTGTTAGAGGAAATACGAGGTTGGGCAACAGCCGCCAAAGTGACAGTAAGCAGAGTAAATATCAATAGTAAAGTACGTTTCATGTGATATATTTTATTTTGGTCCACAAATGTAGGAGTTTTAGATGAGTTTTTCATCACAGATTACATAGATTAACACCGTTTGAGAAAATACTTTACCCTGTGACAACTCCTGCAACGCAGTATTCATCAACAAAAAGTTCCCCACCGATGAAGGTAGCCTTCATCGGTGGGGAACACCTTCCTTATCGGTGACGAGTGCCCTGCTCACCGGTGGAGAAGAAATCTTCTCTGTGCGTTATTTAATAATAATTGTCATCGAAGCCGAGTGCGAAGCGTATTCCGGCGCATAGGCGCATTGCATGGTTGCCAAACCTGTCTCATAGGTTCCTACTCTGCTGATACGATAGCTATGCTCCAACACATACACTCCTTTTCCTAAATGATCAAAGAAGAAATTGGTGGAAGCATCCTTGATGTCTACGTAATAGCCGATTCCATTACTCCAGTTGTAACCGGATACGCTGCCGATCGGTTCGAAGCAGGCGCCCCGCTGGTCTTTCAACTGTACGAAGTCCATCGGACGGTCTGCACGAATACTCAAACGGGAAACTACTTTATCGCCTACCTGAAGAACGGTCTTTTCTGTAATAGGCTGTAGTTGAGGAGCATTGTTCACCATACGTTCCACATACAGTTGCTTTTGCACATTCAGTTCTCCTCCCTGTTGTCTCACATCCTTGATGGGTGATTCATATTCCGCATAAACGGCTCCCCACGCAATGCCCGGATTTCTCTTTTCGACTTCTATCTTACGGGCGTCCACTACATTCTTCTGTGTAAACGAGCGTTTGATATAGCCCAGTCCCGGTACGGTAGTCTTGCTTGGAGAGACAGTTTCCAGCACTTCATTGGCAATGACAATACGCACGTCTCCCTGATTGTCGAGCAGGTTTACGCCTTTCATCAGTAAGGCATAGACGGCATCGGCAGTAGCTACCGGAGAATTCCACTGTTGGGTCTGCTTCTGTTTGAGCAGCCAAAGTTTCATTTCTTCTACGGTATCGTTATTTCCGCCTGTCAGTTCCAGTGCTTCCATCACGTCTACATGAGCCTGCATTTTCATTCCGCCCCAGGAATAGGGATTTTCATTGAAGGCAAAGAACATTCCCTGTTCATCCGTCTTCGTCAGATGTTCTTTCAGTGAAGCGATGAATTCCTGAGCTTCTTTCTTCCGTCCGGCCTTATCCAGAATGATAGCGGCAATCGCTTTCGTATCCATCGAAGCGGTCGGAAGCATTTCGCCTATCTTGGACAGATAATAAGTATAGGCGGCTTTATTGGAAGCCGGAACTTGTTCGCCGGACAGAGCGATCAGATATAGATATTGCAAGATACTTCCGGAAATCCCTGTAAACTTCACCCCGTCTTTCTGTGCTTTGAGAATTTCTCTATATTCCTTCAGAGCTTCCTGATGGAGATAGGTAAAGGCATTCTTCTGCAAGGCAAGCGCCGTGCCGCTTGGTTGCTCACCTGTCATCATAGCCAGGCGGGCATTCAATTCGGCAATGTAGGTAGTGACGTAACGGCTACCGGTCATACCTTTATACCACGACCATGCTCCGCTTGAATTCTGCAACTCCTGTAATCTTGTCAATGCGGCAATGTTGTTGCTACGGATATTGTTCAGATCGAACAGAGTGGCGATACGTTCTTTCTGCTGTTCTTCCGTTTGCGCTTCGAGTACCCACGGAGATTCGGATAACAGGATATTCTTCACTTCCTGGTTCTTTTGCAGGTTGCTCAGGAAGGTTTCTTTGGTTCCCCCCTGTAGCTTCCAGCTATCGAATACGGCTTTAATACGTGGCTGGCTGTTCATGATGTAGGAAGCCAGTGTATTTGCGTAGTAAGCGGTAGCCCACGAAATGGCATTATTATTTTCCGGAAGGCTCAATGAAGGCAATGCCTGAATAGCATACCAGGCAGGATTTCCGGTAAATTCAACGGTTAGTTTACGGTCGGTTGCCGTCTTACTATGATGATTGAACAGGCTGTCGAGAGAGAAAGTACGTGTTTCTTCTCCACGGACAGGCATCGGAAGCGTTTCTACCAGATGCTCTTTATTACTAAGCACGGGAAGTAGCTGCTGTTCACCATCACTGAAGGTACCGCTGTCGGCTATCATCCGGCATCCCAGTATCTCGTATTTATCACTCACGGTAAACATGAAACTGACGCCGATTGTCTTTCCGGCCTCTACAGTAAACTTCTGTTTTTGTGTGCTGATTACCTTTTCCGTCATCGGATCAAAGAGAATCATGCTCACCGTACCGGCCTGCGGCTTTCCAGTCATGTTGGAAATGGAGGCGGCAACAGATGTCTTATCTCCGACACGTACGAAACGAGGTAGATTAGGAGTCAGCATAAATTCTTTGCTTGTAGTGGCTTCACCGTCCAGTGTGCCCATCAGCATACCTTTGGTATGAGAGTAACCGCGGAAGTTCCAGCGGGTCAGGCTTTCGGGCATAGTGAAGGAGAAGGAAACTTCGCCTTGTTCATTGGTACGAAGTTGTGGGTAGAAGAAGGCTGTTTCCGCAAGGTTCGTACGCAAATCGGCGGGAGCTTCGGGAAGAGTTTCTTCTTCGGATGCGCCGTCCAGCTTGCCTGCCTCTACTGACACTAACTCTGATTCAAATACCGCATCCTCAGCAACACTTCCAGCCAAAGCAGGTACATATTTTGCTTCCGCCTTGCTTCTCGAAACGCCCCGTATCATCATACTGGCCGTCATTGAGGCCTGCTTTTGCACGCCATATCCTCTGACCATCACTCCCGGCACCATTCCATTCAACGCCTGGTCCATCGACATCGTTCCCTGCGTCACAAAATAGTCATATTCCATTGTCGGTACTTTGAAGTATTTATTATTCCACCAGTAATTGAACGAATTATTACCGAAATATCCGCCCATCCAACTAGAATAAGGGATGATCTGATTATAGAATACACTGAAATTCTGTTTTCTATTCCATATCTTATCCAGCGAAGCATCGTACATAGTTGCTAGCATTTCTGCCTCGGCAGCCTGTCCCTGCGGTGTCTTAATAGTCAGTTTCCATTCTTCTTTCTGTCCGGGACGCAGTTTATCACGGAATACTTCCCATTTCATGGTCAATGTCTTGTCCGGCAGACGCTTTTTCAGCCTTGCCTGTTCCTGATAGACTTGTCCGTCTCTTACCATACAGAAACTTACCAGTACTCCGTCACCATAGCTTTCCTGATATGGATATTTAAAATGTACAATTGTGTCGGACAGATTCATAGTCTTGCTTTCCAGCAACTTATTACCGGAGAATACATTCATCATCACATAAGCATCTTTTTTCGAAGTTCCGAAGCAGAACACGGCCGGATGCGTTGCATCAAATTCCGTATTTGCCTCATAGAACCAAACGGTCGTTTCTACCGGCGGACGGTTATCTTCGCGGGAGAAAAGAATGGTGTTGGCCTCAGCCGTCACTTCTTTGCCCTGTCCATCTTTTACGACTGCCTTCAACACATACGGTCCGGAAGGAAGGTTTCCCCACTCAATCGTCATTTCTTCGTTGGAAGTAAATGTACCTGTTGCAGCCGGATTCTCGTCCAGTTGCTTGAAGTCCGCATCTTTCGCCTGATAGAGGGAGAATGTACCTTTTACTTCAACAGGCTGCCCATTCAGATTCTGTACCTTAAATACTGTGTTAAACGGTTGATTCTTACAGGTCTTCTCTTTTAATTCTGTTTGTAGAATCAGTGAACGGTTACCTGCTGCTATCACATCTGTAGACGACTGTGTTTCACCTGCTACATTGGTTGCAGTAGCCTCTATCGAGTAGCGGTAATAGATTCTGGTATTATTCTTATAGGCGTTATTTTCTTCCAAAAAAACCGGAATCGTAAATTCCCCGTCCTCATTGGCAATTACCTCACCGGAAGCAATCTGCGTACTTTCCGCCAGTCTCCAAAGATCGACAACAGAACGCTTCACTGTATATTTTACCGGAAGGTCTTGCAGCAACACACCGCTATAAGACTGTATCTTACCTTTCACCTCTACCTTATCGCCCAATTGATAACTGCCCTGCTGCTTGTCGAAAGTAATATCAAACGTCGGACGTTTATAGTCCTCCACGCGAATATTCGTTCTTCCCTCGCCGGCTTTCAACGAAAACATCCCATTCAGACAAGCGGATGGCAATGCAAAATCGACAGTAAACGAGCCGAATTCATTGGTACGAACCGCTTTCTGTCCAACTTCCTGATTATTTGCATCCATCAAAACAACAGTATAGTCCTTGTTCGGAAGTACATTTGCCGTATCAGATTTCTGTACATAGGCAATTCCTTTCACATATACGGTCTGACCGGGACGGTACAAAGAACGGTCCGTCAACAAAGTCATTCCTTCGGAGACCTTGTTTTCATCTCCGTAATATCCATAACTTCCACCGTAAATGCTTTGAAACGGCATACCGGTATCGATACCTTTAGCAGCTTTCAAATATCTGTATTCGGATTTCCAGGGGAAGACAACTTTGCCATCTGCCCCGGTTATATATTCCTGCAATACTTTTTCGTCATTCGTATAAAGAGTTATTTTCGCATTCGGTATAGGGTGTCCCGTTTGTCCATCCAGCGTCACTACCTCATATTGATTTCCCGGTAAACGGCAGGTCAATACTTTGAAACGTGTCACATTGAATTTGCTTTCACTGTCTCTCTTGGCACGAATATCCGGAACGATACGCATTACATATTGTCCGACTTCCGGCGCTTTAAAGGTAAATACCGTATCCTGCGTCCGGTAGTCTTCGGGACGAAGAACTGCAAAGTGCTGTTCCTTTATCAACTTCTTTGCCTGATAAAGACGAAGTGTAAATCCATCCAGATTCTTGTGCGAAGCTCTTATTTCGATTTCCTCACCAGGGAAAGCTGTTGCAGCCGCAGTTACATTCAGAAACGGTGACAGGATATCTTCGCGCAAATTCTTCAGAGCGTTAATTCTACGATAACCGGGGTATAAACGGATGGCCTCATCGCAAAGCTGCAAAGCTGACGTTTGCTGTTCTTTTTCAATCGCATAGCGAGCCTGGGCCAAATAAACTTCAGCACAAATACTCTCTGATTTAAATCTGCTTTTCAGTTCATTCAGTGCAGTAACGTAGGTATCTTCTGTTAATCCCGACAATCCTTTCTTCAGTCCGAAAGGCCGGATGTTTCTATCTGAATCACGTCTCCACTCTAAATAGCTGAGCGCTGTCAACACATAGCCTTCTTTCAAACCGGATACTTTATAAGCAGCAATCATATTTCCATAAATTGCTATAATATCCTGTTTCACCGAAGATTCTTTTTCAGCAGACGAATCTTCCGAAATATCTTCCACCGGAGTGGCACGATCCAATCCCGCTACCTGCTGTAAAGCTACAATACCGCGGGTAGCCAGCAGATGATACATATCATGATGATAGTATTCACTTGTTTCGCCCAACTCAACAAAAGGAATATAAGTACGTGAAGATGTGTTAAGCAATAGTACGGAATCCGCCATTGCTTCCTTTACGTTTGTTCTCACTTTCTCTACAAACATGTTTGCTGTCCACTCCCTCATATCTGCCGAAGGAGCTTCACCTACAATCTCTGCCCGTTGCCGGAGTTGCCATTGATTGTTAAAAGCATACATTGAATAAATCTCGGCTATCAGCGAATGTAATACAGCTCGGTCCATGGGTTGGTCAGTTTGCTTTGCCCACAGTTCCAAACCATTCAGGTTCGTATACAGGCTATCTGGGGTCAGCATATCCCGGTATCTCATCCGCCACATATACGCTTTCAGCATTTGTGGAGAGTTCTTTTCTTTCTCCCCTTTCTGATAAATCTCGCCAGTCAGTTTTATCACAGTCTCAGGCAGGCTCTTCTTTTCTGCCTGCTCCACTTGTTTCCATAATTTGTCGTAAGTTTGTGCCTGCACTGCCGGAATCACTCCCAGACATAATAGCACCAGCATACAAATCTGCCTTATTTTCATAATCTTTCCAGTTTAAGTTTGATATATATCTGTATAAATAACAAAGTAAGGAATAAAAGTTTAAAGATTTATTCTTTTTCAATTAATTTTCAATAATTGTCTTATTTCATCTGATACCAAATTTGAAAAAGAGACAGCAATGTTCGATTTTTAAGATTATATTAGAAATTCAGTTGATCAAAAAATAGTGAACCAGCAAATAATTCGCATAAATAAGTGTAATAATATGCAGAAACATAGACTAATATTACATAAAAGTACGTGAAATATGCATCTTTTCTTACCAACAAAACCTTCATTGGTTTAAAACCAACGGGATGTTCCTTTTAAACCAACGACTCTTTCCTCACCGAGGAACTTATTTATCACTGGCCAAAAAGTAATAAAAGAGGCATAGGGAGGCTATTTTTCTCTAGTTTATCGACAATAACAAACATGATAACAATAGCATAATGAATCATCAAATTTCAATAAAGTTACCAAATAACCAGTTTAAGATCAAGACAGCTTCAATTTAATCACAAAACCATCCAATTCATAAAAAGAGTAAATATCATAGTTACAAATGCCGAAGCTTTTTCATTCTATATTTATATGATGTTGGCATTAGCGCCTTCCTGACTGTTTAAATATTCCCTTTTTAAGAAGGTCATTTTTTCACCATGAGACCGATATATACACAAATAGAAATAAAACAGGTGAGGAGCTAAAAGAATGTATCGTAATATGGGAAGAAAACAAGAGTATATTATGTGAAAAGAAATACGAAAATAAAAATGGAAGAAAACAACAATATACTTTTTGATCTTTGATTTTCCCCTATTTAGTTCTATCTTTGTCTATGTTTCATATAAAAATGTAATTTAGATGGACGAGAGATTCAGACGATACCCGATAGGAATACAGAATTTCGAAGATTTGCGAAATAATGGTTATGTGTACGTTGATAAAACGGAGTTAATTTACCGTTTGACAAACACAAATAAGGTTTATTTTTTAAGCCGTCCCCGACGATTCGGGAAAAGTCTGCTAGTATCTACACTCGAAGCTTATTTTTCCGGAAAGAAAGACTTGTTCAACGGATTGGCAATGGAAACTCTGGAAAAAGAATGGGCTGTTTATCCGGTGCTACATATTGATTTCAGTGTGAGTAAATATATGACTGCCGAAGCGTTATCAGCCGTCATTAATTACCAGTTACTGCAATGGGAAAAATTATATGGACGCGAAGAAGGAGAAACGACTTTCAGCCTTCGTTTAAAGGGAATCATACAACGCGCATATACACAGACCGGCAAACCAGTTGTGATACTTGTAGATGAATATGATGCTCCCATGCTGGACAGTAATAACAATACGGAATTGCAAATAGAAATTCGTGATATTATGCGCGATTTCTTCAGCCCTTTGAAAGCGCAAGGCCAATATATCCGTTTCCTTTTTATCACAGGTATCAGCAAATTCAGTCAAATGAGTATCTTTAGCGAACTGAACAACTTGCAAAATATCAGTATGTGGGATGAATATAGCGCTATATGCGGCATTACCGAACAAGAGGTACACACACTGCAAATCGATATCGAACAGATGGCTCAAGCCAATAACGAAACATATGAAGAAGCTTGTACTCATCTGAAACAACAATATGACGGATATCATTTTAGTGAAAATAGCGAGGATATTTATAATCCATTCAGTCTGTTCAATGCTTTCGCACAAAAAAAGTATTCCAATTTTTGGTTTTCTACCGGTACTCCCACTTTTTTGATAGATCTACTACAAGAAAGCAACTTTGATATCCGTGAGTTGGATGACACTACTGCTACAGCAGAACAATTTGATGCTCCCACTAATAGAATTACCGACCCCCTTCCAGTACTTTATCAAAGCGGCTATCTCACTATTAAAGGATATGACCCGAGTTTTCAGCTCTATACCTTAGCTTACCCCAACAAGGAAGTCAGGAAAGGATTTCTCGAATCTCTCATGCCTGCTTATGTACATTTGCCCGCACGAGAGAATACATTTTATATAGTATCATTTATTAAAGACTTACGTGCCGGAAATTTGGATGGATGCCTGGAAAGACTAAAGTCCTTCTTCGCTTCTATCCCTAATAAGTTAAATAATAAAGAAGAGAAACATTACCAAACCATCTTCTATCTATTTTTCAGGCTGATGGGGCAATATATAGATGTGGAAGTAGATACAGCTATCGGAAGGGCTGACGCCATTGTAAAATTACAAGATACCCTTTATGTCTTTGAATTTAAAGTGGACGGTACACCGGAAGAAGCATTGGCGCAGATTAATAGTAAGGAGTATGCCATTCCCTATCAGGTGGGAGACTGGAAAATAATAAAAGTGGGGGTAAACTTTGATAGTGCGACAAGAACTATCGGAACATGGAAAACAGAAAGATAAAGAACGCGGATTAACCACTATACAGCCTAAATGACAGAATAAAAAGTGGGGATAACGTTTTCAATAACGCATCCCCACTCAAGCTTAGTTAATGTACTGAATCTCATTTTTCAATTCTGTACCCCCATGAAAGCATTTCGTTGCGACCTACTTCACTGAGGATTTTTCTAATTAATGAACTCATTTTCTTTGCCATAATCTTTAAACCTTTAAAATTACTAATACCTGAAAACTAAAAAACTTAAATCTTCTCTTTGGGGAGTATGCCAAGTGTTGAGTATCCCCAAACATGTACATCGGCATTGCCGATCTTTCTAAACAATCTTTCTAACTTTTTCATTTTGTTATCCTCCTAATTACATGTTTTATAACACAAAAATACGACCATTGTTTATAGATTGAGCCGAAAAAGGAAAGAAATTTATGTTTTATAGCATATTAATTGATTTGCATCAATTAATTTATTTGTTATAAGGCAGAATTATAATTTCAATGGCAGCAAATATGACAAAAAGGCACGGAAGATAATCTTCCATGCCTTTTTACTATATGATACCTATTATATAAATAGGAAAAGAATCCTTATTTCGTCGGAGTCTGTGCTAATGTAGCCACCAGGAAGTCATAGAACTTCTGTACGGTAGGAATCAAAGCTCTTTCATCCGGTGAGTGCGGCGAACGCAATGTCGGACCAAATGAAATCATATCCAACCCCGGAATGATAGCACCGATAATACCACATTCCAAACCTGCATGAATTACTTTCACTGCGGGTTCTACTCCAAACTGCTGTTTATAAGATTCCTTCATCGCATGCAAAATAGGTGATTCAACGTTCGGCTGCCATCCTGAATAGCCGCCAGTCATTTCTACCTTCATGCCTGCCATAGAGAAGCAAGACTCAAGACTGGTAGTCAGATACTCTTTCATACTATCGCTGGAGCTACGGGCCAGAATCTTAATCTCAGCCTTACCACCGCCAATCGTAATGATAGCCAGATTAGAAGATGTTTCCACCGTATCGGGAACGGTCGGAATCATACGGGTCACACCATTCTGACAAGCAAAGATGGCATCAATCAGATTATCCTGAATTTCTTCGGGCACTTCACCGGCAGGAAGCTCCACACGTTCTGCCGTAAAGCTGATCGGAGTTTCGATTGCAGAGAACTCTTCATTGAACAAGTCTTCGCAATATTTCACCAAGCCCAGCAGTTCCTCTTCGTTTTCAGCAGGAATGGCAAGTACCGCACATGCCTCACGAGGAATCGCATTGCGCATATTACCACCGTCCCAGCTTACCAGGCGGGCTTCATAGCTGGCAACCGCTTCACGCACGAAACGTACCAACAGCTTATTGGCATTGGCGCGCCCTTCATTGATTTCCAATCCGGAGTGTCCACCACGCAAACCTTTCAGACTTACTTTAACAGCGACGTCGCCTTCTTCGGGAGCTACTTCCTTATATTCCAGCGTAGCAGTCACATCCATACCACCGGCACAACCGATATACAGTTCGCCTTCGTCCTCAGAGTCAAGATTCAGCAGGATTTCTCCGTTTACCGTACCCGGTTTCAAGCCGAATGCACCGTACATTCCGGTTTCTTCATCTTTAGTGATCAATGCTTCCAGCGGACCGTGTTTCAGATCATTCGCTTCCAGTACAGCCATGATAGCAGCTACACCCAGTCCGTTATCAGCACCCAGCGTAGTACCTTTGGCTTTTACCCAGTCACCGTCTATATAAGTTTCGATAGGATCTTTTTCAAAATCATGAACTGTATCATTATTCTTCTGAGGAACCATATCCATGTGTGCCTGAAGAATTACACCTTTCCGGTTTTCCATTCCCGGAGTTGCCGGTTTACG
>ERZ773243.1866-NODE-1866-length-20414-cov-22.999902_pt1 | contig 20414 bp, 24 predicted proteins | sample MGYA00580520_ERZ773243 | MGnify/ENA primary metagenome ERZ773243 (study PRJEB29015, sample SAMEA2737747) | human gut metagenome | biome: human gut; feature: human-associated habitat; material: faeces | place: China | collected 2012 ... | reverse complement strand
GCATCTTTTGCTCCAATTTTCGGGGAAGTTTGGTCCCCATTGTATTCTTTGTCATAATCAACCCCTCATATAATATGCAAAGATAATGCTTTTTGTTTATTTAATAATACATTATGAAGATATTGTCTTATACTGTTTATTCCATAAAGTATAGAATTTAGAAGCATGCTTGCAATCTTTTTACACCCAATTCTATAATCGGACTTGTTACATTGCCAAGCTTATTAACAATATTTCCGTAGTTAGTAATTAATTGCACTGCTTCAGCCAAATGCAATCTTTCTATAATATCTATCTGTGCACTTACTTCTACATCCCTATGAGCATCTATTCCCTTTCTAACACGAGTTAATCCGGCTGTGTTTTCCTCTCTAAACTTGGTAAGCTCTTTTCTTGCAGCAGTAAATGCTCCATAGTCATAACTTGGGAAACAATCCTTAATAAATTTAACAATATCACCAGTAGTATCAACTAACTTTTTTGAAGTTTCATATATAGCTGTATATGCCGACTTAATAACAGTTCGTTGCTCCCATTCGTCAACATCTTCAACGGACAAGCGTTTCAAATATCCCTTCATTTCAATACTTGTCATTTGAATATGCCCCATCGTATTCCATATGGTTAGATTGTCTTTGAATGCGAATTTCTTAGCTTCATAGATAAACAAAGACGCCATACTACATTTTTTAATTTGCTCTTCACAGACAGCAATATTATTTTTACAATGATTTATGCTTAGATGTATTTGCTCTAAACAATTTTGCTCCATTTGCAATGTTTCATTAAGAGTATTCTTTAGCTCTTTTGCATTGTCACTTATCCGTTGTTGTAAGAAATAGTCTAAAGGACTTTTTTTATATTTCATATTTATCTTTCTTTTTTGTTATTTCGTTACTCTCTACCTAATCACTGGTCGGTGCACCTGTCCCTATACGAGCTACGGTGAACGGAGAACAGGTAGCCCGTTCTGCCACCTGAGCCACACTTAGATTCCAACGCAAGCGAGCCAACTTAATCTGCTCACCTACAATTTGCATCTTCTGCTCCAATTTTCGGGGCAACTTTGTACCCATTGTATTCTTTGCCATATTTTCTTAATTTAAGGTACAAAGCAACTATGTCGATGACTTTGCCATAGCCAACTCATCATATAATATGCAAAGGTAATACTTTTTATTTATTTAATGATGTATTATACATAGAAAATGCACATCATTGAATAATTAACCATGCACATATCCCTTTTTGAGCAGAAACTCCAAAGATTAAATGTCATGATTTTGTTTGTAAGTGCTATATACACCTATCTACAAACAATATGTTATTCGTTACAAACAATGCAAATTGTTCATCATACACTCATCATATCAAAGAACTATTTTTGCTCGCCAAAAGAAAAAGACTTGACTCTACCTCTCAACTTGACTTTAATGACCGTCATTATATACACGGGCAATAAAGTTAAGTCAAGCAGAGGGAAGAAAAGGCCTCAACTAAATTTTTCTCTTTTGGTCAGCAAATAATATCCGTGAAAATATCTTGCATTTAGTTGACATTCTTGGCGAAAACATCACGGAATTTTGTACCTTTGTAGCCGGATAGAAGACAGGTGAACTTCATTGAGGATGCAATACTGCCTCATAGTTCTGATTCATTGAGAAAAGAGTGTAATACAGCCTTAAAAACAAGTCCAAGAGGTCTCAAAAACAACTTTTCTACCGATTAAATTGCAATAATCTATCATTCAAGCAGCTATGTATGCTGCATCGTCAAGCTCAAGAAGTAAAGAAGAATAATCTTCATTTGCAGAAGCCTTTTGCGGAATGATATAATTTAGCAATAAAACCCCTACATCTTTTTTTACAGTATTTTCATTAAACAAACTATACTTATTATCTTCCAAAAGTCGTCTTTTCACATAAGACAAAACTTGAGCCCGATCAAACTCTTTTCGCTCTTTCTGTAAGCCTTTAAAAAGCCAATCATACAATGTAGCCTCACCACTTGTCACAATCGTAAAATGCAACAACCATAGCGTAGCTAAATCCTCCATATATTTATCCCGACCTGCAACTTCATCAAAAAGATAGTCAGCCAACTCGCTTAAATGCTCCCCATCATACAGGCCAAAAGATTTCAACCAAAAACGAATAGATGAAACCATATTCTTCCCTACACCTAAATCGATTACTGCATCAGGAGCATTAAAATTTCTTTCATGATTCACAAAATCATACCCTTTTTTTAGCCACAAAGACTTGCAAGGAAATGATTCATGACCTGAAAATGTATACTTTATATTCATACAAATCTTATTAACTGAGATAAATACCTAAACGACTTCTTATATACAGTCCTTTTTAAATGTACAAAAATACGATGATTTATTGAAATCACAAAGGACAAATGAACACTTAAAGACAGGGATTCAGAGTCTTTTAATATATTTATCTCATAATCAAGTTCCAGAAAAGTCAGGCCATTCATAAGTTTATTTCACCCTTTCTACTCCATCACATACACCGGCTGATACTTCGTTCCCGCATTCTTCAACATCCCTTCCTTCACCAGTTCACGAATCACCCGCGTAGACTTCGACGAATTAAATCCTGTGAGCTGTTCAAAATCACGGCGTTGCAGGAAAGCATGCGCTTCAAAATACTCAACCAGCTTTTGTTTCATTTCTTCCTCGTCCAACTTGGCAGAATGATGGGTATCATCTACCTCACGCTCCAAGCATACATTCCGGAAACGATTAATCAGATCTTTGTCGGGCGTAAACTTGATGCTTCTCACCTGTACATCGTCATCCTTTATATATCGAGGATTGATGTCTGGCGCACATTTCAGACTCAAACTAAAATAGCCGATACCGTCCAAATGTACGGTGTACCCATCGCTCAGTTTCTCATAAAGTTCATCGTTCAAAGCCGTGATAACTGCTGCTACATCGGCTGGAGAGGCGGTACATTTCTTGTGTATCGCTTCGCGGATTTCACGGGTGGTCACCACATCTTTGGTTATCACTTTTGCATGTAGTTTTGGAGAAGATATGCCTTCTTTTACCGGATTCTCAAACAAGTCAAATTTAATAGCCATAATCGTTTTAGTTATATGATAGTCGTAATTCCTAAAAATGCTCTTACAAAAATACCTCAACACGTTGCTGTCAAGGTCACGACACAAACGTGACGAGATATCAGCACGAACATGTCAAGACCTCGTCACGTACGTGTCGAGGTAAATTTAACTCTATTTTTAAGGAAAAGCAAGGAAACATAATAACATTTCAAAGTTTAATCACAATAATTTTCCACACATATTCTTTTTTAAATAAATAGAAACAATAACCATACAACATAAAATAAGTAATTCTTTTTATTTATTATCATGTTTATAATATCTTTGTAATGAGCAACCTAATAAGTATTTATCAAAATAAGAATCATCATGCTAAAATATATATCACTTCACAAAAATGATACATCTTCAAATGGGCAAATAAGAATTATAGATGAAGACAGACTTTGCTACCTTGTAGAATCTACAAGTAAAGGTGCATATGGCTTACGTACCATATCAAAGTCACTCCTGAAAGAATATATTGATTATTTTGAGAAACACCCCAACGCTTCAGCTAACGATGCTCGTAATGATCTGTCTGGACTGACTCAAATCGATAAGTTTGAATATGGATATACTTCCACATTAACTTTAATGGCCAAAATGGCTTTGGGGAAAGAGAAAATTATCAACATCTCAGGCAACAACAAACTACAGCATAAAAACAAGAAATCGCTTCAAATCATATTCTATGGCGCTCCAGGAACTGGTAAATCATACATTATCAATGAAACAACCAAAAACGAAAGTGTAATTCGTACCACATTCCATCCAGACAGTGATTACTCCACTTTTGTAGGAGCATATAAACCTACCACCATTCAAGTGACAATGCGTGATGTATCCGGACATAAAATTATTGAAGGCGGAAAAGAGGTTAAGGAGGATCGTATTGTGTACGAATTTGTAAACCAAGCTTTTCTTCAGGCCTACATACAAGCATGGAAATATTATGCTGAAACCGCTGTTGATACAGAACCACGAAAACAATATCTCATCATTGAAGAAATAAATCGTGGCAACTGTGCTCAAATCTTCGGAGATCTATTCCAGCTTCTAGACCGAAATGACACTGGATTTTCAGACTATCCCATTTATACAGACAACGATATGAGAAAGCAGCTTCTTAAAGCTTTTGAAGGGCTTTCTATTTCCCAATACGAAAGTATCAACAGTTTGTATAACGGACGCAACGTTATAGAGCAGGTACTCAAAGGAGAAATCCTGCTTTTGCCGAGTAATTTATATATTTGGGCAACAATGAATACCAGTGACCAATCGCTCTTTCCTGTAGATTCAGCCTTTAAACGCCGCTGGGAATGGCAATACATGCCTATTGGCAAAGGTTATGATGACAGCGGAAATGAATTAAACTGGAAAATATGTATAGGAACAAACGAATACGACTGGTGGTCGTTCATTGAAAAGATCAACCTTCAGATTGGTTCCACAACTAATTCAGAAGATAAGGAACTCGGCTTTTTCTTCTGTAAAGCCCAAAATAACCGTATCAGTGCAGAAACCTTTGTTGGAAAAGTCATATTTTACCTGTGGAATGATGTGTTTAAAGACTATGGATTTGACAGTACTATTTTCAAAGACACAGATGGTAGCACACTTTCCTTTGACAAATTCTATAAAGCAGACCGCAATGGAAAAGCTATCGTACAAAACGAGAAAATTGACTTATTCCTAAATAATTTAGAAGTAGAAATGAGCGGTGATTCTGAAAATCTCTTTTTAGACGAAAACGGTAACACAGAAAATTCGCCGACAAAAGATTTTTCCAGATATTCTTTAAACGGAAATGGAAGTTACAGCAAAGGAGGAATCGTTTATGAAGCGATAAAGCTGTATGCTGAGAAGAATCCGGAAATGAGTGCACAAAAAATAGTTGAAGCATGGCTTTCACTTTCAATAAATATTTCTAATCTGATAGAAACAGATGAAATGTGGAATAGAAGAAAAGAACTGACTAAAGATGCCAGATTTGAATCAAAATCGAAAGCTCTTACCCTGCACAACGGAGAAATCATACACATTTCTAACCAGTTTAATGTAAACCGCATAGAAAACTTTATCAATTGTGTAAATGCACAAAATTGGAATATCAGAATTGAGAAATTATGAAAATCATCATAGAAGGACATAAATATTTTGCGGCAAAGGTAAAAGACATTCTCCATGGCATTGATGCCTTGGAAAATGTGGAAGGTTACGTAGTTCTGAATTACGTGGGGTATTTTTACAACACCCAAGTGCACGACTGCGTATTTATTTTGCCCAAAGTCCTTCTGGAAGATATAGACGGAAAAGAATTGGTTTTCGGGAAATATGAACCTGAAAACATCATTAATCTCGATACTAGCAATCTGCTTACTCAGAAGGAAAAGAACTTTATTTATGAGTTTTCTGTTTGGATTTACCGCACAATTGATGTATTCAGAACAGACCAGAATAACCAGACAGACATCGTATTTCATAAGAAAATTGTTCAGATAGGAAAAGGAAGCCGCAGGCTAAGCAACACATTTCTAGATATATTACTTTCTCTCATCCAGTTCAATAAGAATAACAGAAGTTTTTTCTTTTTCGTCTTAAAAAACCTGCATTCTGGGTATAATAAAATCAACTGGACACGTACCATAGGGACAACTACAGCTCTTGTACAGAACAATCGCCCTGTATACCTAAATCCCATCAACAAAAAACGGCAGATAAATTTTGACGAAGAACTTCTGGTTATATTTTTTTCCATTCTGAATTACATAGGCGACCATTACGGGTTTACCAAAGAAATAGACTGTCACTTCAATCTAATTAAAGGCAAACAGTTTGATACATACCTAAATGGATTGGGTAAGGCTCGTCTGCTTCAAATAAAATACAAATACTTCTCCGACAAAGCACTGGAACTATGGAATCTTTGCTATGCTTTTTTTGATGCAGCCAGACAAGTCCAGATAAATACCGACCAGCAAGAATATCTTCTTGTAAAGAATTTCAATATTGTTTTCGAAGCGATTATTGATGAGTTTATCGGTGAAAAAGATATTCCTAACGGTTTGAAAGAGCAAGAAGACGGCAAAATGGTGGACCATATGTACACTTACAAGAGTCTGACAGCCACCGACGAACAACCTATTTATTACATCGGTGATTCTAAATATTACAAACGAGGCAATGCCATAGGACGGCATTCTGTTTACAAACAGTTTACCTATGCCCGTAACGTGATTCAATGGAACTTGAACCTGTTCATGAATGGCGAAGACGAGAAATTCTGCCTATCCAAGGCAAAAGGAGTCTCTAAATTACGGGATGATCTAACCGAAGGATATAACATTATCCCAAATTTCTTTATCAGTGCCCGACTTAATGAGGAGCTAGATTACAAAGAGGAATTGCAAATTACGGATAAACAACATACCCATTTCAACAACAGACAGTTTGACAACCGACTGTTCGACCGCGACACATTGCTTGTATGTCACTATGATGTAAACTTTCTTTATGTGGTGTCGTTGTATGCACGAAACAATGCCTTACAGAAAGATTCATGGAAAGCGGCAGTTAGAGAGAAATTCCGTCAGGAAATACAAAAGATACTGGAAGAAAATTTCCAATTTCATGCCATGAAAGCGCGTAGCGGGGTAAATGCGGAATCATACATCAAGGAACACTTTCAAGAATTACTTGGAAAAATCTATACACCATATCCAGAAAAAGACATTTATTCATTGGCTCTCAGTAAAGATTTTCCAGATGAGAACCAAACTCTTCTAGATAAGCTAGGGAAATATTTTATTATCCAGAAATGTCAAATGGGAGAAGACCCGAAACCGATGTTTGAACAATACACTTCTGAAATAAGCGGCTTAGTTCCATCAGAGATAATTAATTCTGCAAAAAATGTATTTACAGGACTTATCCGTGTCAAAGATGAGGATTATGAGATTTTCCGCACCCATCAGGCTCAATTATACACGATGGAAAAGATTCCGTCAATTAATCTCATCGAGGTAAAATACTTCCTGCCTATGGTAGGTGGGAAAATTGACGGGTTCTATAAAATCAAAAGGCTTCAGTTCGGCAATTATAAGGATAAAGAGGGTAATACACAACCGTGTCTAAAATTCAAACTTGGAGAATATGTTCAAATTGGAAGTGTCTGGAAATCTATTTACGAGATAATGCGTCCGGGAGAAGTTATCTCTATTGAAAATATTATCAGAATGTATAACGGTGTAAAATAGCAAATAAATGGATGTCCTTACCAAAGACCAGCGACACAAAAACATGGCTGCAATTCATTCGGCTAACACCAAGCCGGAAATGATAGTCAGAAAGTATCTGTTTGTCCACGGATTCAGATATCGCCTGAATCATCCGCGTCTGCCAGGGCGTCCGGACATTGTACTACGAAAATACCGTACCTGCATTTTTATTAATGGCTGTTTCTGGCATGGTCATGAGGGTTGCAAATATTATGTTATACCAAAAACGAATACAGAGTTCTGGGCAAACAAGATCAACCGTAACATCGCACGCGACAAGAAGGTCCAAAAAGAACTGGCTAAAATGGGATGGCATTGTATCACAATATGGGAATGTGAACTGAAACCCCAGAAAAGAGAGCAGACACTTGTTTCGCTGGAATACACGCTCAATCACATTTTTTTAAAAGACCACACTGTCAACTATTATATAAACGAAGAAGAGGAAACATTAAGAGCTGCAGAAGATACAACCTGCTGCTACACTCCCGTCCCCTCAAAATAAACAGCTCCACTCGCCCATCCCACAATTTCAAAGCCGGATCGGGCATTCCTCTACCTCCAACATTCGTAAAAACTAAAAAAACAAAAAAAACGCACAACAGACAGAACATTCCTGAGCTGTGGGCTTTTATAAATAAAAAAGCCTATAGTTATGAAGATTACAAAATTTATCTTATGCATGGGAGCCTTGCTGACACTGAACCTGGCACCCATACGCGCAATTGCAGGAAATGCAGGTATAGAGAATGGTGAAATGGTAATTTGCCGTGGTCAGGAATCGCATACATCTGGTCCAATGGTACAAATTGGAGTAGATGCTCCCGACTTTCAGGCTACCAACGCAGAAATGAAGGAAGTCAGCCTGTCGTCTTTCAAGGGTAAGCGGGTTATTCTGAATATCTTTCCCAGCCTTGATACGCCTACGTGTGCCATGTCGGTCCGCCAGTTTAATGCCCGGGCTTCGGAACTGGAAAACACAGTTGTGCTATGTATTTCGATGGACTTGCCTTTTGCACAGTCGCGCTTCTGTACCGTCGAGGGGCTGGAAAATGTGATTCCGCTATCTGTTTTCCGCAGTCATGACTTTGTACAAGGATATGGTATTCAGCTTGCTGACGGTCCGTTAAGGGGACTGACGGCACGAGCTGTCATCGTGATAGACGAAAACGGCAAAGTGCGTTATACGCAATTGGTAAAAGAAGTTTCGAACGAACCCGACTACGAGGCTGCACTTCAAGCAGCAAACGAATTGTAAAGACTGAGGTCTTACAGTACGATTCATAAAAAAAACTGAACAAAAAAACATACTATCGAGCATTGGTAAAAAAATTAATTTATTACCTTTGTTCGTATATGAAGGAACTGCTTCACATACTCCCCGCTCTGCTCGCTCTCTGTTTATGTGTTTCCTGCAAGGATACAAAAGCAAAGAGCAAGCGGATTGTGCCTGCCGGAATATTGGCTGATGGTGATCTTGCATTCCGGCGCGGTACCGGACTGCTGAGTCACGTGGTTACTTCTGCCAGCAAAGACGGGGTTTACTCGCACGTGGGAATCTTAAAACAGATTGACAATGAATGGTTCGTTATTCATGCTGTCCCCGATGAGCCTGATTTTGAGGGTGACACCGACCGTGTAAAAACAGACCCGTTATCACGCTTTTTCGCCGAAGACAGAGCCGTACGTGGCGCAATAGCCAGAATTATGGATGATTCTATTGCAGCTTCGAGGGCTGCACATACTGCCTGGGAGATTACTCGAAAGGGAACTCTTTTTGATCATGATTACAATCTGGCAGATACTTCACAAATGTATTGTACCGAACTTGTAGAATTTGCCTACCAGAAAGCGGATATCTGTCTTTCGGAAGGAAGGCGTACGCAAATCAATGTTCCGGCAATGGGAGGAACATACCTCATGCCCGACGACATTGCAGCCAACAAACGATTAAAAATATTATACAGTTTTCCGTAAACTCAAGGTTTTTCTTTTCCTATATTCTATATTTATTAACTTTAAAATGTAAACACTATGATGAAACAACTGATTCGTTTGGGATTGATGCTGGTTGCTGTGCTAGCTATGGTATCGTGTACACCCAGTACACCTGGAACCGCACTGAAAAATTACATGTCGGCACTAAGCGACAAGGATTATGAGAAGTTCATTGACGGATGCAACATCTCTGAGGCTGACTCTGAGAAAGCTAAGGAAATACGCGAGGGGCTTATTGCCATGATTCAGGAAAAGGGGTCAAAGACTATTGAGAAAAAGGGCGGACTAAAAGAGATTGAAATTGTTTCTGAGGAAATGGCTGAAGACGGCAACTCGGCGATTGTCACTTACAAGCAGCATTATGGCGACGGAAGTGTCAAAGAAGATACTCAGAAAATGATAAAGGTGGATGGTAAATGGCTGATGGATATCGGTAAATAATGAATAGGTAATACAGAAAAGGGGCGTCGTAAAGCGCCCCTTATTTTTTACCGGCGTGCCCGTAGCTCCCAGAAGGCTACAGCTGAGGCTGCCGCTACATTCAGTGAGTCGACACCATGCCACATCGGTATGCGGACTACATAATCGGACTCTGACAGTACCTCGGCTGGAAGACCGTCGCCTTCGGTACCCATCACAATAGCCAAACGGGGGATTTCCTTAAGCTCCGGATAATCGATGGGAACGGAACGGTCGGTCAGAGCAAGGGAAGCGGTACAGAACCCCATTTCACGCAGCGAAGATACGGGACGGGGAAGCCATGTCCAGGGTACGAGAAAAACGGAGCCCATCGACACGCGTACGGCACGGCGGTTCAAAGGGTCGCACGAGTCGGGTGAAAGAAGGATGGCATCGATATTGGTCGTATCGACAACACCGTGAATCACGGCAACACGACGGGCATCGCGGCAGACTTCCTCGGGAGTACGTGGAGCGGGACGCCGCATGGCACATAATACACCGCGTGTAAGCGTGTAGCCGGTAAGGCTTGCCAGAAGCTCGCGGCTGCCCGTATAAACGGGAATGTCACCGGCACGAAGAATGATATCGGCTGCATCTCCTTCGATATGTTTTTTCTCACAAAGCAGTGCAAGAGGCTGATAACCGGCATCGAGTGCCACACGGATTACTTTGGGGCTCTCGGCTATAAATATGCCTTTTTCGGGATCTATGCGGTTACGCAACTGGGCTTCGGTCAAGGTTCCGAACACGTCTACTCCTGGGTGTTCGAGGGAGGTTATTTCTATTACGGGCATATGGATATTCTTTTTCTTGCCAAAGTTAAGAAAGAATATCGGCCGGAGCAAAGTTTTTTTCTCTACCTTTGTCAGCGAAGAAAACAAACTAAAGAATAACAGTTATGCTACATTTTGATACTGACTATATGGAAGGGGCACATCCGGAAGTGATGCGCCGCCTGATGGAAACTAATCTGGAACAGACATCCGGATATGGAAGCGATGATTATACATGCCATGCCCGTGAACTGATACGCCAGGCATGCGGACAGCCCGAAGCGGGAGTATATTTCCTGGTTGGGGGTACGCAGACCAATGCAACTGTCATCGACGGGCTGCTTGCCCGCCACGAAGGTGTACTGGGAGCAGAAACAGCGCACATCAATGTGCACGAGGCAGGAGCCATCGAGGCTTCCGGACATAAGGTGCTGACATTGCCTCAACATGAAGGAAAGCTTTGTGCTGAGGAGGTAGAAGCATATATCGCCGATTTTTACCGTGATGAAACTTACGAACACATGGTGGCTCCGGGAATGGTGTATATTTCTCACCCTACTGAATATGGTACACTGTACTCGCTCAGTGAACTGGAGGCTTTGAGCCGGGTATGCCGCAAGGCGAATATTCCGCTTTATATGGATGGTGCACGTCTGGGATATGGTCTGGCTGCTCCAGGTACAGATGTCACCTTGCAGGACATTGCCCGTCTGTGTGATGTGTTTTATATAGGGGGAACAAAAGTGGGTGCATTGTTCGGCGAGGCAGTAGTGGCTCCGCATGCGGAACGTCTGCCGCATTTTTTCCCGCTGATTAAACAGCACGGAGCACTGCTCGCCAAGGGACGCCTGTTGGGTATTCAGTTTGAAACGCTGTTTACTGACGGACTTTATCTGGAGATGGGGAAACATGCTGTCCGTCTGGCACAGAAACTGAAACAGGATTTTGTCCAAAAAGGGTATAAACTTCATATGGATTCGCCAACCAACCAGCAGTTTGTCTGCTTGCCTAACGCGGATATCGACCGCCTTTCGGCACATGCAACCTTCGAGTTATGGGGACCACGCGGAGAAGAGGAAACGGTGGTACGCTTCGTAACCAGCTGGGCAACACGCGAGGCTGACGTAGACGCATTGATCGATTTACTCTAATCGGCTTCTTCGATAGAGAAACGGTTTACGGTGACGGCAATGGAATATTTTATCAGTCCGTCACCGGAAAACATGGTTCCACCGCCTTGTATACACATACGTACGCTCATACCATCGTTTGCCGTGAGAAGATATTCGCCGGAATGCTTCTGCTCGTTTACGGTATACCACATGCCGTTCTGTCCGTATTGTACCTCGACGTAGCTTCCATCGGTTTCATAATCCCATGAAAGCCGGTATCGGGAAGTGTTTCCCCGGTGAAAAGTAAATATACAGGTGGATTCGTCATAGTCGACATACGACAGTGAGGTCACTTCTTCCGGATAGAAATTCAGGGCTATGCGGCTTACCGTATCATTGGATATTATGTTATTCATAACATACTCGGTATAGGTTTCTCCCAAGTGTTTCTTTTCAAGGGGATAATAGTCGAGTTCTTCATTCTGGCAAGAGCCAAACCACATGGCAGCGCATATAATCACTGCCATGCTATATACTATTTTCATGCTCATTCGTGTTCTGTTTCGTTCTGTAACATTTCAACAGGAAAATCTTCCTCGTGAGGTGCTGGTCTTCCGGCTTCGGGCATCGGATGTGGCACAGGCTGCTCGGGCTTCATTGTCAGCCACAGGTCGTACTGCTCGTCTGTCAGAATCTTACGGAGCTTCTTTATTTTCTTTTCGGCACGCTCTTGCATCTCTTCTTTCATCTTATCATCGCCGGCTGGTGGTGTCATCATAGGAGGTCTGCCTCCGCCCATCATTGGAGGCTGACCTCCACCATTCATCATCGGGGGACGTCCTCCTTCTCTCATTGGAGGACGGTTCATGTCCTTTCCCCCACGGCCTATCAGGACCTCCAGTTTTTCCCTTTCTTCTTTCAGATTAAGCTTGTAAATCTTCTTATATTGCTTCTCGGTAAGATTGAGTACCTTATCCATTTCATCGGTACGCCTGCGTGCCGTTTTCTCAGGGTTAGGTATTTCTTTTTTCTGAGTATTTTCTTTTTGTTGCGGTTCATCGTATGATGTAGCGGCAACGGCTTCTGCTGAAATTGGCATCAGAGCAGCCAGGCAGACAGCCCACATTATTTTTCTCATCTTCATCATAAAATAAGTTTTTAAGGGTTGTTGTTTCGGATGACAAATGTAAAACGCTGACTTATATGTGGAAATAGAATCAACCAACCCGCCCATTCTATCGGTTAACTCCCGACAAATCAGATTTTCCGTAAAACGGCTTTACAGAAAAAGGTATATAAAGATAAAATAAGCACACTTGGTCTGCAAAATCATTCCATTCGCCGATTTTAGTTGCAACGGGTAAGGTACAAACGTATTTTTGCAGGCATAAAACTACCACAACAATGAAACATCTGCAAAAACAGCTACTTCTCGAACAAATTATTTATCTTTCCATTTGGGTGTTGATACTGGGAACTCCGCTCATCGGTTTTCTGCTCGACAATGATCATCCGCTGGAGGGAAGCGAACTGTGGAAAGAGGTAAGTAATACCTGGCTTATGGTGCTTCCTTTCTTTCTGCTGTTTCTGATACATAACTATGTACTCATTCCACGCCTCCTGCTCAAGAAATACTATACGCGCTACGTTTTGTCGTTGATTTTTACCATCGGTATCTTGTTTCTGTATCTTCCGGGATGTATACAAGTGTTCAATCCTCACCCGGGATTCCGTCAGCATAAAGAGTTTATCGTGCAGGATTCGGCCTTCGATATGCCCCACATGCAGCATCTTCCCGTACTTCCTTCTGATGAGAAAGAAATACATCCGATACGCCCGATGCATCCGCCTTTTCTGCTGATACATATTACGGTAGCTATCTTGTTGGTAGGTTTTAACCTGACCATACGTTTCTTCCTGAAATCGCTTCACGATGAGGAAATGCTTAAGGAACTGGAACATCAGCATCTGGAATCGGAATTGCAATACTTGAAGTATCAGCTTAATCCGCATTTTTTCATGAACACCCTGAACAATATTCATGCACTGGTCGACATCGATTCGGAAAAGGCAAAAAGAACAATCATTGAACTTTCGAAGTTGATGAGGTATGTGCTCTACGAAGCCAACAAGAGCCAGATTTCACTGGAACGTGAAATTCAGTTTCTCGAAAACTATATTGCGCTGATGAAGTTGCGATATACCGAGCGGCTTACCATCTGCACGGACTTTCCAATAATCGTACCTCGTGTACAGATTCCTCCCTTACTGTTCATTTCACTTCTTGAAAATGCATTCAAGCATGGAGTGAGTTACCGTGAAGATTCGTTTATCGATGTACGCATAGCACAAGTAGATGAAGGTATTTTGTTTGCATGCAAGAACAGCAAACACGCCTGTACGCACGATACTTATCACGGCATCGGCATTGAGAACATAAAGAAAAGACTTCATCTGCTCTACGGCAACAATTATACATTTACTACAACTGAAGACGATACGTCTTACCATGTTTTACTTATAACCCCTCCGCTATCATGAAATGTCTGATTATCGACGATGAACCGCTTGCGCTGACTCAGCTCTCGGGGTATATTTCACGTATTCCGTTCCTGACGCTGGTAGCCTCGTGCCAGGATGCCTGCCAGGCTTCCGAAATACTGGCTCACACTCCTGTTGACTTGCTTTTTGCAGACATAAACATGCCGGACCTGAACGGTATAGATTTTGTCCGCTCACTTCCGAACCCTCCCATGGTTATCTTTACTACTGCATACTCGGAATATGCCATCGAGGGGTTCCGGCTCAATGCCATTGATTATCTGATGAAGCCTTTCAGCTTTGCCGAATGTCTGAGGGCAGCCGAAAAGACACGACAAATGTACGGACTGACGCATAACACAGCCGAACCTGAAGAGGAGAAAAGTACACTGTTTGTGAAAAGCGAATACAAGGTAATACGCATTTACAAAGAGAAAATCCTGTATATAGAGGGGATGAGTGAGTATGTGTGTATTTATATGGAAGACTGGCCTAAGCCTGTCATTACACTGAACAGCCTGCAAAAGTTGTCGGCCATGCTTCCTCCGAACTTTATGCGGGTGCATCGTTCGTACATTGTCAATCTGAATAAGATTACCGAAATTTCCCGTTTCCGTATTCTTTTCGGCAAAGACGTGTATATCCCCATTGGAGAAAATTATAAAGAGCAGTTTATGGCATATATCCATCGGCTGGGGCTTATCTGATTGAAGAAATGGTTATCTTTGCAGCATCTCTGAAATAAAATGATCTGCTTTATGGAAAAGGAAAAAGAAATACATTCTTGTGTGGACTGCGGTACACAAAACTGCAAGTATAAAGACCGTACTTATCCTGATTTCTGCCTGACAACTAACTTGAAGGAAGAAGACCGCCAGTGGGCGCTGGAACGATATGACGAGGGAAACAACCGCCAGGTGATGATAGCCAGTGCGGAAGTGGAATACGAAGGGTACTGCCAATGGACACGCGTACAGGAAATCATGGAGTTTGCACGTAAAATCAATGCGCACCGCATCGGTATAGCCAACTGCATCGGGCTGATAAATGAAACGCGTATCTTCGCCCGCATTCTTCAGGCAAACGGTTTCGAAGTGTATTCGGTAATCTGCAAGGTTGCCGGACAACCCAAGACTTCGATGGGTATTCCTGCTGAATGTGAAAGTATAGGGGCGGCCATGTGTAACCCGATTTTACAGGCACGGCTGCTGAATGAAGCAAAGACAGACCTGAATGTGGTAATCGGATTGTGTGTAGGGCATGACAGTCTGTTCTACAAGTATGCTGAGGCTTATACTACCACGCTGGTAACAAAAGACCGTGTTACGGGAAACAATCCGGCTGCTGCTCTTTATACTGCTAATTCGTATTACCGGAAGAAATTCTTTAAGGGGAACGAGAAGAAGTAAATGATTCGTACAAACAGCCTGAATGATACAGTATCTATACAACGTACAGACAATACCAGATTAACTATCAATGACAGCTGTCTTATCAGGATCAAAAAATTAAAAGATATAATCTAAACAGAAAGTCAATCAGCCTGAACATTTTTTACAGGCTGATTGACTTTCTCGGTTTATTTCAGTTTCTTGCCATCAGAAAAGGCATTGCCGACTTTTTTACCAATCTCCAGGTAATCATGATGAATAGGATCGTAGGTAATCGGTTTCAACTTGGTTACATCTACTTTACCGTCTTCGCCCAATACGGCTTCATCTACAGAAATGTTGACAATCCGTCCTGTCATGAAACAGGTTTCGGGATCGTATGAAACGAGCTCACACTCCAGCGTCATGGGAAGTTCTTCGATGACGGGAGCATTGACAAACGCCGACTTTACTGCATGAAATCCGGCATGGGCAAACTTGTCCGGTTCCTTATTGCCGGATACGATACCTACATAGTCGCATTCCGCTACGCGGTCTGCTGTACCCATACTTACGGTAAATGCACGTGTCGCAAGGATATTCTTTGTTGTCTTGTGTTCTTCTGCCAGACAAATTCCAACCATGTTGTCTGTATAAATTCCTCCCCATGCTGCATTCATGGCATTGGGTAATCCGTTTTCATCGTAAGCTGCCACGATAAATACGGGCATCGGATACAACCAGGTCTTTACACCAAAATTCTTTCTCATAGGTATTTACTCCTTTCTTTAAAATATATCTTTTCAGCTAGATTCTTTTTTTCAGGTATTACATTGTTTTCTCCGTAATGGCTACTTTGATGACTCCATCCTGCCGATTCTCAAAAATACGGTATGCTTCTTCTATCTTGTCAAGCGGAAAACGGTGGGTAATGAGTGGTGTCGTATCAATCTTGCCTTCGGCTATCAGGCGAAGAATCTCTGCACAGTCGCATCCGTCTACACCACCGGTCTTGAAAGTCAGGTTCTTTCCGTACATATCGGGCAATGGAAGTTGCTGGGGGCGATCATAAAGTGCCACGATGGTAACGATGGCATTCGGACGGGCACATTCCCACGCCAGCCGGAAGGTATCTTCCGCTCCTGCAACTTCGATGACGACATCGGCTCCTCCATGTGAACTGAGCTTGCGTATCTGTTCGACACATTCTTCGGGGCGCACCACGATTACTTCCGGATAATGCTCGTGTACAAAGCGGATACGCTCTTCCGACTTTTCGCATACAACGATACGCCGAGGATGTTTCAGCATGGTACACAGCAAGGTGCATATACCTGTAGGACCGACTCCGATAATGAGCACCGTATCGTCGGACGAAATCTCGGAGATACGTGCTGCCCAAAAACCAGTGGCAAGAATATCACCTACAAAAAGTGCCTGCTCATCGCTTACTCCCTCGGGAATACGGTTCAACCCCTGATCAGCATAAGGGACACGCACATATTCTGCCTGTCCTCCGTCGATGCGGCATCCCAATGCCCAGCCTCCCTGCTCGTCTTCGCAATTGTTTACATATCCATGACGACAGAAAAAGCATTCTCCACAAAAGGTCTCCACGTTGACCGTCACACGGTCGCCGGGCTTTACGGAAGTGACCTTCTCTCCTACCCGTTCAACAATACCCACCATTTCATGGCCGACTGTAATACCGGGTACGGCACGGGGTACACTTCCATGCTTGATATGCAAATCGCTGGTACAGATACTCCCCATTGTGACGAGTACCACAGCATCACGCGGATCTTTTATTTCCGGCACAGGTTTCTCCATCATCTGGAATGTGCCATGCTTGATATAAGTATAGGCTAACATAGTTTATTCTTTCTTAGTTTGCTGTTTCGAATGATAAAGGTAAACAAAATTCTTTCATTTTTATTGTACAAAACAGAAATAATATCTATTTTTGGCGCAATGAAACGCATATCACCATCGGGTGATAATTTTATAGAATTTCTGAATATACAACAAATGATTGTCAAAGACACAAAACAAATGATTCGTTATGTTCGGCTGGTTTCCTGAGGAATTTCTGGCATAGAACTTAATTGATCGAATTGCTGCTGACGGGGCGGCAGGGATTGTTGTGTTCTTTGACGTACTTGGCATTCTAACCTCTGCTTTAAAAGGGAAAGCTGAGGTTCTCTGCTTTTGATGAGGCGGACATCAACTCATATCATCCGCCATACTGCTTTATACTTCAAAATCTAATTCATTTATTCATTTGTTGTTTATGGAAAATATTATTTTACGTGCTATGCGCACCTTCGATGAAAGTGTATGTGCTCCTGAATACGCCAGAAATCAATTGGCTATTGAAATCATATTCCCTGAACCTCCTGTTTTTATAAACGAGCTGGCTGTACGTGTTTACTCGGAAGACTACCAGTTGATTGGAGCGGATGTCTATTCTCCGTCTTCCCGAAAAACTCCCCGAAAGGTACGTTTTATTGTGCTGTCGGATACATTCTGGGACGAAAACCTGTATCATATTTTCGTATTTCAGAACGGACTTCCCAAATGGACTGTTTCTCTGTCTCCCTCGCCTTCTTACGAGGTATGGAAAAAAGAGAAGTTGGATGAACTGGAATCACATCCCGACAAGAAGTTTTTTATCGAGCGCCTCTGCCCGACCGACTGGTGGCAAAACATGTACTCTGAACAGTTCCAATTTCCTTCAGCCGAAAAAGTAATCGGAAAGCTTTATTCCTACTCGGAGGCAGAAGGGGTATGTCCTCACCTTCTCGTAACGGGAAACAACCTGATGACAAAGGCTTTTTCCTGCTTCATTCTGGCAGCTTATCTCACCGGTAATGACAAGTCGGAACAGGCCATTTTTTCATTGGGTGAACTGGTTTCAGGCAATCTGAAATGGAGTGAGCTAGCTGAACATATCAGACAAAAGCAGGTGATCGTGATGAATGTCCCGCAATTGGAGTATAGCGCCAGCACGGTAAATCTGCTTTCTATGTTGGGTGATATACTTAGCAAAGAAGATTTCTCCCATCCGGTATTCATTTTCCATGGTGCAGAAGAACATGTCAATCAACTGTTTCAGGAATGTGAGGCGATAACCGGAATGTTTGCCGAATATAACACTTTCCGCATCAGTTTGTCCACTGAAATGCCTCCGATAACCCTTAACGATACTGAGTTTCAGCCGGCATTAAGAGAAACACCTTTTGCCGAATTTTCAGCCGAAGAGGAACTACAGCAGATGGTCGGACTGAAACAGCTTAAAGAGGATATACAGGAGGCACGGATGATGTCGCTTTTTCTCAAAGAGCGCAGAGAACTCAATCTCGATCTATGTGGAGACAGCCGTTACCATATGCTCTTTCTGGGAAATCCCGGAACAGGCAAAACAACGGTAGCCAGACTGGTAGGGAAAATGTATCATCAGATGGGACTATTGTCGAAAGGGCATACAGTGGAAACCTGCCGTACGAACCTGGTAGGTGAATATTTGGGACATACGGAAAAAAACACGAAGGAGGCAATCGAGGAAGCTCGTGGAGGTGTATTGTTTATCGATGAAGCTTATACACTGATAGAAGGTGGAAGGGACACGAAGGACTACGGCAAAGAGGTCATCAACGCACTGCTCACTGTATTGTCGGAACCGAATCTGGATATGATTGTCATTCTGACCGGCTATGAGGATAAAATGAAAAAGCTGCTTAAAAGTAATCCGGGATTAAAAGACCGTTTTCCGCTCCGTTTCCATTTTGAGGATTATACGGCAGACGAACTGAGCGAAATAGCTCACCGTATTTTGAAAAGCCGGAATTTCGTCCTGACTCCTGAAGCAAACCTGCGCCTGAACAGTCTGATAGAAAAAGAGGCCAGACAACGGGATGAGTATTTCGGCAACGGACGCTGGGTGCATAATCTGATAGAGCATGGCCTAATCAAGAGTATGGCCCGGAGAGTGATGTCAGGGCCCCGTCCGGAAACGGCACAACTCCAGCTTTTCAGTACAATAGAGGCATGTGATGTGGAAGAGGCCGAAGCCAAACTTCTCCGTACAGCAGACTTAAAAATAACTCCGCCTTGCCGTATCGGATTCAGGGCCTGAATACAGATGCTTTAATTTTGGTCGACAAACAGTAGCTTTTCTGTATCATATCCCCTGACACGGAGTTTATCAAGCAGTTCCGCCTGTTTTTCTTTGGATAAAGTTTTATCACGACTCATTATCCAAAGATATTTGTCGGAACTGCTTCCTATCAATACATAACGGTAATCGGGATCTATATCAAGTACATAATAATCGGAATAAAACCAAAGGAAAAATGATACCTTCAACTTACCGGGATCGACAGGATTCGGCTGTTTGGCACGCCCCTCTACCTCCTTGTGTTTTCCATTTTTATATCCCTCATTTTTTACTTTAATGCTTCCATTTTCCTGTAAAGAATAGGTAGCAGTGACATGTGTCATTCCTTTTTCGAAACGATGATCGTAACGAGCAATTTCATACCATTTTCCCATAAAGCGACGGACATCAAATACAGATACGGTGCTATTATCTATCGTATCACCGTCCTGAGCTGCATGACACCCGCTCAATCCTAAAAAGGCACATAAAAGTAATAATACGTTTTTCATAGTAGCTGATTTTTTTAGACTTTTCCAAAGATACAATACTTCGGTAAATTTTTACCGAAAGATTAAAAGTTAAACAATAGAACCGGC
>ERZ773243.1861-NODE-1861-length-20490-cov-6.583313_pt1 | contig 20490 bp, 17 predicted proteins | sample MGYA00580520_ERZ773243 | MGnify/ENA primary metagenome ERZ773243 (study PRJEB29015, sample SAMEA2737747) | human gut metagenome | biome: human gut; feature: human-associated habitat; material: faeces | place: China | collected 2012 ... | reverse complement strand
AAGGCTGTATGCCTTACGAGGAGGTGCAACACGATGTTGCAGAGCGAAATAACCGAGTGACGGCATGGACGCCGTCACATCAGAAATTTCGCTCGTTGACAGACGAAGATGGTGCGCACTGCACATTTTCGCTCATATGAGGTTTTTAGAGGTGACCATATATTACTTATTGCCTGAAAGGAGCATACGGTCGTTGTTGAGCGCGGAGCCGCTTGCTTCCTCGAATTTCTGGAGCAGGTCGTCAACGGTAAGTTTCTTCTTTTCCTCGCCCTTCACGTCGTAAATTATCTTGCCGTTGTTCATCATGATAAGACGGTTGCCGTATTCTATAGCGTTTGCCATGTTGTGAGTTACCATCATTGCAGTAAGATGGTTTTTCGCGATTATCTCATCGGAAAGCTGAAGCACCTTCGCTGCGGTCTTGGGGTCGAGGGCCGCGGTGTGCTCGTCAAGAAGCAGTATCTGCGGCTTCTTCAGCGTAGCCATAAGAAGCGTCAGCGCCTGGCGCTGTCCGCCGGAGAGCAGTCCAACCTTAGAGGACATTCTGTCCTCAAGTCCCAGGTCAAGCATCTTAAGCAGCTCGTGATACTCCTCGCGCTCCCTGCGGGTGATTCCCCACTTCAGGAAGCGTCCTTCGCCGCGGCGCTTTGCAAGCGCGAGATTTTCCTGTATCTCCATGGTGGCTGCGGTGCCGGTCATGGGGTCCTGAAATACTCTGCCTATGTACTTTGCGCGCTGGTGCTCAGAAAGTCCGGTGACGTTCTTGCCGTTGATGATGATGGAGCCTTCGTCCACCGGCCACACGCCCGCAATGGCGTTCAGCGTTGTGGATTTTCCTGCGCCGTTGCCGCCGATGATAGTCACAAAGTCGCCGTCATCGAGCTTGATGTTTACGCCGTTGAGCGCCTTCTTCTCGTTTATGGTTCCGCGGTTGAAAGCCTTTTTGATGTTGATGAGTTCAAGCATTACTTATCCTCCTTCTTGCCGGTCACGGAGTTCTGCATTACCTGTCCGAAATGCTCGGATTCAGCCGCCGCAGCGGACGCAGCTGCGCCTGCGGAGCGCTTTGCAGCACGCCTGAACGAAGTCTTGGAGGTTTTCTGGAGGTAAGGAACCGCCAGGAATATCGCAACGATAAGCGCGGAGAACATCTTGGTGTTGTCTGTGGAAAGACCAAGCAGCAGCACTATTCTCAGAACTACGAAGTAGATGATAGCGCCGAGAGCGGTGAACGCAAGCTTCCCGATGAAGTTGAAGTGTTTCCTCAGGATAACCTCGCCCAGAACCATGCCGATAATTACAGCCGCAAGACCGATTACGATGGCGCCTCTGCCCATGTTTACGTCGGCGAAGCCCTGATACTGAGCCAGCAGCGCGCCCGCAAGACCTACCATGCCGTTGGAGAGCACCAGCGCGATGATGGTGGTGCGCTTGGTGTTGATACCCTCCGCCTTTGACATCGCGGAGTTGCAGCCGGTGGCGCGGATAGCCATGCCGTATTCCGTTCCGAAGAACCAGTACAGCGCTGCGATGATCAGCACAACGAACAGCAGTGCGGTTCCGACGGTGCGGATAATATCAACGACCTCGTTGCCGGCGGTAACGTATCTTGACGAGATGACCAGCGGGAACTTGTCAACGCTGACCGGCGCGTTAGCCTTTCCGTTGATGTCGAGGTAAACGGAATACAGTGCGAGCTGAGTCAGGATGCCCGCAAGTATGCCCGGAATACCGAGCATGGTATTGAGCAGCGCGGTGCACAGACCCGCAGCGCAGCCCGCTAGGAATGCAATAAGCATAGCCACGGGAACAGGCACGCCGTTTGAAATGAGAACTACCGCGACAACGCCGCCCAGACCGAGGGTTCCGTCAACGGTAAGGTCCGCGAAGTCGAGTATTTTGTAGGTGATGAAAACGCCGATAGCCATGATACCCCAGATAAGTCCCTGAGTGATATCACCGGGGAGGGCGTTTCCGAAGGTGGATAGCTTAGCCAGAAAAATGTCCATGATCTCTCTCCGATACTGTTTATTTTTTGCCTTTATTTATGCAGAAGCGGGGAACGGACAAAGCCCGCACCCCGTTATGCATTAGTTTGTGTTCTGAGAATTACTCAGCGATAGCCTCGTAGCCCTCGGGAGCTGTGATACCAAGCTCAGCGCAGATGGAAGCGTTGTACTTCTTGGTAACGTTGGGAGCGAAGCGAACGTCCATTGTGGAAATGTCGGCGCCCTCAACCAGGATCTCGTAAGCCATCTCGCCGGTAGCTCTGCCGAGGTCCTCGTAGCTGATGGACAGAGTTGCAACGCCGCAGCCTCTGCAAATGCCCTCTTCGCCTGCGATTACCGGGATACCTGCGGGAACAACGATGTTCTTGATGGTCTCGGTGGAAGAAGCCATTGTGTTGTCGGTCGGGAGATAGAGTACGTCGCACTCGCCGATAGCTGTGGTGCATACGGTGCTTATCTCGTTGGTGTCAGCAGCGCTGTACTCCTTGCAAGCTACGCCTGCGTCTGCAAGGGCGTTAGCGAACAGGGTCGCCTGGTACTTGGAGTTAGCCTCAGCGGAGCAGTAAAGGATACCAACCTGCTTTACATCGGGGAACATCTCGAGCAGCATCTTAGCCTGCTCATCGATAGGAGCGAGGTCGGAGGTACCGGAAATGTTTGTGCCGGTAGCGCCTGTCCAGTCGTCGATGGAAAGAGCGGTAGCGTAATCGGTTACGGAAGTGCCAAGGATCGGAATTGTAGCGGTAGCAGCGCTTGCAGCCTGGAGAGCGCCTGTAGCGTTAGCCAGGATCAGGTCAACGCCGGAAGCGGCGAAACCGGTACAGATGGTGGTGCAGTTGGTGGACTCGCCGTTAGCGTTCTGCTCGTCGAACTTAACGTGGTCAGCGCCGAGCTTCTCGGTGAGAACGTCCTTGAATCCCTGAGTAGCTGCGTCAAGAGCCTCGTGCTGAACGAGCTGGCAGATACCGATGTTGTAAACCTTGTCAGCGGGGATCTCAGCCGCGGAGCTGTCGTCTGCTGCGCTGGAAGCGTCAGCGGTGGAAGCTGCGTCTGCTGTAGCAGCGGAAGAATCTGCCGCAGAGGAATCAGCGGTGGAGCTGGAATTTGTAGAGCTTGCACAAGCTGTTGCGGAAACAGCCATTGCTGCAGCTGCGATAGCTGCGAAAATCTTTCTGATCTTCATGTTACGTTTCTCCTTATTTGTCCATTCTATGTAGGTATGCGCTTTTGGACTTTGGCGCTTTTAGGCTTTCGCTCATTAAAGCTGCCCGCGCATACGTTAATTATAGCACACATTCTCTTAAAGTGCAACTTCTCATTGCAATAAAATTCAGTTTTGCCTTCATTTTTGTGAATTATAAACAAAACAGCGCCGCCGGATTTCCCATATAGAGCAGTCCGGCGGCGGCATATCATGTAATTATTTTCAGAACCCGAGCTCGTTCTTGAAATAGTTGTAAAGCTCTCCTGCCATTTCCTCCTGCTCGGTGGCACGGGGGTGACCGTTAGTTCCACAGCCTGTGCGTCGGAACATAAAGTGCGTTACGCGCTCGGAATTTACCTCCTGAGCTATTTCCTCAAGGGCGTCGTCCCAGGTGTGGTCGTGACCGAGTATCGTCAGTATCAGCACGAACTTTGCCGCGGGGTATTTCTCCATCAGCGTGCGGAGGAGCTTTATGTAGTTGTCCTTCCAGTAGCGGCGGTACTCCGGAGTCTTGATGCGCTCAGGCTCGGGGTTCGCGTCGTTCTGACCGATGGCGATGATAACCGCGTCGGGAGTCCAGCGGGAGAAATCCCACTGCTTCTTCTCGGCGTAGGGGCTGAACTGTATCTTGTCGTAGCAGCTCTCCATTCCGGTGAGCTGGTCGGAGCAGAAATAGCCGGTGCCGTCCAGCAGAGCGATACCGCCCTGGGCGATGTCGTGGAGCTCGGCGTTGAGCTTTCTTGCGAGCGCCATCGGGTAAGCGAAGTGGGAATTATCCAGCTTGTTGCGGTGATCCTCGGGGTCGCACTGACCCTCGTAATACAGAGCCTCCGTGACCTCGCCGGCGGAAACGCTGTCGCCGTATACCTCGAGCTTCATGTCATACTTGTGCACGGGGTTAGTGACCTCCGCGCCCTCGTCTACCACTATCCCGACAAGCTCGATGTAGTTGTGCGAAGCCATCGTCTTGAGTATACGCAGCGTGTGCTGCTTGTCCTCAAGTCCCTCTGCGGCTGTGAACAGCTCGTCCTCCCGGTTGGTGGGGAGTGTTATCTTCTTCATAACGCCGTCGACAATAACTGCAAAGTGCGTGTCCTGCTGAAGGTTGATGTTCTTCATCACCACCGCCGCGGAGGTTCCGGTGAAATTAACGTCCGCATAGCTTCCCGGCCATGCCATTACCGGGCGCTTCGGATCGTCGTAGTCTATTCTTCCGACATACTGGAAGCAGCCGTTATCCGCCGGGATCAGTTTCTTTCCTTTTTCAATCGTGTAAGCCATTGTGCTCTCCTTATACTTATAAATGTACTTTGCAGGTCAGCCTGTCAACGTCCAGGCGGAAAACGCACACTGCGTCAAGCATTTCCGGGCGGAATTCGCAGTTTTCCTTTCCAGCCATATGCTTCATCAGGCTCTGAAGACCGAGTATCTTCTCATCCGGGTCGGCGACTATCGAAACGTTTCCATTGCCGATAACACTGCTGAATTCAGCGTAGCAGTCGCAGGGGGACTCACCCGGGTGCAGCTCGCAGCCGCAGTCCATTTCAAAACCGACCTCGTAGCCCTCTTTAACAAGGTCTATCTTCCTGCCCTCTTTCGCGCTGTGAAAGTAGAAGGTACGTCTGCCGTCCTGCTTCACGTAGCCAAAATTCAGCGGAACTATGTACACCTCGCCGCTGTCGTTGAAGCCTATGCGGCAGCAGGTGCAACGGGATATTATCTCGTCTATCCTGGCTTCGCCGGTGACTTCGCGGTCTTTTCTGCGCATTTCTCGCATATTATTCCTCCTTGTGCGCCAGCAAAAGCGACACTATATAGTTGTAGACCGGAAATCCCTTTCCGGTGAGGGACAGCCTGCCTTTTTCCTGCCGGTAGTACTCCTGCGGAATGAGCCGCAGAGCCTTTTCTAGCGGCTTGTAAAGCTCCTCCGGAATGCCCTCTGCGAGCCGCAGACCCATCATGACGCGCTCGTCGTAATCTCCGGGCTGCTCGTCCGTTATCTCGGTCGGCTGTCGCTGTGCGGCTATGAAAGCCCCGATATCACGGGGCACTGCGAAGCGCTTCCCCGCGTAGAATGAATGCGCCGCCGGACCTATCCCGAGATACTCCTCGTCACGCCAGTATTTCAGATTGTGTCGGCACTCGAAGCCCTCCCGGGCGAAATTCGATATCTCGTATTGATGGAAGCCGCGCTCCCCGCAAAGCCGCTGGCACAGCGCGTAGAGATCCGCCATTGTATCGTCGTCCGCCATATCCGCAGGCGGCGATTTTCCGAACGGCGTAGCTGGTTCCAGCGTCAGCATGTACGCCGAAATGTGCTGTATCGGGAGCTTCGCGAGCCGCTCCAGCGTGTCCGTCAGGGAATCCGCCGTCTGCCCGGGCACCCCGAGCATTACATCAGCGGAAATGCTGTCGAATCCCGCCTGCCGCGCCTGGACAATAAGTTCCTCCGCCTGCTTTGCGTTGTGGAGCCTGCCCAGCTTTTTCAGCTCGTTATCCTGAAGCGACTGCACGCCTACGGAAATGCGGTTCACGCCTGCCCGCCGCATTATCCGGAGGGTCTCCGGCGAAGCGGACGCGGGGTTGCATTCTGCGGAAATCTCCGCTCCTGGAATGGTGCTGACCGCCTGCAAAATCCCCGGCATGTACTCCGCTATGAGGTTCGGAGTTCCTCCTCCGAAATACACCGTGTCAAACTGCTCCGGATATTCCCGTAGATTCCTTACCACCGCCGCGGCGTAGTTCTCCAGGAGGTCGCCGCGCCCCGCCGTGGAGTAGAAATCGCAGTAGGGGCACTTCCTCACGCAGAATGGAACGTGTATATAAAGCCCGCGGAAATCACTCATCATCGAGCTTGAGCACAGCCATGAACGCCTCCTGCGGAACCTCGACGGTACCGAAGGCTCTCATGCGCTTCTTGCCCTCCTTCTGCTTCTCGAGCAGCTTCTTCTTTCGGGTGATATCGCCGCCGTAGCACTTTGCGAGGACGTCCTTGCGCAGAGCCTTGATGGTCTCGCGGGCGATTATCTTGCCGCCGACAGCCGCCTGTATCGGAATTTCGAACATCTGCCGCGGGATATGCTCCTTGAGCTTCTCCGCCATCTTGCGGGCGCGCTCGTACGCCTTATCGGCGTGGACGATGAACGACAGCGCGTCGATAACGTCGCCGTTGAGCAGTATATCCAGCTTCACCAGCTTGGACGGAACAAATCCCATCATCTCATAATCGTAGCTTGCGTAGCCGCGGGTGCGGGATTTCAGCACGTCGAAGAAGTCGTAGACTATCTCGTTGAGCGGAAGCTCATAGTGCAGGTCGACGCGGGTCTGGTCGATGTATTTCATGTCACGGAACACTCCGCGCCTGTTCTGGCACAGCTCCATGATGTTCCCGACGTAATCCGATGGGGTGTAAACATGAGCGTTTACCATCGGCTCGTACGCCTGCGCTATCTCGGAGGGGTCGGGGTAGTTTGTGGGGTTGTCTATCATTTTGAAGGAGCCGTCGGTCATTTCTATCTTGTAGACAACGGACGGCGCGGTCGTGATGATGTCGAGGTTGTATTCACGCTCAATGCGCTCCTGGATTATCTCCATGTGGAGAAGCCCGAGGAATCCGCAGCGGAAGCCGAATCCCAGCGCGATGGAGGTCTCCGGCTCGAAGCTCAGCGAAGCGTCGTTGAGCTGGAGCTTTTCCAGCGCGTCGCGGAGGTCTACGTACTTTGCGCCGTCCGCCGGGTAGATACCGCTGAACACCATCGGGTTTACCTCGCGGTAGCCGGGAAGCGGCTTTTCCGCAGGTCTGTCAGCGGAAGTTACAGTATCGCCGACCTTGGTCTCACCGATGGACTTGATGGAAGCCGCGATGTATCCAACCTCGCCCGCCTTGAGTCCGGAGCAGGGCACAAGCTCGGTGGCGCCCATAACGCCGGTCTCCACAACGGTGAATTCCGCGCCGGTCGCCATCATTCTGATACGGTCGCCGGGCTTAACGGAGCCTTCCTTTACCCTGATGTAGGTGATAACGCCCTTGTAGCTGTCGTAGTAGCTGTCGAATATCAGTGCCTGAAGCGGAGCCTCAGTGTCTCCCTTCGGCGCGGGTATGGACTTCACCACTGCCTCCATTACCGCGTGGATGTTGATACCCATTTTCGCGGATATTTCGGGGGCGTCCTCGGCGGGAATGCCTATTACGTTCTCTATCTCCTCCTTGACCTGCTCGGGGTGCGCGGAGGGGAGGTCTATCTTATTGATGACCGGGACCACCTCCAGGTCGTTTTCTACTGCGAGGTAGGTATTCGCAAGGGTCTGCGCCTCAATGCCCTGGGAGGCGTCAACGATGAGCAGAGCGCCCTCGCACGCAACCAGCGAGCGCGAAACCTCGTAGTTGAAGTCCACGTGGCCGGGGGTGTCGATAAGGTTAAAAATGTAGTCCTCGCCGTCGTCCGCATGGTATTTCAGGCGGACTGCGCGCGCCTTGATGGTGATACCGCGCTCGCGCTCGATATCCATATTGTCAAGGATCTGCTCCTCCATGTCGCGGAGCGCGACGGTCTGGGTCTGCTCGAGGATACGATCGGCAAGGGTGGATTTGCCGTGGTCGATGTGTGCGATTATGCAGAAATTGCGTATCTTGGAAAGATAGCTTGTATCAGCCATGTATTTTGATTCCTTTCAGATGGTTTTTTACTGATCTTCGACGTATTCCGTGTCAAGGTGCCACTCCAGGCGCTCGAGTATGGTCTGGAAGTTGTCTACCGTCTCATAGGGCATTACAAAGCCCTTCCACGCGTCGTTCTTGAGGAGCTGGCGCACGACATAAAGATCGTTCTTGCGGGAGGTCGCGCTCTCGGTGTAGTCGCGAAGTGGCGCGAATACGCCGTACTGCCCCTCGAGCCTGTAAAGTATGAACTCCCCGAACTGATAGACCTTCAGCGCGTTGCCCTCTGCAAGGAGCTTCACCGTGGTGGTCTCCATATCCGGCGCGGATTCGTTCAGCACGAAGTACACCTCGGGGACTTTCAGCAGGTGGGCGTCATTGTGCTCGCCGGCTACGTTGTCGTAATCCGCTTCGTTAAACGTAAACTCCTCGCTGTTGTAAACGTAGAAATATGACGAAGGGTTCTGATAGCATTTTACTATAGTATAGGTGACGTCGCCGTCCCGCTTCGTGAACACCTCGTCATGCGGCGCGTAGAATATTCCGATCACGAATTTTATTCCCCACATGAAAAGCCCGGTGCACACCAGCACTATCAGCATGGGTAGAATTTTCAGGAAAGCCGCCTTCCCCTTTGACATTCCGGTGTACTCGCCGTCATGTTCCGGCTTCGCAGTTTTTTCCGGCTCTGCGGGGGATTCCTGCGCGGTAACTTCCGTTATTTCGGGGAGCTGCTCTTCCCGGGTGATTTTATCTTTATTTTCGCTCATGGTCGTCCTTTCAGCAGTTGCTTACAATATACGAAATTATTATAGCATATTTTCGGACAAATGTTAAGGGGGTAAAGGTGAAAATCTGAAAAAAATGCCGTTCTTACAGCGAGTAAACGGATTTTGCCGCCGATAAAAAAGTTTGGCATGACAAAATGTTGACAAATCGGGAGAAATAATATATAATAGGAAGATATGAGCGGATTTTCACCGCATAGAATTGGAGGAACAAAAGAATGAAACTGAGAAATATCATTTCCGCTGTTGCGGCTGCGGCTGTTGCAGCAAGCGCGGCAAGCCTCTGCGCATTCGCAGACGACCAGCCCGCAGGATACGTTTACTTTATGGCTGAAAAGACCACGCTCGGTCAGGGCTTCGAGGTCGAGCCGGTCAAGGTACCCTACTACGAGGGCGAGACAGGTCTCGACATCGTTGAAAGAGCCGCTGAGATCAAGACCGAGGACGCCGGCTACGGCGCGTTCATCACCGCCTTCGCTGATACCGACAGCAACGATGTCGTGCTCCCCGAGACCATTGCAGAGGTTTGTACAATAGCCTCCGGCAGAACCGAAGAAGGCTGGCTGAGCGCATACGACTACACAGCGGAAAGCGGCTGGACATACTTTGTAAACGACGAGTACGCTCAGGTCGGCATTGCTGACTACACCCCCGCTGACGGCGACGTTGTAGTATTCTCCTTCACCGTTTACGGCTACGGCGCTGACCTCGGCGTTGACAACTCCTCCTGGGGCGGAGCGGCCGCACTCAAGGAGCAGGTAAAGACCGCTGAGCTCGTAAAGCTCTTTGCCGACAACAAGGATCTCCTTAACGGCAGCGACGAGCAGGCATATGCATTCACCGCAGCAGGCGAGGCTCTGGCACAGTACGAATCCACACAGGAGGACGTAGACAACGCAGTTGACAGGCTGGAAAATATCCTTGGCACAGAAACTCTTGTGACCGAGGAAAGCCCCTCAGCTGACGCAGCCGCAGAGTCCGAAGATGCCATAGACGCAGCAGACGACGGCGCTTCCGGCGAAAAGGGCTCACCTTCCACCGGCGTTGAGGGTGTAGCTGTTGCAGTTGCAGTAGTTATCCTTGCAGGCGCTGGCATTGCGATGAGCAAGAAGCAGTAATACATGAAAAAAATAGAAACAGCAGTTTCAACGGTCTGCATTGCAGTTATCATTGCGGTGCAGGCCGCTTTTTCAACTGCATTCGCAGCGGATTCCGGGGACTGGGCGGCTCTCGCGGAAGAGTGCTTCGGGTATTTCTCCGGCTCGGACGGGGAATTCTGGAGCAGCGCCGCCGACAGCAACTCGGACTGGGCGGCTTACTGCTGCGCGCGGCTTCACGGCTCCGAAGGGTCGGACGCCTACTCCGCCCAGCTTGAAAACCGCATTTCGGAGCTTGCGGAAACAGTCTCCTCAGGCGGATTCGTGAAACCCACTGAGCTGCAGCGCACCGGAATATTCCTTGCGGCGATGGGGCATGATCCGTCGCAGGCGGTGGAGCTTGGCGTGTTCCAGAGCGAAACCCTCGGCCGCCAGGGCTTCAACGCGTACATCTGGGCGCTCATAGCGCTGAACGTCACCGGAGAATCCGCGCCTGATAACTCCCTGAACACCGCGCAGTCCCTGACGGAATACATCGTCGCTTCTCAGCACGATGACGGAAGCTTCTCGCTGTTCGGCGACGGCGGCGATGTGGATATAACCTCCGCGGCGGTCTACGCGCTGGCCTCAGCGGATTCCGACGAAGCTCAGGAAGCGGCACAGCGCGGCGCTGACTGGCTCTGCGAGATCGAAGGCGGCTACACCTCGATGGGAGTCCGCAACTGCGAAAGCACCGCCCAGGCAGTGATAGCCCTGGCGGCCGCCGGACGCACTGAAAAAGCGGAAGAAGCGGCACGTCAGCTCGCTGAATACCGCAGACCGGACGGCGGCTACGCGCACCTCCCGGACGGGGACACCAACCGCATGGCAACAGCCCAGACCCTGGAAGCGTTCACCGCCCTCGCGCTTTCACAGCGCGGCGAGGGGCTGTTTTCCGCGCTGCCCGCTGTAAGTCCGGGGCTCTCCAGCCAGGATGGTTCGGCAGACATAGATGTTTCCGCAGACAGCCAAATCGCCGGCAATCCGGAGAATGGGAACACGGCGGAACCAGTCATTCCCGGCACGGCGCAGTCATCAGCCGCCCCTGAACAGACACATGGCTTCACCGGAACCCACATCAAGCTTATAGTTTCGGCTGCGGCCGGACTGGCGGCGGCCGGTATGCTCGCCGCGGCGATTATCCGCAGGAAGAAACTGCTGATTCCCGGAGCGGTGCTGCTCGCGGCGGTCTGCGGCGGAGTGTGGCTCCTTGATATACGCACCCCTTCAGAGTACTACGCGCAGGAAGTTACCGGAGGCATGGAAGTGACCTTCTCCGCTGACTGCAAATCCGTGCTCGGCAGAATGGATACCATCGACCCGTCGGTGAATCAGCCGTCTGTTATCCCGCCGGACGGCGTAGTCATCGCAGAGTGCACGCTATCCCTTCCGGAAGGCTCCTCGGCGTTCGACGCACTGATAACCGCGGCGCGGCAGCAGCAGGTGCGCGTGGATTACACGGGCAGCTCCTGGGGAACTTACGTCCGCAGCATCGGATATATCTCGGAATTCGGCTTCGGGGAACTCAGCGGATGGATGTACCGCGTCAACGGAGAATTTCCGCAGGTCTACGCCGGGGAATTCACACTGCACGAGGGCGATGTCGTGGAATTCGTCTATACGTGCGATCTCGGCGGCGATGTTGGCGATAGTTACAATGCAGAAAACGCCGGTTAATCAACTGGATATCGTTTACATTATGTACATTTGCACAAATATTTTAAACAAAATTTGTGTAAAGCGCATGCCCTAATTTCCGGACGTTTGCTTGCAAATCCGTCTGAATTATGGTATAATTTAATAGAATTATATAGCATGGCGTATTGCGCAGGGGAGAAGCGCAAACGCTGTTCTGAATTAGGAGGAATAACCAAATGACATCTGCCGCAGTAAACAACACCGCAGCAGGAAAAGCGCCGCTGAACAACAAAACTCTCGGCATCGGCATGGTTGCTTTTGCTGTGATAGAGGCTGTTGTTACGTTTTTCCTGGTAATGAAGCCGCTGTTCATCAACCCGGTATTCAACCAGTGCAAAGCATATAACGAAGAAGGCAAGGCTTGTATCGTAAAGCTCTTCGGCAAGACCTTTGCGTCGCAGGACGAGATCGCTAACAATCAGATAATCCTTTCGCTGTGGGATACTATTCTCAACATCGTGCTTATCTACATAGTTATCACCGGAATACTTCTTCTGCTTTCATTCTGCTATTTCAAGGGATTCGCGTTCGCAAAGTCCTACCTGATAGCTGTGTTCGGCGCAAAGACCGTTATCGCGCTGACTCCCATTCTTGTTCCCTTTGCAAATTTCAGAAACTCAATGCGCATCTTCGGTGCCATTGACGCTGTTATCTGCCTCGCGGCATGTATTTACTGCGTATACGACAGTTCCTCTGAATACGCCGACGACATGCTTCTGACCGCCGACAAAATCGCAAATATGTGGAAGCGCGGCAAGACTGCCGGCGTGATGTTCCTCATCATGGCTGCCGCTGCAATTTTCGCCGCATTTGGCATGAGCGCTTACGGCAACATCGGCAACTCCGGCGGTAACTGGTCAATCGTTATCGGCTGGCTGGACAACACCAGTCTTGCACAGGGCGTTGTGCTGATTCTCCTCGTAGCTGTCGCTCTTATTGGTTCCATCATATATGTTCGCGAAGGCGAGTGGGCTATGATCTACTACTTCTCCTTCGGCGCAGCTATGACCGTTACAAACCTCATCGGCATTCTGTTCAGAATCCTGTGGATCTTCAAGACCTACAATCCCACCAAGGCGCTTGCGAAGTCCGGCGACGAGGACGCTCTCGCATGGGTAGGCTCCAACGGCATGACCGCAAAGTGGTGGATGGCTACTGTATTCCTGATACTCTCCTTCGTGGCGGCAGCGGTAGTTACTATCATCGCTTTCACAAAGATCAAGAGCAAGCTCTCCTTCAAGTTCAGCGAAGCTGACAAGAAGCCCGCTATCGCAGTTATGATCGGCGCAGGCTCCATTATTCTGGAGTTCGTTCTTACAATGATCGCAGTTCTCATGTGGGATAAGCAGCACTACACCGCTATCACACTGGGCGCTATGGACTATATGTATTTCATCACTCTCGGCGGCATTTCGCTGTTCCTCGCGATCGCAATGTGGTGCGGTTACAGCTTCTCCAAGTTCGGAACCCTCGCACTGTACATCATGGTAGGTTCCTGCAACTTCTCCTCCATCTTCACCGTATTCGGCGAGAGAGGAACAAAGGTTGCAAACTCCCTCGCAGCTTACAATGCGGCTGTTGAGCAGGGTCTGACCGAGCTTCCCGCGAAGTTCAAGGGCTACAACTACATTACCTGCGGCGTATTCTTCATTCTTTCCTTCCTCGTATGCTTCAGCATTATCGTTGTGTTCGTTGTCAAGGAAGTAAACAACTACATGTATCAGAAGCGCTACGAGTAATCCAGTAACCTAGTAACCTAGTAACCTCTTAAATCATAAACACAATGAATCCCCCGGTTCATGGAACCGGGGGATTTTTTTCGTATTTACCGCTTCAGCGTATCAGGAGTTTTCCGCAAACTATACAGATTAAATGCAACAAAAAACTTCCGCCTCCATACGGAAGCGGAAGTAATTGTATCAAAATTATGATTACTTATTCAGGAGAACCTCAACGCTTGCGAGCTTAACGCAAACACAGAATATCTCCATGGCCTGGCGAAGCTCGTCAACAGACGGGAATGTCGGAGCGATACGGATATTGCTGTCCTTGGGATCCTTGCCATATGGGAATGTAGCACCTGCGCCGGTCATTACAACGCCTGCTTCCTTAGCGAGGGATACAATGCGCTTTGCACAGCCGGGGAGCGCGTCGAAGGAAATGAAGTAGCCGCCGTTGGGCTTATTCCACTTGCCGATCCCGAGGGGTTCGATCTCCTTGTCAAGCATGTAGAGAACTACATCGAACTTCGGACGGATAATTGCTGCATGGTGCTTCATGTGCTCACTTATGCTCTCGAAGTTCTTGAAGTACTTAGCGTGACGGAGCTGGTTCAGCTTATCAAAGCCGATGGTCTGGTAGGTCATCTGGCTCTTGATGAAGTCGATGTTCTCCTTGCTTGCTGCAACTACAGCAAGACCGCCGCCCGGGAAGGAGATCTTAGAGGTAGAAGTGAACTCGAATACCATATTCGGATTACCAGCCTTCTTGCACTCCTCGATGATGTTCAGCAGGTGATCGTGATTCTCGGAGAGATGGTGTACGCAGTATGCGTTATCCCAGAAAATGCGGAAATCCTTAGCCTTCGGCTTGAGGTTTGCAAAACGCTTTACAACTGCGTCGGAATAAGTAATTCCGGTCGGGTTGGAGTACATCGGAACGCACCAGATACCCTTGATCTCCTCGTCCTCGGAAACCAGCTTCTCTACAGCGTCCATGTCAGGACCGTCCTCAAGGTAATCAACGTTGATCATCTCGATACCGAGCGCCTGGCAGATAGCGAAGTGTCTGTCATAGCCGGGAGCCGGGCAGAGGAACTTCACATGCTCGTATTTGCACCAGGGCTTCTCGCTGCCGAGTACGCCAAGCTGCATTGCACGGATAATGGTGTCGTACATCATCTGGAGGCTGGAATTACCGCCTACGATGACCTCGTCAGCGGAAACGCCGAGCATTTCCTGGAACAGAGCCTTAGCCTCGGGGATACCGTCGAGTACGCCGTAGTTGCGGCAGTCGATGCCGTTGCTGGACTTGTAGTCGCCGTCAAGGCAGTGAAGGAGCATGTCAAGCGAAAGGTTGAGCTGCTCGGGGGCAGGCTTACCTCTCGACATATCGAGCTTCAAACCCTTTGCCTTGTAGTCTGCATACTGCTTCTCAAGCGCTGTCTTTTCAGCCTGAAGCTGTTCTTTGCTCATCTGTGAATAAAGCATGGTTATTTCCTCTCTTTACGCTGTCATTTTACCGCGCGCATTCTATCCCGCGCCCATGTAATTTAATTATACCATAGATAAGCGAATTTTGCAAGCACTTTTTCGGAATCCTGCAAAAATATATCACAGGTTTAAAGAAATTGCGGCGTTTTCTCTGCTGCCGCCAAAAACATGTTGTAAACTCGCTTAAATTATGGTATAATGTAATTGAATATAAGCCGGAATTACCCGGCACAAATACGCACCACAGAAAGGAACCACAGCAATGACAGCATTTACATCAGCGGATATCCTCCTCCCGAAGCTTGACGCGGAAGGAATGACAAAATGGTCTGTAGTCGCATGCGACCAGTACACCAGCGAGCCGGAATACTGGGCTAAGACCGCCGAGATAGCAGGGGACGCTCCCTCCACGCTGAACCTCATATTCCCCGAGGTCTACCTCGAGGAGCCGGACGCGGACGCCCGCATTGCAAAGATCAACCGCACCATGCAGGAGTACCTCGACAAGGGACTGTTCAACGAGTATAAGTCCGCGCTGATACTCATGCGCCGCACACAGGCCGACGGGAAAGTACGCACCGGACTTGTCGGAGCCATCGACCTGGAGCAGTACGACTACAACAAGGGCAGCAAGTCCCAGGTGCGCGCTACGGAAGCCACCGTTGCCTCCCGTATTCCCCCGCGCGTGAAGATACGCCGCGACGCAGCGCTGGAGCTTCCGCACATCATGATACTCATTGACGATGTAAAGCGCACCGTTATCGAGCCGCTGGAGGCAAAGCGCGACCAGCTCACCAAGCTCTATGACTTCGACCTCATGCAGAACGGCGGACATCTCGAGGGCTGGCTTGTTGACGGCGGCCACGCAAAGGCCGTGTTCGACGCCCTCGACAAGCTCGCCGACAAGGCGGATTTCAACAAGCGCTACGGGCTTACCGGAGAAGACGTCCTGCTGTACGCAATGGGCGACGGAAACCACTCCCTCGCCACCGCAAAGGAGTGCTACGAGCAGAAGAAGCGCGCGAACGCTCCCGAGGCTGCGCTTGCACGCTACGCCCTCGCCGAGGTAGTGAACCTCCACAGCGAGGCTCTGGAGTTCGAGGCTATCCACCGCGTTATTACCGAGACCGACGCCGCAAAGCTCATGGCTGATATGACCGCTGCGCTGAAGCTCACCGAGGGTGCCTCCGGTCAGAGCTTCACTGTACTGCTGGACGGCGCGAAGAAGCAGTATTCCGTGGGCGCTCCCACCGCTAACCTTACCGTCGGCAGCCTTCAGAGCTTCCTCGACAAGTGGCTTTCCGAGAACGCCGGCAAGATCGACTACATACACGGCGAGGACGTTGTAGAGAGCCTTTCTTCCGCAAAGAACAGCATTGGTTTCCTGCTTCCCTCCATGACCAAGGAGGAGCTGTTCCCCACAGTTATCAAGGACGGCGCACTCCCCAGAAAAACCTTCTCAATGGGTCACGCGCACGATAAGCGTTTCTACTGCGAAGCAAGAAAAATCAAGTGAGGTCATAAAATGAATCTTGTTAAACTCGAGCGTATTTCCGATATGCTGCGCTCTCAGGTCGAAAGCGGAGCCGCAGTCGGCTGCTCTGCGTACGTTATGAAAAACGGACGCCCAATCTACCGTATGAACGCCGGCATGGCTGACGAAGCCCGCGGAATAAAGTGGACGGACGACACCATCGTGCGGCTGTACTCCATGACAAAGCCGGTCACTGCGGCGGCGGCCATGATACTCATTGACCGCGGTCAGCTTGATATCTACGACAAGGTGAGCTGGTTCATTCCCGGGTTCAGGAACCAGACCGTGCTCACCGAAAACGGTCCTGAGCCGCTGAGCCGCGAGGTCTGCGTAAAAGACCTGCTGGATATGACCTCCGGTCTCGCCTATCCTGACCGTAACTACCCCGCAGGCAGCGTAATGCAGGATCTTTACGACAAGATCTGTGAGGAAGTCGCAGCCGGAAAGCCCGTTGATACGCTTGAATACGCAAACCGCATAGGTCAGGTGCCGCTGGCGTTCCAGCCCGGCGACCGGTGGATGTACGGCTCCTCTGCGGATATTCTGGGCGCGGTTATCGAGGCCGTTTCCGGGAAGAAGTTCGGCGATTTCCTGCGCGAGGAGCTGTTCGAACCGCTCGGAATGGCGGACACCGATTTCTGGGTACCCGAGGAAAAGCTCTGCCGCTTCGCCGAAAATTACGAGGAAAAGGACGGAAAGCTAGTCCCCTGCCTGTGGCAGCATTTAGGTCTGACCTACCTGTGCAGGAAGCCTCCGGAGTTCCAGTCCGGCGGCGCTGGGCTGTGCTCCACAATGGACGACTACGCGGCATTCGCTGAAATGCTGCTCAACGAGGGCGTCTACAACGGCAGGCGCATTCTGAGCAAAAACGCAGTCAGATACATGACTTCAAACCAGCTCACACAATACCAGCTCCGCACATGCGACTGGGAACAGTGCATAGGATATGGCTATGGAAATCTCATGCGCGTCGCAATGGAGGAACGCCTGCCGGGAATATCCACCCACCCCGGTGAATACGGCTGGGACGGCTGGCTCGGCTGCTTCTGGGCGAACGACCCTAAGAACGGCTACACATTCATGTATTTCGTACAGCGCTGCGGAGGTCTCGGAGTACGCCCGCTGAGAATGATAAAGCAGATAGTTTACGGGGCTGAGGATTAAGTTACACACGTTACACTATACCTTCCACAAAAAAACTGTAAATAAACTGGTACGTCTTGTGTAAATGCCTATTGACTTTTTTCACGGTTTATTATATAATTAAACCATAAGGTTTATTTACCAACAGGCATTCGGAGAGGGGATACATAAATGGAGGAACGCAATACTCTGCTCATCGTTGACGATTTCGAGTTCAACCGACTGATGCTGAGCGACACGTTCAGCGACCGCAGAGTCGTTGAAGCGGAAAACGGCAAGCGCGCAATAGAAGAGTTCGAGAAGAACAAAGACAAGCTGTGCGCGGTTCTGCTGGACATCATGATGCCGGTAATGGACGGATTCGGCGTGCTGGAATACCTGGTGGACAATAAATATATAGACGATATACCGGTTTTCATCATCAGCGCGGACACCTCCGACAAATCGCTGTCCCGGGCGTATGACCTCGGCGCGGCGGACGTCATTGCGAAGCCTTTCAATATACGGTTCGTCCGCAGACGTATCAACAACATCATCGAGCTTTACGATCAGCGCAGGTATCTCAGTATGCTGGTAAAGGAAAAAGGCATCGAGGTTCCGTTTATGAAGGTCGGTTCGGCTAATAAGTAAAAATTCAGGGGGCTGCGTGGCAGTCCCCATTTGTATTTTGTAACTGGGTAAGCGGTATAATCTGGTTAATTCGGAATTCAGAATGCGGAATTCGGAATTAATGAGCCGCCTTCGGCGGAGAATTTAAGGTCAAATGCAAAAAAGCGGAAAGCGAGCGCAGCAGTGCTAAGGGCGGGGAAAATTTGTGCAAGACTTATTGCAACGCCAATATCCATGATATGTGGAAATACCGAAATGCCATGTTCGGAATGTCAGATTATCGTTTCAAAAGTGACGGTCGCAGAATTACGTCATCAGGAGCAATTTCCTGCAATCCAAGGATTTTAGGAAGCTTGCGCCCAATGAATGCCTTTGCTGCGTCATATGGACATCGAAATTCTGGGCTTCTGTGCTGAATAATCTGAAAAATCGAAAGGTCGAGGATATTCTCATTGCCTGCACAAATAACCTCACAGGGTTCAGCGAGGCGATAGCGGCTGTGTTCCCGAAAACTGACATTCAGAATTGTATAATTCACCAGCTCAGGAACTCCAGCAAATACGTTTCTTACAAGGATATAAAGGCTCTGATGGCAGATCTGAAGCGGGTTTATCAGGCTGTTGACGAGCAGTCCGCGCTTGCTGCCCTGGACGATTTCGCTGAAATCTGGGACAAGAAATATCCTAAGATCTCAAAATCCTGGAGAGAAAACTGGGCAAATCTCAGCACATATTTCAAGTTCCCGGAGGAGCTTCGGCGGCTGATTTATACGACCAATGCCATAGAAGGCTTCAATCGGCAGCTGTGTAAGGTGACTAAATCCAAGGCTGTTTTCCCGACAGATGACAGCCTGTTCAAGATGCTGTATCTCGCCATGCTGGACATCACCAAAAAGTGGACTGGGCGCCGGCAGGACTGGGCGCAGATATACCCTCAGCTCACACTGTACTACAGCGGCCGCATTCCCGAATGACCGCCGCGCCAGAACTGCTGTTTCCGTTCCGGGCTTCGCCCTCCGCTTCAACAGCAGTTCCTATTGACAACTCAATTGATTTGTGTTACTATGAATAAGCTCTGGACTCATCAAAATGTTCCCTAAGCTTACTGATTTAGCTTAATGCACGTTTGTGGTTTACACAGATTTTGGGGTAGAGCCAGTGCATTCATTTCTCAATGCTCCGCTCTTCCCCTTTTGCATTGACTATTACAGCTGAGTATGCTAAAACGAACACAGCATATCACTTAATTTACGGCAGATATGTCTGATTGAGAATTGGCTATTTATCAATCAAGCGCCAAAGAGTCAGCAAAATAGCATACATAATCATTTTCATTGCAGTAATCCATGACCTTTTCCCTCAGTTTATCGTTTGCGCCATATTCAATAAGCAAAACATCCATACCGTTTTGTTTGCAGACATTAAGATATTCAATAAAATACTCTCTATTCTCCCAATTATTTTCGCCAAAGGATTTATCATCGAAATTTATTGATGTAAATACGGTTTCCTGATTAACCGCATTTATGCAAGTTGGGATAGAGCAATTATTTATTACTTCACTTATAAACACATCGCCGCCATTCACAATTACCTTTATTCCTTTTTCAGTAAAAGCGTTGAAAATATCTAGTAACGCATTGTATATTTTCTGCTCGTGAAATACATAGTAAACATCGGTATTATCCACAAATAGTCCTGAAACTCCCTTATCCACCAGTTCATCCGCTGCTTCAACGATGTGAGTCTGCCATTTTTCTGATGATACATCTATCCACTTTTCATTATCCCAATCCTCGTATTCGCCTATGGTAAAAGGCAAAAATTCTTCGTAATAGCTGCGAAAGTCTTCTACTGAACCAATATTAAGATAGGAATATATCTCGTTGTTTCCGTTTTGGTGTATCACATCAATGTTCTCGGCTGTCAATAATTCTGCATCAATAACAAGAACGTCATAGTTGTTTAGCGACAACAGTTTTTCCTTTTCTGCTCCGATAAAAACACCATACGGATGTCTTACATCAGTCAACTTTTCCGTTGTCTTTACCGTACAGGCTGTAAAAAAAATCACCGCAGAAATCAGAACAAGTATTTTAGTCATTTCTTTTTTGCTCCTAAATAAAGAATGTGCAATCTCCAAATTTATAAGGCAGATTTACACCCATTTTCCTCATTATATCACAGCCCAACTAAAATTTCAATACCAACATACTAATCACTCATTATGCCGGTTGGTTTGCGGTTATTTAGTTATAGAGAAATTATCCCTCAATTGTTAAGAAGTTTCATAATAACGTGCTAACATAATAAGGTAACCTCTAAAAACCCACAAAAATACAGGCCAATAGAGGCATTTAGCCTAATCGGTCAAATATTGACCTGCAAATAATGCTTTGAAATGAAAACTTTACCTTGATCGTTACCTTTTAGTTGAAAAAAGGCGCAGTTATCCCATATCAGGCAGAGGCTCGTTTTAAGTAACTGTACCTGCAAAAGTT
>ERZ773243.1818-NODE-1818-length-21024-cov-3.080023_pt1 | contig 21024 bp, 15 predicted proteins | sample MGYA00580520_ERZ773243 | MGnify/ENA primary metagenome ERZ773243 (study PRJEB29015, sample SAMEA2737747) | human gut metagenome | biome: human gut; feature: human-associated habitat; material: faeces | place: China | collected 2012 ... | reverse complement strand
CTCCACTTCGGTGCGGACTTTCTGAAAGGCGGCCCACAGGGCACGATCGGACATACAGGTCTCCGGAAACGGGATCGGACCTCCCAGGGGATCCGATCCTCGGGTTAGAATGCACGAACCAACAACACATTCGGGAGACATTCTCCATGCGTACGGTACAGTGCATCAAACTGAAAAAGGAAGCCGAAGGGCTCGACCATCCCCCGTTCCCGGGTGAACTCGGTGTGCGCATCTGGCGCCACGTGAGCAAGGAAGCCTGGGGCGACTGGACGCGCCTCCAAACGATGATGGTGAACGAATACGGCCTGAATCTCGCGGACCTCTCGGCCCGTCAGCATCTCATGGCGCAGTGCGAACGCTATTTCTTCGGCGACGCCGACGACATGACGGTTCCCAACTTCGTGCCGCCCAAGGCCGAATAAGAACCGGAACCTTCCGCCCCGAAACGGAGCGGGAAGGAATGCGAAAGGGAGCCTCGGCTCCCTTTCTTCGTTTGGACGTCAGGGCTTTTCAAAGGATTTCACGCCCTCTTCCGTCCCGAGGAGGAGGACGTCCGCGCCGCGCGCGGCAAAGAGCCCCACGGTGACGACGCCCGGCCACGAGTTAATCTCGGCCTCCAGCGCCTTCGGATCGTGAATCTCAAGACCGGCCGCATCCAGAATGTGGCAGCCGTTGTCGGTGACGAAGTCGCGAAGCTTCACCGTCGCGCCGAGCGCTTCGAGGCGGCGGCGAACGGCGCGCGCTGCCATCGGGATCACTTCGACGGGAAGCGGGAAGCGGCCGAGCACCTCCACCTTCTTCGACGCGTCCGCGATGCACACGAAGCGCTTCGAAACGGAAGCGACGATCTTTTCGCGCGTAAGCGCCCCGCCGCCTCCCTTGATCATGGCGAAGTGACCGTCGATTTCGTCGGCCCCGTCGACATAGACGCCAATCTCTTCGACTTCATTCATGTCGAGAACCCTGAACCCCAGGCCTTCGAGCTTTTTCGTCGAGCGTTCCGACGAGGAAACGCAGGCGGGGATCCTGTCGCGCATCGGCGCGATCGCGTCGATGAAGAAATCAACGGTCGAACCCGTGCCGACGCCGAGGATTTCCCCTTCCTTCACATACGCGACCGCGGCTTGGGCCACGGCGCGCTTCAATTCGTTCTGCGTGAGCGCCATCGCTCTCTCCCTACAAGGAAAACGTTTTATTTTAGCGTATAGAATGTCGAATCCTCCCAACGAACCGCACACTTATGGCTACGCTTCACTCGGATAAGGAAATCGCTCAGGCCTTCCGCACCCTCGGACACACGGACCGCCGCATCGGTACGGGCCGCATCGCCGCCTGGGCGGGCTGGGCGACGATCGCCCTCTTCACCGTGGCCTTCTTCTCTTCGGTCGTCTTTTTGCTCACCTCCGAACAACGCGCGGAATCCGTGCGGCTCAAGCAGTCGGCCGACCTTGTCGCGCAGTCGATGGAGGCGCGCCTTTTGGGGACGACGGAACTTCTCATGAAGACGAGCCTGCGGCTCATGCACATTCCGAACGTGCGAAGCCAAGTGGCGAGCGCGGAATTCTCCGCCATGAACTTCATGCAGGACCGACGGGAAGTCGCTGAAATCGTGATTGCGACGCGCGACTTCACGGTGTTGAGAAGCTGGAACAACCCGATGTCTTCGGGCGCGGAGCGCCGCGACGCCGGAACCACCCTCAAGAATCCTCAGACGAGAAAGGCGATCACGGAAGCGCTCGAGCGCGACGCCTCGGTTCTCTCCATTCCCTACGTGCTCGAACCCGCGCATCAGCTCTTCGCCGACCTTGCGGTTCCGACGGCCCTACCCGACCAAATCCTCATTGCGCGCGTGAACCTCACGCACCTCGTCACGCGCGTCGTGGAACTTTTGGGATACCGTTCTTACCAGTTCGACCTTCTTCTGAACGGCAATTCCTTCTTCCCCGTCGACCAAGAGGGTCACATGGGGGACATTCAGACGGAAGTCCCCCTCTCCTTCAGTCACCTCGCGGGGCTGAGCCTTCTGGCGACGAGCCACCCCGCGGGACTGCTCGAACAGTCGCCCCTTCCCGTCTGGCTTATCGGCGGGCTCGGCTGCACGCTTCTCGTCGCCCTTTTGCTCCTTGTTCGCGTGCAGCGAAAGGAACACCGCTTTGCCGAACGGCTGGAAGTCGAATACGCGCTTCGCCGCGCCATCTCGGAGTCGGCCTTGACGGGGCTTCGCGTCACGGACAAGGAAGGAAAGATCCTCTACGTCAACGAAACCTTTCAGAAAATGTTCGGCTTCTCGCGCGAGGAGCTGATCGGCGCCACGCCTCCCTACCCCTATTGGGCCGAAGACATCACCGAGCAGTTCGAAGCGATGATGTCGCACTCGAGCGGAACGCTGCACACGATCGACTTTCTCGCCAAGCGCAAAAACGGCGAAACCTTCGACGGACAGTTGAGCGTCTCGCAGCTCCTTGACGTCGAAGGACGGGTGCTCGGCTACATCGGCGCACTCTACGACGTGACCGAAGCGAAGCGCTCGCACGAACGCATGCAGGCCGCAAACGACCGCTTCACGCGCGTCGTGCAGTCGCTTGCGAGCGCCATCGCCGTCGTGTCGGACGACGACACTCGGCAGATCTTTTTCATGAACACCCCCTACGTACGGCTTTTCGGGGGCACGGCCGACGCCTGCCGCCGCATCTTGGGCGTACTCGAAGCGCAGAAGAAGACCTCGATTCGCGAAGGGCTTTACGACGAAGTGACGGACCGGTGGTTCGACGTGCGCATCCAGACGATCGTCTGGACGAACGACCGAAAAGCCGTGATGCTGATCGCCACCGACATCACCGAATGGCGTCAGATGCAGGAGCAGCTTCAGGCGCAGATCAAGCACGCCGAAGAAACGCAGCGCCTCGTAACGATGGGCGAAATGGCGAGTTCGCTCGCGCACGAACTCAATCAGCCTCTTGCCGCGATCTCCAACTACGCCGCCGCTGCGAAGTCTCTTTTGGAGGCGCACGCCCTGAAGCCCGAGGCGGCGACGGACGCCTTCGGGCGCATCGACAATCAGGCCAAGCGCGCGGCCGCCATCATCAAGCGCATCCGAAGTTTTGCGAAGAACAAGCACGACACGCAGTTCGCGGTCGTGCCGGTCGAAACGATCGTGACGGAAGCGATGGAACTCGCCCTCATTCAGGCGAAAAAACTCGGCGCCTCGATAAAGGTCGAGATGGCGGAGAATCTGCCCAGCATCAACGGCGACGCCGTCATGCTCGAGCAGCTCCTGCTCAATCTTTTGAAAAACGCCATGGAGGCGCTCGAGCCCGAAAGCGACCGCAACGTCGAACTTTCCGTCTCGCACGAAGCCCAATCCGACGCGATCGTCTTTACGATCCGCGACCACGGACCGGGCATGTCCGACGAAGTGAAGGCGATGCTCTTTGACGCCTTCTTCACGACGAAGAAGACCGGGATGGGGATCGGCCTCAACATCTGCCGCACGATCGTGGAAAACCACCACGGACGACTGCTCGTTTCCGACACCGAAGGGGGCGGAACGACCTTCACCGTGCGCATTCCCGTCAACATGCCCGAGGGGGATGCGGGAAAAACCGCCGCAACGTGACTCAGGAAGCGAGGTTCCTCTCTTTTTTCCCATTTTCCCCTTGCACGGGGGTGGCACAACGCCTCCTCTGGTGTAAAATTGCCTGACTTGCTTATTCCAACCTTATCTATAACGAGATGAACCATTACGACTATCTCGACGGTTACCGTGAGAGTGCCGGTACCGTCTACATCGTGGACGACGACGACGCCGTCCGGGACTCCCTCAAGTGGCTGCTCGAAGCAAGCAACTATCACGTGGAACTCTACGACAGCGGCGAGAGCTTCATTGCCAAGTACGACCCCAACACCATTGCGGTGCTCGTTCTCGACATCCGCATGCCCGGCATGAGCGGGTTGGAAGTGCAGGAACATCTCCTGCAGCGCAAGGCCGACATTCCCATCATCTTCGTCACCGGCCACGGCGACGTGACGATGGCGGTGCAGGCCTTCAAGGCGGGGGCGGTCGACTTCATCGAAAAGCCCTATGACCAGCACGCTCTCAAGGCGCTGATCGAACGCATGCTCGAAGTGGCCCGGACCCGTCACATCGAGTCGGAACGCCGCAAGCTCAATCAGGCGCTTCTCGACAAGCTGACGCCGCGCGAACAGGAAGTTCTCGAGCGCATCGCGAACGGCCGCCTGAACAAGCAGATCGCCGACGACCTCAAGATTTCGATCAAGACGGTCGAAGCCCACCGCGCCTCCATCATGGACAAGACCAATTCCGGCACGGTCGCGGACCTCATGCGCGTCTTCATGGAATCGCGCCAGGGCCAGAATTTCCACAAAGACGAAACGCACGACTGACCTTTTCGGGTTGGAGTTCGTGCTCGAAAAACCTCTTCGCCGCCTGGGCGGAGAGGTTTTCTTCTATGAAACCAATCAATTCGATGATATTGCGACCACACAAATCAGTTCTGATGATTTTATTAGAGTTGAGCATCCTTTTCGTACACGGATAATACAAAATCAGCGATTGTAGCTGACGAATTCACAATAAATCTGGCCTGATGCTCCTCGACATAAATTCTTTTACCCCCCAAACCGTGCGCATCACTCGCCTTATTACGGATCTCCGCAATCGCCTTCAGTATCTTTCCCAAACCAGAAATAAGATCATCGATCTTAGTATCCGCATCATTTTCTAACTTTTTACCATATAATTTTTTAACCTGAGCGTAAAGATTAAAGATGTTCCCTTTATCCGACGGCTCTTCTCCTTTCTTTTCAATAACAAAGGCAAAGACCTCCTCAATCAACGAGCGAGATTTTGTAAGCGCGCTATCGTAATTCCCATCTGACACATCTTCGAACGCTCGTTGGAGCATATTGGCAACATAAACCCTATCAATCCTATCGATCGTTGGTGTGGTCACTGTGACTGCCGCCTCAATTTCCTGAACAGAAAACACTCCTCCGGTCTTCGTTAGTTCATTCCCGCCAAAATATAAAATAGAATTAATCTCAGCAATCACCGTTGACACGATTTGAGTGTAAGCAAGATCTATATATTTCGGCAAGTTTCCTTTTAACTTATCACAAAACTGCTCTTTAGAGAAAAGAAAAGAGAGTAAACTCGATTCTTGCCCATTTTTGATGCAATGCTCCAGCAAATCATTAAGATACTGCCACCTACTTAATGAACCCCCACCCCAGCAGTATGTAGCTGGCAACCCAAATCTATTAGATATGTCACACAACCGAGGACCACTTAAGTACGGCATCGATATCGTAATATCGGTTTTTATTCCCTCTATCTCCAGCATCCCAAAATCCTTATCACCATCAAGAATAGCTAATATCTCTTTATTTTGCAATAATGAAAATTTTGACTTCTCTAAACGCATTTTTTATCCTCTCAATTAAACAAAATTATAACTACTTTCCTCTGGCATCTGAAACTTCATGAATTCATCATTAAGCCCCCAACCTACGCTGAATAGCTGCTTCGGTATCGCGTTCTTTAGCTTCACGTTCGTACGTTTTAACCATCGACATCAACAACGTTGACGACAAGAAGGGGTGCGTAAATTGCAATGCCTCTGCCCAAACGCGATATTTATCAGCAAGTTCCCGTTCTTGATCTCCCCCTTCTCCACGCCAATGTGGACCGCGAGCGTTATACAACCCAATATGAGCGCCTCTGCTGATAGCCTCAGACTGCAACTTCTCCATCACATCTCGCACCGCTTCATTCGGCCATACGCGGTCTGCGCCAACAGGTGCGTGCGAGAGCAATTTTCCAAGATACACATCCGCCACCTCCGCACGACCGAGTTCAGTACAGATTCGCCTCACCGCACCAACCCACTTCGTAAGTTTTTTCAGTTGATCCTCTTGTGAGGGTTCATCTTGCCCCGGGATACGCTCGATGAGATCAAGGAGGTTACGTCCGCGTTGTGCTAAATAATCAACTTCTTTTGCAACCCGATACTCAGCAGGATCTTCACCCCCATCCTTTCTCTTAAAGCCCCATACAACAGCCTGAACGAACAACTCAGGATGTTCCTCTATATAGCGCTCGAGATTAGGAATCTGGTGTTGATCATCCCCAGGGTAAGAACGAGCAAGCCAGTCCAGATACGCGAACTCCAATACGGCTTTTTCCCCTAGAGACAGATCTGGGTTCTTATCAAGGACTTGGAAGGCGCGTCGAACACTGTAGTCGCGCAAGTTATACTCTCTTTTTTCGTTCCGTCGATCTTTCACCATGTCGGACAATATCCGCACAAGTAAAGATGGGGATATCTTTTCGAACTTAAAATCAATTGACGCAAAGGCTGCCCAGGGTCGTTCCGCCTCAAGAAGACGACGAACACTCTCGTTATTGTCTTCCGGCGAGTCAAAGGAATATCGAGGAACCACTTCATTCCAATACCTACTCCGAGCCTCGACCGAAAGTTGGTCTACAAGTTCCCATGTGGAAGTGCGATAGGGCGAAAGAAGCAGGATACGAACAGCATACTTCTCGGCAACTTTGCCTCGCAATCTTGCATATAAGGCATTTCTTCTCTCCTCATTCAACGACCATAGCATCCCAGCGACGATACCTTTTCGCCCCGAATTACTTTCGGTATGACACAGACATTGTAAGATCAATTCTTCAATCTGTTCGTCGGAAAGTATTCCCGACACCAAGAGGGCTCCGATTTGGTATTGGCAATTTCCTTTTTCAGAGAGTGCGAGAATACCTGGAATGCCTCGTTTACGCGTAATTTCCGTAAGGGCTTCTTTACGGAGTTTTTCTATGCGTTGATCGTGAGCTTGGAAGTCGACATCGTTATCTGCGAGTTCATTCGCCGACTCTTCGATCCACCCATTTCGGAAAAGCCACTCATACTTGATCACAACGTCCTTGGGTTGTAATTTTGCATAAACAGCCTCCCCCATTTCCGTTAGGATCGCCTTATCTTCTTCGCGAAGAATTTTGACCTTGGTGCGTGAGAGAACCGATACACGAATTGTCTCCCGCAACGTCGCAATTTCCACATCAAGAGCATCCGCATCATGCCACTTATCGATGATCTTCCATACGCGCACCTGATCTTCAGATGCGAGAGCATGGAGTCTGGACACAAGGTCACACAACATCTCGACGGAATAATGCGACCTAGTCAGTGCAAGATTCACCATTTCCCTGACAAATGCATGGACGGACTCCTCTTCCTCCTCAGGCTCTCCGCATCCTCGCCCATCAGAACGCCACTTCGGCTTAGAGTTGTAATGACCAACACGACTCCCTCGTGCACCGAACTGTTGTAGGCAAACCCTCCACCCGACTTCTGGGAACTTTTCTAAAAGCATGGCAACAGCCCTCAGGCGAGTCTTATAGTCTGCCGCCGTCTGTGGCATCCACGCACATAGAATAGAGTAAAGCGATTCAATGGGTTTGTTTCCCCAGTTATCGTTGATCTCAACTTCTGAAAGCCGTCCGAGGATTCTTACTACTTTCAAAAAGGTGTCTGGATTCCAGGCAAGCTTTTCGAGCGCCCAAAGCAGTCCTGCGCGTGGGCATGAGCTAAACAGCGCCGTTCTAGCGGGTCTCAGTAGGCCTTGAATTTCGACAAAGTTTTCCCGTAAACCGCGCTCCATGATGTCAAGAAACAAAGCGGGAGCGGCTTCTGCGTAGAACTGAAGTTCACTTCCGTTAGCTTCCAGTTTTTTGGTCGTGATTGGCACAAGGAGATCATTCACGATTTCTCCTGCTTTCGATTCTCCATTGAAACCAAACTGCTTTCCAAAAAGAGTGGTGCCATGTACAGCCAACAAAACTAAAGTGTCCGCTATTTCTTCTCTTAATATCTCGGAAAACTCTCGTTTTTCCCCATAAATAAGCGCAGCCCAACGATCTTTTTCTGGCAAATCAAGAGTTGGATCGTCTTCACTCAATACCATCCGTGCAACGTTAAAGAATCGTTCAAGATCACTCTGAGTAACTATGTCCGCAATTGCGAAGAGGGAGTCAATTTTCGAAATTACCCCTTGTTTTCCACTGATAGACCATAGCGGAGAATCATTCAGAAGCAACAATTTTCCAATACGTTTATCTAACTTACTCCAAGAAGTATCAGCCAAACGGGATAAAATCTTCTTATCTGTCTCGCTATGGATATCCCATGTACCAATAAACACCAACGGGACCAGCCACGACGCTTTTTTTGAACTTTCAGCCCAAGCAGGTTTGTGAATTAACTTATCCCCTGAGAGACGACGTCGCAACACCGTCAAAGAACGGCCTGTGGTTCTGGCAAGTTCCTCTATCTCTTCGCGCGACTTGTCCATCCTCTTTAAAGCAGTCGAAAACGCTTCGTTTCCAAGTGGCTCTATCTCAATGTCAGACTCTACACCTCTGACATTATGGGGGTACACCACAACGGATTTGAGCCTAGTCCCGCAGGCCTCCATTTCTCGTTCGACCTCCCGATTTTTGGCTACTGCAATGAAATCGGTTGTACTTTGAGCGAGCTTCTTTAGGACTTCAGGTTTTTCAAATACCAACACCCGATCTTTGTATCGTTCAAGCTCGGGAAGTTCCATGACTTGACATAAGAACGCCAACGCCTCCTCAATGGAATCTGCTTTTATGACCAAAGGAGTCGCGTCTTCTTTTACAAGGAAAGATTCGATCTTGTCCTTCCAAACTTCAATCGCCTCAGAAAACAGAGAAGGATCTAACTCTGGGGTCGTTACTCTAGCCCAAGCGCGCCAACAATGATCCAAGGTACTTACACCGTCAGACGAGCATCCTTTCCTGTCAGCAAACCAGTTCTGCCCAGCGAGAGATTGCTCCATCCACTGCTCCAAATCGCTTGCGTCGTACGCACGAACGTCTTTCCACAGCCGTTTCTCCTTCATCTCTGCTATCCAGTTGTTCTTACGCAACCACCGTCTAGGCGTCACAAAGACAAACGTAGTGTTGGCTCTTTCTGCACTATCAATTAACAGGACTCTCTTGGCAAAATCTCCATCAGCCTTGCTCTTAACGTTCGCGTTGACACCAAACTCCCACCCCGATATGCCGGAAGGTATCCACGGCGTACCAGAGTCAGCCTCAACGAAGCCGTCCCAACCGGGGCGCTCAGCATCTTCGTTCCCAGGAAAATCTACTTTTTGCAGGTTACGACCCGTAGAGTGAATGAGGACTCTCAGCAACACTGGCAACTGAGCACGCCGTGAGATACCTCCCGAAAAATAATCCTCGATATCATTGGCCTTGAAATGCAAAAAAGAAGGTACGTAAGAGCGCGCATTTTGAGCGGCGTCAGCCGTGTTGTCGGCTTGTGCGTCGTATGTCGTCTGCATCTCCAAAATCTCCTTTGCGGAAACACCAAATGCTCGTTCGAGACGCGCTGCCATATTGGGCGTTGCCGATGCTTTTTCATTCAGAAAGTTCGACACACTCTGACGACTAAGACCGATCAACTTCGCAGCCTCTGTAACCGTAAGTCCGCGAGGATCCAGGACGTTTTTTCGAATATAAAAACCAGGATGAATGAGAAGAGGATTCTTAGTCATAACTCAAACTAACTGCAATGTGTCATGTGACACTTGACACAATACCATTTAAAACGATGCTTTGCAATCTTTTAGGTTGTTGCCTTTTTGTCTGCTGGTCTGATCGATACGGCCACCTTCTTCCTTACCCTGCGATGCCAATTACCCTTGACAACAGTTTTTAGACACTACCTGCAAAGGAATTTCGCCCTCCTCTGACGCCCTCCGCCCTAGTAAGCGATTATGATTTTGTCCATTCGTTTTTCTTTTATCTGGACATACCATGAGCGCGCACCCATTGGACGGACGAACCCTCGCCCGTCAGATTGAAGCCGAGCTTGCGCCCCGGGTGGAGCAGCTCAAAGAAACTTTTCATTGTCCCTGCCTTGCGGTCGTCGTCGTAGGAGAAGATCCGGCCAGCCGCGTCTACGTACGAAACAAGATCCGCGCCTGCGACCGCACGGGAATCGAGTCCTTTGAGGTGACGCTCCCCGCCGACACGGACGAGGCGACGCTTCTTAACGCAATCAAAAAGCTCAACGCAGACGATAAGGTGGACGGGATTCTCGTGCAGTTGCCGCTTCCCCCGCACCTCACCGCCGTGAGCGTGATCGAGGCGATCGCCCCGGAAAAGGACGTGGACGGCTTTCACTCCCTTTCGATCGGCTCCCTCATGACGGGCCGTCAGGGGTTCGTGCCCTGCACGCCCGCGGGCGTGATGCGTCTACTTCAAGAGGCGGGGTGCGACCCCAAGGGGAAGCGCGCCGTCGTCGTGGGACGCTCGAACATCGTCGGAAAGCCCCTCTCGCTTTTACTCCTTGCGGCTGACGCGACCGTGACGATCGCCCACAGCCGCACGCCCGATCTTTCGGATCTCACGCGTTCGGCCGACATTCTCGTCGCCGCCGTCGGCCGTGAAAACCTCATTACCGCAGACATGGTGAAGCCCGGCGCCGTCGTGATCGACGTCGGCATCAACCGAAACGCCGAAGGGAAGCTCTGCGGCGACGTCGCGGTCGACGTGGCCGAGGTCGCTTCGGCCATCACACCCGTTCCGGGCGGCGTCGGTCCCATGACGATCGCCATGCTCCTAACCAACACCGTGCTCGCGGCGGAGCGCCGTTTGGAGCGTATCCGTGCATCCGCGCAATCCTGATTTCGTTATTGAGAGATAGAGATAAACATGACTGCCTGCGACAATCCGCTTCTCACCATCACCGATTTCGTTGACTACGCCGCCGTTCGTCCCGAACACGTGACGCCCGCCGTCACGACCTTGGCCGAAGACGTGGAAAAGACCCTTCTTCAGGTCCTTGACGCCTCGCGTCCGGCAACCTGGGAAAACGTGGTCGAGCCCCTGAACGAATCGCTCGGCCGCCTCACCCGCGCCTGGGGCGTGGTGGGGCATCTGCAGAGCGTGTGCGATACGCCCGAGCTTCGCGACGCCTACAACCGGGAACTCCCGCGTGTCTCGGAACTCCTTCTTCGCATTTCGCTCGACACGCGTCTTTATGAACGCTACAAGACGCTGCGTGCGTCCGACAAATTTTCGACGCTTTCCCCCGTGCGTCAACGTATTCTCGAGCGCGACCTGCGCGACTTTCGTCTGTCGGGCGCGGATCTGCCCGACGACAAGCGCGCCCGCGTGCAGGAAATCGGCGAGCGCCTTTCGCTTCTCTCCCAGAAGTTCAGTGAAAACCTCCTGGACGCCACGAACGCCTTCACGCTCGACATCGAGCGCGAAGAGGATCTTGACGGCGTCCCCGAAGACGTGAAGGCGCTCTACCGCGCCACGGCCGAAGCGGCAGGGAAGAAGGGCTGGCGCGTGACGCTGCAGTTCCCTTCCTACCTTCCCTTCATGCAGTTTGCGAAGAACCGTTCGCTTCGCGAAAAGCTCTATCACGCCTTCAGCGTCCGCGCTTCCGAGTTGGACGGCGGTCAGTGGGACAACGGTCCCCTCATGAAGGAAATCCTCGCGCTTCGCGACAAAGAGGCGAAGCTTCTGGGCTTTGCGAACTATGCGGAGTCGTCGCTTGCCGTCAAGATGGCCTCGACCCCGAAGGAAGTGACCGATTTCCTGCGCGACCTTGCGCGCCACGCCAAGCCCTTCGCCGTGAAGGACATGGATGCTCTTCGCGAACACGCGAAGACCCTCGGTCTCGAGAAGATGGAAAGCTGGGATCAGGCCTACGTCTCCGAATCGCTTCGTAAAAACCGCTACAGCTACTCGTCCGACGTCGTGAAGCGCTACTTCACGGAGTCGACCGTCTTTGCGGGGCTCTTTCACTTGGCCGAGACGCTCTACGGCATCCGCGTTGAAGAGCGCGAAGGGAGCACCTGGCACCCCGACGTGAAGTTCTTCGCCCTGACGGAAGGCGGCAAGGACATCGCCTATCTCTACGCAGATCTGCACGCCCGTGCGGGGAAGCGCTCCGGGGCCTGGATGGATTCCGACCGCGCCCGCCGCATGACGAAAAACGGTCTTGAACTCCCGATCGCCTATCTCGTCTGCAACTTCGCTCCGGGCGTGGACGGTCGCGAAGCGACGCTCACCCACGACGACGTGACGACGCTCTTTCACGAGTTCGGGCATGCGCTCCACCACATGCTTACCGCGCAGACCGAAGAGGCCGTCTCCGGCATCAACGGCGTCGAATGGGACGCCGTGGAGCTGCCGAGCCAGTTCATGGAAAATTTCGCCTGGGACGAACGCGTCGTGACGTCCCTCACGAAACACGTCGAGACGGGCGAAAAGCTCCCGCACGAGCTCTTTGCCAAGATGCTTGCCGCGAAGAACTTCGAAGCGGGCATGCAGACCGTTCGTCAGATCGAGTTTGCGCTCTTTGACATGCTCCTTCACAGCGAATTCGACGCGAAGAAGGACAACATTGCGGACCTTCTCGCTCGCGTTCGCGACGAGGTTGCGGTTTCCTTCCCGCCCTCCTACAACCGCTTTGCGAACAGCTTCTCGCACATCTTTGCGGGCGGCTACGCCGCGGGCTACTACAGCTACAAGTGGGCGGAAGTGCTCTCGGCGGATGCCTTCGGCGCTTTTGAAGAAACGGGCGTTCTGAATGCCGACACGGGCCGCCGCTTCCGCGAGGAAATCCTCTCGCGCGGCTCCTCGCGCGACGCGATGGACAGTTTCGTCGCCTTCCGCGGCCGAAAGCCTACGGTCGACGCACTGCTCCGTCAGAACGGCATGATCGAAGAGGTGAAAGCATGACGACCTTGACGCTTGCCACCTGGAACGTGAATTCGCTCAAGGTGCGCCTTGAGCACGTCCTCTCGTGGCTCGCCGGGCGCGACGACATTGACGCGCTGGTGCTCCAGGAGACAAAGCTCACCGACGACAAGTTCCCCCAAGGGGAACTTGCCCTCGCGGGGTGGGAGAGCGTCTTCTACGGTCAACCCACCTACAACGGCGTCGCGCTGTTGACGCGCCCCGACCGCGTGACGGTGTCGGACGTGACGCTCGGGATGCCGGGCTACGCGGACGATCAAAAGCGTTATCTCTCGGCCACGGTGACGCCCGTGGGAACGACCGAGTCCGTACGCTTTGCGGGCGTCTATTGCCCGAACGGGATGGAAGCGGGAAGCCGCAAGTACCTCTACAAACTCGACTGGTTCCATGCGTTGCGCCGCGCCATGCGGGTGGAGCGGGAAAAGAACGAACGCGTCATGCTTGCGGGGGACTTCAACATTGCCCCTGCGGACGCCGATCTCTGGAACCCGCAGACCTGGCCCGACAAGATTCTTACGACGGGACCTGAGCGCACGGCCCTGGAGCGTCTTCTTTCTGACGGGTTTGTCGATGCCTTCCGGGCCTTTCCACAAAAGGAAAAGCAGTTTTCCTGGTGGGACTACCGCTTGGCGGCCTACGAGCAAAACCACGGTCTGCGAATCGACCTCATGCTCGCAAGCGACGCGCTGCGCCCAGCGCTCAAAGCCTGTCAGATCGACGAGACGCCGCGGGCCTGGGCGAAACCTTCGGACCACGCGCCCATCGTGACGACGCTCAACCTCTAAACATACAATGACTAATGTGTCCGTTATTTTTCATGAAAGAAAGGTTTTAACTTGCCTCATATAGGGTGAAGGCGGCGACTTCATAGCGATTTTTTTACGGACACACTTCTTCACGACAATAGCATCATCCTATTTGTTTTTTTGAGTTTACAAGGTAAAACTTGTCGCCATCCTTCAATACATTTCCAGCCAAAATATTTAAAATCAGTTCATTTTTCTTACGATCTTCCGACATTACAACCCTCCCTTTCCGCAAACATCCAAGATTTTCTTTCTTATCCAATTCTTTCAGCTTCCTCATTTGGCTTGATGGATCTACAACACCGGACTCAATCAGCCAAACATTTTGAGCCGCTCTCCTTGTAATCCCTTGTCTACAAATCAATTCCCAAGAACCACTCACAAACAACGGTCTCGTAAAAAACCTCTCTTGAGTTTTCAGATCTGCTACAGGCGAATATCTGTTTGCAAAACCTGGAAGGGCATACATGATAGAGTTAAGTTTTGGAAAATACAAAGTATTTTCTTCTATATCGTAATATCCACACAAAGAAGAAGCAATAGTAAAGGCAGACTCCTTCATCTCCGTTATAGTGTCGGCACCAAAGAAACCAAACCATTTATCTCTCGTTGCCACGTAGCTTTTATAAAATCTTTGAATTAACAAACAATTAGGATGCTGTGGAATTCTAAAAAATAAAGTCTTACACAACGATAGATCATCTCTTTTCATCAGCACTTCAGAATTTCTGCCATCACATACCTGCAAGAAAGACTCGATACACTTTCCAGGATCCTCATAATCACGAAGTCTCAGAATTTGATGATCTTCGTTCATATAGCTCAAACCGAAGTCCTCTGGATCAAGTTTTGAGAGTTTCTCATACTGTCTGCAGAGTAAATTTCCTAGCTTATCTTGCATATTTTTATCAAACTGCAACCCATATACACAGACCTCATCATCTTTCAAAAATAATGCGCCAGAAGAAAATACAGATGACAACATTCAGCTAACTCCATACAAACAGCTATCCGAGATCGTTACTGCACTTTTAACCCGAAAAGGTCGTATCTTTTTATCTCCGATTAGTAGCGTAACCATTCTACCATCAGACAGAGTAACTTCATAAAATCTTAATCCACACAATCTCAAAAGAGGCGAGAACGATATCGTCATTGAAGACCATGATAAAACAAACAACAAACAAAACCCAACAAGCCACCCTGCCATCTCTTGGCTCTCTCCTTGAATAACAAATAGAGGTAAAACATAGGGCATGTACGACATGAGTGCATCCCCACCCAACTCTTTCATCGACGTAACTCTTATTTCTCGCTCCCCTGCAATCCGACTAAAATATTTCAAAAACAGAAGTGACAGGACACCCGAACCATAGTTAAGCACAGCCACAATAACTGTCAAGCCAATCCTTACATACGTTTTGGAAAGAAAATCAAATCGTTGACATACTGGGATCTCATCAAACAACATTCCTGCGTAGAGATATGTAAAAGTAATACTCAAGGGCAAAATTGTTGTCAGAGATATCACCGTTCGAAGACATCTATTCATCTTCTAACCTAAAGAACTCTTCCCTAATAATCATATATCAAGTTCATTAAAACAATACGGGCGTCTTCCTCATGAGGAAAGACGCCCGTTGTCGCTTGGACGTAGAGAACGAATCCCGTCAGGGATTTTCGAGCTGCCACGCCTCCTTCTTGAACATGCTCCCCTCCACGCGGTAGGTGTAGCACTTCATGCTTTCCTGGCGAAGGTTCGAGTCGCTGCAGGAGTCGTAGTAGCGAAGACGCTTGTCGCCCCCTTCGAGCGAGCGGTACTTCTCAGGCAACTCCCGAATGCCGCGCAGAAGAAGGTCGGGAACGTCGCCGTTCGTCATGAGGTCGTTAGCCGTGCGAAGTTCCCCCTTCGAGTCGAAGTCCTTCCAGAGAAGAAGCGGATAGCGGATGCCGGGGTTGTCGACGTCTTCGTCGATGCGGCCCTTGTAGGGAACGTGCCCGATCGCGTCAAAGAGCACCTTGCTGTCGCGGCCGCCGTGGTCGGCCGTCACCACGATACGGGTGTTGTCGTAGACGCCGTTCTTTCGCATCCAGTCGAGCCACGAGGCGAGCTTCACCGTGAAGGCGCGCTCGGACAAGTAGTGGCTGTAGTTGTAGTCGGGATGGGCCTTGCGGAAGTCCGCGGGCGTTCTCGGTTGCGAGAGCGCGGGCTGCATGTCTTCCCCGCAGTAGCGGCCCGTGTGCGAACCGTCGGAATAGACGTAGCGGTAGTAGTTCCCCGTCTCCACCGTACGGCTGAAGTCTTCGGGCGCACGGAAGGCGGCGAAGGCCTTGAAGCCGTCGAGCGTTTCCTTTGACGAAGCAAGCCACCGACCGTTCGCATAGATCGTCTTGCGAAGGCTGTAGGGCGCAGCCTTGAAGAGCGAAATCGAGAAGAGCCGTCCGAAGGCGTCCGCCCGGTCGCGGCCGCGGGCATTTTCAAATTCGGCCTTGTAGTAATAGTTGAACCAGTCCTCCATCAGCGGATGGTAGGCGACCGAGAGATAGTTCTTCGGCGCTTCGGGCAACTGCCACATCGTGCCGATCACGGCGCTGTTCCAGTCCTTGCCAAGGAGATCGGGAATGAGCGAATAGCTTTCGGCATAGAGCTGCTCGAAGGTCTTTCCGTCGTTCTCCCGATTGATGCTCCGCACCGAGAAGCGGTTGCCGCCCGCCGTAACGGCAAGGGCGTGAAGCGTGCCGCTCCCAGCGCTCGTCGTGTCGACGAAATGCGTGAACCCTTCGAACGACTTCTTGAGTTCGGGGTGTTCCTCGAGAATCTGCGGGAAGTGGTCCGCCGTGTACATGTCAAAGACGATGACGAGGAGATTCTGTCCCGTCTTGCTGAAGACGTAGGAATCCTTGGCATAGGACGGTGCTTCGGCCGTTTCCGTCGCCGCCTGCGCAGGTCTGGTACCGACGTTGGCCGCAAGGGGCAGCAACATCGCCCCCGAAAGGATGAAGACGAGCGTCGTCAAGAGAGCCGAGAAATCGCGCACGGTCTTGACGGGCACCTTCTTCACGATCACAAAGGTGAGCGCCGCGATACCGAGCACCACCGCAATGTCCTTCCAGCGGTTGGCGCTTTCGTAGAGCGTCTGCGTCTTTTCGAGTTCACCGCCGTTGATGAGGCCGTAGTCGCCCACAAAGAGGAAGGCGTAGCCCACGACGAGGAGGTTCGCAAAGAGCAGCAGGAAGAAGAACGCCAGCGACGCCCCGCGCGGAAGGTCGCGAAGATAGGCGTAAGTGAGCGCCCACCCCGCGACGGCCAACAACATGAAGCAGGGGATCACGACGTCAAAGGTCGTCGCGACCGAATCCGGGTCAGACGACAAAATGAGGGTCGGAAGCCCCAGGAAGAGCACCGTGACGAGGAGCACGGCCAACCCCGTGTTGACGCCCGAGAGATCTTCACGAACGAAGCGCGAAAGCTTCGCGAAGCCTCCTTCGAGAAGAAGCGTCCAGAGGGCGCAAAGGAGCGCCGCAAGACCGACGCCCGCCGTCGTCCTGGCGAGAAGCGGCGGTTCCTTCGGAATGAGCACCCACTCCGCCATTGTTCCACGGCAAAAAAGCGTCACGACCCAGGGAAGAACGAAGGCGAGGAGCGTCAACCCCTTCGCCGTCGCGCGGGCGCTTCCCGCACGCTCGCGAACGGGAGAGCTCAGGAAAGCCGCGGCCAAAAGCCCGCAGCCTGTCGAGAGGAGCACGAGGAAGATTTCGAGACGAAGAGCCGGAATCGTCTCGCGAAGCGAGATGTAGTTCCAGGTGTCGGCCGTGATCGCCGTGTCGGCCGCGATGAGGAGCGCACCGAGGACCCCGAGCGCGAAACGGCGATTTTCGCCGAAAGCCTTGAGACCGGCGAAGGGATCCGTATGTTTCGTTGCGCGCCAACGCGGCAGCAGGCTCTTCTCCACGATGTTTTTCCCGAGGGAATACACGTTGTTGAGCGTCCAGTAGAAGGTGAGCGCCGCAGGCGACGTGTAGAGAAGCACGAGAAAGAGCGCCGAGAGACCGTAGAGCTGAATCTTGTCCTGCTTCGTGAGCCGCGCCGTGTAGACGAAGGCCGAGAGAAGGTTCACGGCCGTCATGATGAGCGGGAGCGCATTGATGTGCCAGTCCCCGACGGCAATCAGGCCGTCGGCGGCGCCGAGGTCGACGATCGGGCCGAAGGCGACGCCCTTCAAGGCCGTCATGTTAGAGAGCAGATGATAGGCCGCGATGAAGAAGGGAATCTGCAGGAAGAACCCGAGCGAGGAACGAAGCGCGAGCTTGGAGGAATACCCCGCCTGCCGACGCATCGTGGTGAGCATCGCGAAGCGCTCCTGCCCCTTGAAGGTGCGCTTGATCATGGCTTCGGTTGCTTCGAAGTTCTTTTTGACGGCGCGCTCCTCTTCCTGCCAACCTTCGGCCTTGTTGTAGATCGGCAGAATCACCGTGTTGACGACGAGACTCATGAGGACGATCGACCAGCCGTAGGAAGCGAAGAGCCCGTATCCCCAGTCGAGCACCGTCGTCATGAAGAGTTCGAGCGGCGCAATGAAGAAGGTGTAGAGAACGGTCAGCATGCCTTATTCCTCCTTTCCGGAGACGCGAGAGGCGGCATGCGCCGCCTGAGATTCGGGAGCGTTCACTTCGGCAAGAAGCGAGAGAAGCGCTTGGGCGATGGGAACCCCCGCGGCACCGAAATTCTTGATGCCCGCTTCACGTACGCGGCGGATGCGCTCGATTCGGGCGTCGCCTTCCTGGAGGAGCGCCTCGACCGCTTCCGCGGCCTTCTCCTCTTCTCCTGCGGCGAGGTGCATGCCGATTTCATCCAAAACGCCCATTTCCCAGGCGGGGTTCGGCAGATCCCAGGCTTCGTAGCCGTCCTTTTGCCAACCGTCGCCGATGCTCACGACGGGACGCTCAAAAACAAAGGCGAAGTCAAAGACGACGCCCGAGAAGTCGGAGACCATGACGCCCGCGCGCGAGAGCGACGAAAAGCCGTTGGGATTGCGGTCCCATTCGATGTTCTCAAAGGAAGCCAATTCCTTTTGCAGGCTTTCCATCAGCGGCAGTTCCGAGACAAAACTCTGCGGGTGGGGTCGCAGAATCACGTGGTAGCCCGCTTGCGCCAAACGCTTCGGAATGGCGGCGCCCGTCTTCGTCAACAGCCCCGCACGTCCCCAGGTGGGAGCGATCAGCACGGTCTTCGGATCCGGCACGACGGTGCATTCCTTCTTTTGCGCGACCATGCGGTCGAAATAGGCGCAGCCCACGATGCGGAGGTCCTTGGGTTCCGTGTGACGCTTGGCCTCCAAGGTACGAAGCGACGAAACCTGATGCGGGCCCGAGCAGAAGACCGCATCGTAGTAGTCAAAGCTGTAGAGCTTGTAGCCGTGAATGTCGGTCGCGGCGTGCACGAGGTGAACGTAGCGCTTGACGCCCTTCGAGCGGCGAATCTGCAAAACGTCGATCCCCGGTGTCGTCAGAACGAAGAGGTCCGCCTCCAGAAAGCCGAGCGACGTGTAGGCGGCGTTGCCTTTGCCGATATAGTGCGCGTCGACGTGCGAAAAACCCGCCGAAAAGACCGGATCCTTTTCGTCCGACGTGAAGTAGGTCACGCGTTCCCCCGACGAAGCCAGAGCCCGCAAGACCGGCTCGAAGGTTCCCCAATAGGCGGCCGATTCCGCATAGATCACGATGCGCTTTCCGGACAATTCCTTTCCTTCGCCCCGCATCCGGAAGACGAACTGCCGAATGAGGGTGGGAAGGCGTCGGATGAAGAAGTAGCCCGACGAGGCAAGGCCCACGACGATCGAAAGGAGCATGCTCCCCGTGCCCGGGTCGAGATAGGCCCGGGCTTCGAGCGGCGCCGCGACGAGTCCGACCAAAAGCCAGAGGTTCGCAGCGAGTGTGGAGGCGGGTGTTCGCAGATGCATAGGAAAAAGGAAAACGCAGACGCTCCGGGGAACACTCGGAGCGACGGGAAAAAAGAGAATTGGGAGAGTGTAGAAAAAGATGCGCGGGATTTCTACCGCGGGAATCGTTTTGCGGAAAAGAAAGCGACGGTCCGCAATCTTCGTTACGCGTCCGTGACGTCCTTCTCCTTTCGGATGCGAAGGGCCCGGGCGCGAAGCTGCCCGCAGCCGCCGTCGACGTCCTGCGCTGCCGAGTCGCGGGCCGTCGCAATAATGCCGCGGGAACGAAGAAGCGAAACCAAAGCCTTCACCTGCTTGGGGTCGGGACGCGACCAGGGCGAACCTTCGACGGCGTTCACCGGAATGTAGTTCACCATGGCGTACTGCCCGGCCATGCGGCGGGCGAGTTCTTCGGCCTCTTCGAGCGAATCGTTGACGCCCGCGAGAAGCGTCCACTCGTACTGAACGGGATAGCCCGAATGCCGCGCCCAGAGAGCGGCCCGTTCCATGAGGGTGTTCACCGTCATGCGGCAGCCGCGGGGAAGCATTTTGCGGCGTTTCTCTTCGTCCACCGTATGCAGCGACACGGCAAGGGCCGGCCGCACGCCGGATGCAAAGAGCGCGTCAAAGAGCCGCTCGTCCCCCACGGTCGAGAGGACGAGATTTTTGTGCCCGAAGTCTCCGTACTCGGCGAGGAAAGAAAGGGCCGAAAGGACGTTTCGCAGATTGTGCGAGGGTTCGCCCATCCCCATGAAGACGACCTTTTTCGTCTCAGGACGGCTCGCTCGAGCGAGCACCGCCTGCGCGACGATTTCCGCGTCGGAGAGCTGCCGAACGAGGCCGCTCTTTCCCGTCATGCAGAAAACGCACCCGACGGCGCAGCCGATTTGAGTCGAAATGCAGACGCCTTCGCGCGGAAGCAGAACCGACTCCACCCACTCGCCGTCGGAAAGCTCCAGAAGGAGCCGTTCCCCGGATGCGCCGGGGTGGTTCGAGACCATGCGGGCGAGCGACGTCCAGAATGCCCGCACCTGCGGCAAAGCCGTACGGAGACGCTTCGGAAGCCGTTCGTCCTCGACGGTCGGCCAGGGGGCGCGTCCGAGGAGCGCCCGAGCAATCTTGCGGATGTGTTCGGGTTTGGCTCCGAGCGAACGGAGGGACTCGAGCCAGTCGTCGAGCGTGGGAATCGTCGGCATGGGAAACGGGATCGTTGAGGAGTTGCGGGCAAAGACCGCATTCTACCCAAAGGGGCCCCTTCACCGCTCGATTTGAAGCTTGCGCGTGAGCGTATTGCGCCCGATCCCGAGAAGCGTCGCCGCTTCGCCGCGCCGTCCTCTGGTGTGTTCGAGCGCCGCCCGAAAGAGCATCTGCTCGACCTCGGTCACCAAGCGGTCGTACGGGTGCGACTCGCCCGAACGAAGGGCGTCGCGGATTTCCCGACGTA
>ERZ773243.1808-NODE-1808-length-21122-cov-6.333460_pt1 | contig 21122 bp, 20 predicted proteins | sample MGYA00580520_ERZ773243 | MGnify/ENA primary metagenome ERZ773243 (study PRJEB29015, sample SAMEA2737747) | human gut metagenome | biome: human gut; feature: human-associated habitat; material: faeces | place: China | collected 2012 ... | reverse complement strand
TCTCCTAAAGTAGACTTTTTATATTTAATCAGTCTACTTTAGGAGTATCATATCACTTTAAAGTGTAGGATGCATTTTTTATGTGCAGACTATAATAATTTCAGATTGTAGAATTTTGAGCTTGTTCAGCCTTCACAAGACCTTGTTTGGAAATTATGCGAGCTTGTTTTGACTCTAAAATTGTTTTACTATACTACTTTCTAAAAACAAATAAATACTCGTGTGCAATTAACAAAAAGTTATGCTTGATACTATTGGTTTTCCAGAAACCTGTTGCCCTGCAATTGTGTTGTTCCTTAATGATTAATTCTTTAAGCTTGAAACCAGCATCTTGATAAATCTTCATTACGTCAAAAGACATTGGTACCATGTGACCTTTTTGTCTGGTATCCCCCATCAGTACTGCACAAAACTTGTCCTTTTTAAGAACTCTGTAGCTCTCAACAGCTACTTTTTTCATTTCCTCTAAAAAATCATTAACCTTTAATAATGATAAATCATTTTCAAGATTTTCACTGTATTGAATAATATTAGCATAAGGCGGATGAGTACAAATTAGATCTATTTTCTCATCAGGGATAAAATTAAGATTTCTTGCATCACCCTTCTTCAAATAAACTTTGCCTTTAGCTTTCTCATACTCAAAATTAATTTTATCCCTGCACCTATCTAAAGCAACATCATTTACATCTACGCCAATTATATCCCTATTTAATAATTTAGCTTCAACAAGTGTAGTTCCTCCACCTGCAAATTGGTCTAAAATTAAATCACCTTCTTTAGAATATCTTAGGATAATATTTCTCGGAATATATGGTGACCAATTTCCACGCCACTTTGAATCATGGGTCGCCCAATCTCCTCGCTTAGGAAAAGACCAATGCGTAGTCATTTCCAATTCAAAGTCATCAGGTTCCCATTTTTTTATCTTTTTAGCCATTATTTAAAGACCTCTTCCATAACACCATTCTCTAAATCTTTAATGTTATAGATTGTATTCATTACATCAAATGTTTCTTCAAGGTTATTTCTAGCACTTACCCATCCCTTACCATCAGTAAACCAAACAAATGTGACACCTTCTATAGTATCAGTTTCTAAGGCTAAGGTTTTGTAGCTACGAGCAGTTTCATTCAACTTACTTCCTCCACTGCTATAAAAATTAGTTTCAATAACGTAAATCATGCTAGGTGTTTTTACGACAAAGTCAAAACGCTTTTCTGTTTTACCCTGATTAGAAATAGCAGATAAATCTACGCCCCATTTATCTGTAATTTCATGAATGTACATTTCTTTAAAATAATTTTTATCTTTTTGAAATCCAGCTTTCTTTAAAAAGCTTTCAACAAGATTCTCCATTAAATGACCGCCGCGATTTTTACGACCATTTGAATCTAAACCTGTTTCAACTCCTGTAACGTAGTCGATAAGATTACTGATTATGTGATTAGACAGCAAGTCAAATAAACCGGTTTTATCCATAAAATAAGAATATTGTTCTTTACTTTTTTCATCATCCAAATTGCATTTTTTTAAATTAAACTGATATAAATATCCGCCATTTTCATCTTGACAATATATTTCATTTGCTCTAACTGCCAAAAGAAGAGGAATACATTTTAAGACTTCTGGATATCTATCGACAATAACCAGAAAATCATTTTTAATATTTTTAGAACCTACAAGAGCATTAAGAATATTGAGTTCAATTTTAACTTCGTCTACATTTCTGTGTACTTTTTCAAAATCAATATAATATCCATAATCAGCTATACTGTTACGAAAACTTCCTAACCATTCAAGGAAATCTCTTTTCATACTAACATCTCCAATCTAAAAATTAGTAATAATGAGTTCGTTTATTTTTCCTCGACCACTGCCGTTTCTATTAATCATACGAGAAGCCTGAACACGTTTGATATTATAATCACTATAAAGATTATCAAAAAAATCATCGTTTTCATCAACATTTTTAGGATCTGAATTACTTGCTACAATTTTTGCACCCTTAGAACTTATTTTATCAAAAAACTGTGCAAGCTCCTTTTGATCATTATCAGTAAAAGAATTTTCAGTATACGCAGTAAAGCTTGATGTTTGTGTTAAAGGTCTATATGGCGGGTCGATATAAACGAAAGTGTGCGTGTCAATAAAATCAGTCGATTGTCTATAATCACCGCATTTAATTATTACATTTTGTAGCTTAGTAGATATATTTCGTAAATTTTCTTCATCGCATATTAATGGATTCTTATAAGAACCCATAGGAACATTGAAAAGACCTTTGCTGTTCACTCTAAACAAACCGTTAAAACACGTTTTATTCAAAAAAATCATCAAAATAGCTTTTTCAAGATTTACACATTCATCTCCATTGAGTTTTAATCGATTAAATTGCTCTCTTTTATTTAGATAGAGCAATTTCCTCTTATCTGTATCTAGAGGAATGAACTCATTTTGGAGACGATGAAGTCCAGCTATTAATCCTTCAATATTATCTCTAATAATAACGTAAGTATTGATTAGCTCTGCATTAGTATCACTAATATAGATTGATTCTAAATCATATCTGTTAAGTATATCGAACAGAACTGCACCGCCACCAACAAACGGCTCTGCATATTGGGTTATTCCAAATCGCTCAAAAGGATAATATTTTTCTATTTCTTTTATTAACTGACCCTTACCTCCAGCCCACTTAACAAAAGGTTTAACTTTAGATTGAGAACTAGCAATGCAAACAGAAGGTTTTTTTGTATTTTTAGGAATAATCCATTTACCATCTAGCGTAGCAGCATTTTCTATCATCTTTTTATCACATAATTCTGCTAAAACAGCTTGTGCAATTCCCCACTTTTCAGCAGCTTCTTTAATTGTTATATATTTCATAATCTCCCATTTATTACAAAACACTGATTCAGTTGTTTTGTATACCTTTCTAAATCATGCAAATACAATTTGCATAAATCTATAATTTACTAATAAAAATGCTCGCCTATAAAAAAACAGCCCCTACACCTATAGGAACTGCTATACAGTACATGCCCTATTTACTAAAGCCAAAACAACCATAGCTGAGCCATAGGACACACGCTTATTAAAATACGAAACTTTGCTTTTCATTATACCATATAAAAAGTCTTACATCAAGATTACACGCAAAATTCAATATACCATATTATAAATACTAAGGCGACCATCCTCAGACAGTCGCCTTAATTACATACAATGTTTTTATTAAAACTTTTCACTTCTTCAAAGGCTTTCTCAGCGCCAGACTGCGTATGGAAACATTAACATTCTTAACCTGCATAGCAGTCATGTATTCTACCTTTTTCTTAATCTTTGCCTGAAGCTGACGAGTGACAATAAAAAGCTTTTCGCCATAATACAGAACTACCTCAACGTAAATTACAATGCCTTTGCTGTTGTCGCTGCGGCGGCGTACTCTTAAATCAGTAATACGTTCTACTCCCTCCATCTTATTAGCAATGATGTTGATAATATCCTCAATGGCGCTGTCAGCTATAAGCAGCTTGCCGTAAAAGCTAAAGGCTGGACGAACAATGGAGCGGTCAGCGTTCTTTTCCTGGCGGCGGTGCTTGGAAAAAATATTATAGGGCAAGTCCGCAAAATAGCCTGTAAAGTGTGGTTTTAGCTCTACAGAAGGCACAGGAACAATATGCTTGCCATCATGGAGACGTGAATAACGCGCCTTTTTTATTTCTGCCTTAGTAGCAATTTGACTTATATATACCGTTTTCACTGGTTTATCTAAGCCAAGACGTCCAATAATCTTATTAATCATATTATCGGAGGTAGCTATAATCAGTAGTCGCCTAATATTGCTTTGCGCCAAGGCCTCCCGTACTACTTTAGCGTGCTCATTGTCAGTAAAAATTGCACGCTTAACAGCTTGTATTCTATTGTCCTCGTTTTTAGCAGAGGTTCCGGCAAGAATTTTAGTTCCCTTAATTAAAAGACCGTCATCAATAATAGCGTCACACTTGTTATCAAAAGCAACGCCAATGGCACGATGACTTTTACCGGTACCGCTGGGACCTACAAAAGCTACTACTTCCATAATATCAATCCTCAATAAACAGTTTAACTATTACTTGTATTCAATGATTCCTCGAACCGCATCATAATCTACCTGCCAAATTCCTAATGTTGCAGGAAATCTGTCAGGAATACCATGAAAATCACTTCCTCCGCCTACAAAAAGCTTATACCGTTCAGCAAGCTTAAGCCATTTTTCAAATTCATTTTTATCAGCGGAGCTGGGATGATAAACCTCAATACCATCAAAGGGTATGGTTTGGAACAGTCTTTCAGGCAATTCACCGTCTTTAAGCTCAGAAGGATGAGCCAAGACTGCAATGCCTCCTGCGTTATGAATAAGCTCTACTGCCTCTTCAGGTGACAGCTTGGGCTGTGGTACATACGCAGGGCCACCGTTGCGAAGCAAGGCATCAAATACCTCCTGCACGTTGCTGAAATATCCTTTAGCAACCAGAGCCTTAGCAACATGTGGACGACCTACTGCTCTATTCTTAGGGTCACAGGCTTCTACCTCTATGTGGTAGCCTAAATTATCAAGCTTTTCCAAAATCTTGAACAAACGACGTTCGCGGCCATGACGCATTTCATCCATCTTGTCGTGGAGTGCCTGATTATTCGTATCTACGTGATAGGCTAATATATGCACGCTTTCTCCGTTTACCTGACTGCCAAGCTCAACGCCGGTTATAATTTTTATTCCCAAAGCTTCAGCCGCTTTTTGTGCTTCTGCAATACCATTCCAGGAATCATGATCAGTAATGCTTAAAACAGCAATTCCTTTAGCTGCAGCCTCCTCAACTAGCTGAGCAGGAGTATAAAGTCCGTCGGAAAAGGTGCTGTGGGTATGCAAATCAACTAATTTCTTCATTTGCTTCACTCAACTTTATCATTTTTATAGTACTTCTGCTAACTTAATCAAGGTCATAGTACCAAAGGCGGTACAGCCCTTAACTATGCAGCCAGTTGTTTTTTCACTGGTTGAAGTACCACCAATGTCAATATGTGCCCAAGGAGTGCCTTCGTTTACGAATTCTCCTACAAAAAGACCGCCTGTAATGCAGCCACCGGCACGACCTGTACTATTAAGCAGGTCAGCAACATCACTTTTCAGGGCTTTTTTGCATTCAGGTAAGGAAGGCAGCTGCCAGTAGTTTTCGCCAGACTGCTTACCTGCTTCCAGAATTTGCTGAACCAGATCGTCGTTATTGGAAATAATACCACTTGTTTCTGTGCCAAGAGCAATAATTACCGCACCGGTGAGAGTCGCAATATCAATAACCTTAGCAGCACCCTGCTGGCAGGCATACCATACTGCATCTGCAAGAACCATGCGTCCCTCAGCATCAGTGTTTACGACCTCAATAGTTTTGCCGTTAGCTGCACGTACAATGTCGCCAGGACGCTGAGCCTTGCCGCTGGGCATATTCTCAGCACAGGCTAAAACTGCCATTACATTGCATTTCAGCTTCAGTGCTGCAATAGCCTTAATAGCACCTAAAACTACAGCTGAGCCAGTCATGTCATCCTTCATTTCGCCCATGTTTTCACCAGGCTTAATAGAAATACCACCACTGTCAAAGGTAATACCCTTGCCAACATATGCCACATAAGGTGCATCCTCTGCACCATTGTATTTTAAGGTAATCAGTCTGGAAGGAACATCACTGCCCTGTCCTACAGCAAGCAGAGCATGCATTCCTTTTGCGGCCATAGCCTCTTCATCAAGAATCTCCAGCTCCAGATTTAATTCTTCTGCGACCTGAGCAGCTTTTTCAGCCATTGTCAGGGGATTAATAACATTACCGGGATGATTTGCCAAATCACGGCTAAAGGAAACTGCTTCTGCAGTAATTTTTGCTTTAAGGAGAATCTCCTCTGCACCTTCAACCTTACTGAGAACAGCAACCTTACATAGGGGAACTGCATCCTTCTTGCTCTTGTATTCAGTAAAGGTATAGGCTCCTAAATACAGGCCCTCTGCCATGGCATTAAGGTAATGAGCACGCTTTGGATTCAGAGTAATAGCCGCAATTAAGGCAGCCTGCTCTGATTTTAAAGCATGCAGCTCTCTGGCAACTGCACCTGCGGCCTTGCGGAAGCTATAGGGCTTGCATTCCAGGCCTTCGCCGCAGCCAACAACAAGAATATTTAAAAGCTTGCCATTTTCCAAAAGGGTTACACGCTCAATAGAACCTGCTTCAAAAAGGTCTGTCTTTTTTTCTGCTAAGACTGCAACAACATCTCTTACAGAAGCAGGCAGCTTCATATAGTCAAGGCCTGCCATACATTCCTTGCACATCATGATGACAATAGTGTCCACACCATTATAGGACGCCTGCTCTACTGCAGCACCCCTTAATTCAATATTATTAAGCATTATTTATTCCTCACAATCTATTTATTTAAATTCCACTGCAGAGGTCAGAGATTCTAAAAAACTTTCTCCAGTACCTCTTCTAAGTGTTAAATCACTGACTACAACCTTCATGGTCACTACTCTTTCTCCCTTTGCGTTAACATAGGAGCCAAGTGCATGCAGACCATAGGGTTCATTATTGATATTGCCTAAGTACATCAGGCAATGACCATCCATATACAGACCACTGCCAGGGATCAGCTGATTGATAACAGCCAGCTTTTGTCCATCAGTCTGGCCATCCAGGGAATGGATTACACCTGCTGTAGTTTCCTGCTCATCAGCATTACGGGGCAAAGTAATACCAACTGTGCGATAGGCATTAAAGAGTAAGCTGGAGCAATCCACGCTTTTTTTCATACCGCCCCAACCGTAGGGCATTCCATAAAACTTAAAGGCTGAACGGATAATATTGTTAGAGGTATAAGGCAAATACCCCTCATGGACAGCAGTATTATCCTTTTTAATAAACAGCTTTTCCGTCATCAGTGTGCCATCCTTTTTACGCATGGGAGTAAGAACCTGGTATACCTCACTGCTGCGAAGCAAAGGCAGCTTGGAGCCCTGCTGATAAACAACCTGTTCGCTGCCTATTTTCAAGGTCAGATTACTATCTGTAACAACCAGAAATTCTTCCGGGTCCGCAAATTGACGCCAGGTTTTAGCATCAGTAAAGGCAATATTAAAGGTACTAATCCAACCACTGTAATTTAAGGACTGAATATAGTAAAAGAACTTATTGGCACTTTGATGCAGCACAACAACAGGCTCTCCTGGGTCTAGTTCGGTCTCCTGCAGTGCATCAAAATCAGTATCGCCTGCATAGTAAAACAGGCCCTCACCTGTGGGCAGGTTACGCAAGGAGCTGCGACGTACAATTACACCGTAACGAGGTACAACCTTAGCAGGAATACTATTAGCGTTGGTTTGACTGCGAAGGATTTTTTTGTAATTTTCGCTGACCTTGTTGCCATGAAGATACAGCTCGTCTTCAAGGATAGTATAGTTCATTATTTTGGCCTTCAGGTTAGAACCAGAAATGGAGGCAGGATAATTTAACAGGTCAGGAACAGATGAAGAAGCATGTCTCACCTTTTCATTAAAGACCTGTACCTCCTGTGCGTCCAAAATCACCTGATTGCCCTGGGGATTTTTCTGGCACCAAAAATCAGCACTTACAAGTTTATCATAATTAGTGATACCGGACGCTGCTGCTCCTAAGGGAAATGCCAGCAGCATACTGAATATACAAGCACAAATAAATCTATATAACAAGGTATAGTCCTCCTAACAAATCATTAATATTATTAATTTCTGCAAATTAGCAAAAAATCCTGCTAGACATACATAAAATGAAAAAAAGCAGCCGTCAGAAATTAATCTAACGACTGCCAAATCATTTTCTAAAAGCTTTTGTAAATACCAGCTTCACGTTTTTTTGATGCTGTCTTGGAAATATAGGTTCCTTTAACTACAGTAAAGCCTTTTTTCTCCAACAGGCTCATAATATATTCCAGATGAGGGCAAGGAGGCTTATGGTAGTTATCACTAACCATACAGGATGATAAGTGAATAATGACTTCCTGACCATCCTCTTGAAAGCGTCTGAGGCGTTTTTTTAGATTTTCAAGCTTCACTGTAAGACCTGCTCCGCAGCAGCCACCACAGGTAAAGGACATGTAACGGGTATCTTCTGGATAATCTGCAAATTTGCCATCTCTAGTATAGAAGGCGTGAGTGCAGTTGTAGCCAGAGCAACGCTTTTGCACCTGCTCACATTGAATAATTACAACTAGTTTGCTCATTTTATAAGATCATACTCCCTTAAAACAGCATCCATTTTAGCTTCTGCCTCCTTGCTGATAGGAGTCAGAGGCAAACGCGGGATACCTGCGTCAATGCCTGTTACCTTAGTAACAGCAGATTTTACAGGAATAGGATTGCTTTCGATGAACAGGCTGCGTGCCAAAGGAATCATCTTTTTATTTAAATCAGCAGCCTCTTTTACGCGGCCGTCCTGATGAGCCTGCATAATGGATTGGAGCAGGTTGCCGCCAATATTGCCTAAAACAGAAATCAGGCCACATGCACCTACGGAGCAGAAGGGCAGAATCAGGGTATCGTCACCGCTGTAGATGCTGAAATCCTCAGGAAGCAAACGGTATAAATCAGCAGTCTGTGCTACATTGCCAGCAGCTTCTTTAATAGCTACGATGTTTTCAAAGTCATTTGCCAGGCGTACTACAGTTTCAGGAAGAATGTTGGAGCCGGTACGTCCAGGAACATTGTATACGATAATAGGCAGCTTGGTGCTTCTTGCAACAGCCGCAAAATGCTGATAATAGCCCTCTTGAGTAGGCTTGTTGTAGTAAGGACCAACAACAAGAAGTCCATCTACCCCAACCTCTTCAAAAGCCTGAACCAGTTCAATGGTAGAAGCAGTACAGTTAGTGCCTGCACCTGCAACGATAGGAGCACGACCGCCAATACGTTCCTTAATAGTACGCATAAACTGAACCTTTTCTTCAAAGTTCATGGTTGCAGCCTCACCAGTGGAGCCCTCTACGACCAGACCGTCACTGCCATTATTAATAAGCCATTCTGCTAAATCAGCACCAGCTTCATAATTTACAGAGCCATCTTCTCTAAACGGAGAAACCATTGCTGTTAATAATCTGCCAAAATAAGGTTTTTTCATTATTAGTACCCCTCTTTATAGTTTAAAGGCCTTATGCAGAGCTGTTACTGCATCAATAAGGCACTCTTCTTTGATAATTGCGGAAATTGTAGTATCAGAGTCAACTGTTTGCAAAATCTGGATGTTTTTAGCAGCCAAAGCAGCTACAAAGTTAGCCATAATACCAGGCACACCACGCATTGCACTGCCTACAACAGAAACTTTGGCACAGCCCTCGTTAACCTCGTATTTAAAATCAGTCTCATCAAGAACCTTACGGGTATGCTCAACATCGGGAGTGAATACTGCAAACATTGCTTCCTTCTCAGAAAGATTGAGACAGCCTACGCTGATTCCTGCATCAGCAAGGTCCTCGAAAAGATTGCGTCCTGCTGCCATATCTTCAGGATTAAGAGTAATGCGGAACTGAGCCAGGTCATTAATATTAGCAACACCGCTGGCATAGTTGTCATGAACATCCACCTCTGCACCACGGCAGCTGCCATGTCTGTCACTGGTAATCAAGGTACCGGGAGCATCGCTGAATGTGGATTTTACATACATAGGTGTATTGCTGCTCATGCAGATTTCGACAGCACGAGGATGAATTACCTTTGCACCATTGTGGGCCATTTGGCAAACCTCGGCGTAAGAAATGTTTTGAAGAATATTGGCTTCCTTGACGATGCGTGGGTCAGCAGTCATAATACCTTCAACATCAGTATAAATCTCTACAAATTCAGCCTTAAGAGCTGCACCGAGAGCTGCTGCGGAGGTGTCGCTGCCGCCTCTGCCCAGGGTGGTAAATTTGTAATTGTTTTCAGTCATACCCTGGAAGCCGCATACTACAGGAATGATACCGGATTCCAAAAGATGCATCAGATTAGAGCAGTTAATATTTTTAATGCGTGCTGCACCAAACTGAGAGTCAGTAATAATACCAGCCTGACCACCGGTCAGAGCCATAGCGTTGATGCCAAACTTTTGCAGAGTTGCCGCCATTACGCAGGAAGAAATAATTTCACCGCAGCACATCATAGCATCCATTTCACGCACATTAACGGAAAGATTTGCTTCCTTCAAAACACCAATCAGGGTGTCAGTAGCATAGGGTGCTCCCTTGCGTCCCATAGCAGACACAACTACTACAGGAGAATAGCCCTTGCGAATGGCCTGCTGAACTTTATCCTTAACGGCGATACGTGCTTCCTCACTGGCAACAGAGGTACCACCAAATTTTTGTACAATTATCTTCATTGGAACAATCTTCCCTTCTATTGCGCTTGTTGATTTTTATCAGCAAGTGACCATCATCAGTATATTAAATCCATTGATTTTTAATCATGGTTTCTGCAATCTGCAGAGTGTTGAGAGCTGCACCCTTACGAATTTGGTCGCCAACTACCCAGAGATTGAAGGTATTAGGATTGGACTCATCACGACGGAGACGACCTACATAGCAATCGTCTTTTTCAGATGTGTATAAAGGCATGGGATAAACCTGATTTTGCGGGTCGTCCATGAGCTGCAGACCAGGGAAGCCCTTAATAGCTTCAATCATATCAGCAAGCTCCAAATCATGCTCAAACTCAATATTTACAGATTCACTATGGCTGCGATATACAGGAACGCGGACAGTAGTAGCTGTAATACCCATCTTTTCATCATGAAAAATCTTCTTGGTTTCGTTGACCATCTTCATTTCTTCTTTGGAATAAAGATTATCCAGGAAAACATCAATTTGCGGAATCAGGTTAAAGGCAATTGGATAATGCTTTTCAAGGCTTGCAGAAGGCAGAATCTTAGCTACCATTTCCTTACCTTCACTGAAGGCCTTGCATTGATCAGTCAGCTCGTCAATACCTTCCTTACCTGCGCCGGACACTGCCTGATAGGTAGAAACTACAATACGTTTGATTCGGGCAAGGTCATACAAGGGCTTTAAAGCCATAACCATAATGATAGTGGAGCAGTTAGGGTTAGCAATAATACCCTTATGCTTTAAGATATCCTCAGGATTAACCTCTGGTACTACCAGCGGAACCTCGGGGTCCATACGGAAGGTGCTGGAGTTGTCAATTACAACGGCACCAGCCTTTACTGCATAGGGTGCGAACTCCTTGGATATGCTTCCGCCTGCAAACAGAGCTATGTCGATACCCTCAAAGGAATCCTTAGTAGCTTCCTGTACAGTGTAGGTTTTGCCCATGAATTCAATTTCCTTGCCAGCACTGCGAGCAGATGCTAAAAGACGCAGCTCAGCGAAGGGAAAATTACGCTCTTCAATCAGCTTGAGGAATTCGGTACCAACAGCACCGGTAGCACCTAAAATTGCAACATTATATTTTTTCATATCAATTCACGCTCTCTATCTCACAATAATCAATTACAGAAGCTTATCCAAGCCATAAACAAGACCAGTATAGTCCATAATCTTGCGGCAGCCCAGAGCAACGCCAGGCATATAGCATTCACGGCTTACTGGATCAGTGCTGATATGCAGTGTTTCACCTTGCCCGCCAAAAATTACCTCTTGAGAAGCAACATAGCCAGGCAGACGTACGCTGTGAATACGCATTCCTTCGTAGTCGCCGCCACGACAGCCTGCAATAGTCTCGTGCTCATCAGGATGGCCCTGCTTCATAGCCTTGCGGACCTCAGCAATAGCCTTAGCCGTGCTGATTGCTGTACCAGAGGGAGCATCAAGCTTATTATCGTGGTGCTTTTCGATAATCTCCACATTTGGGAAATATTTAGCAGCCTCGCAGGCAAGCTTCATCATCACAACTGCACCCATTGCGAAGTTAGATGCAATAAGTACTGATGTATTATTGGTCTTAGCCAGCTCGTCTACTTCCTTAAGGTCTTCCTCAGAAAAGCCTGTAGTACCAACTACTGCATGAACTCCTAAAGGAAGCATAGTACGCAGATTATCCATAACAACTGCAGGACGGGTAAAATCAACAACAACATCTGGTTGTACCTCTTTAATAGCAGCAGCCAAATCTGTACCTACTGTCACTACAGCATCGCCATTGGGTACCTGACCAGTCTTAATATCAACTGCGCCAACTAATTCTAAATCAGCTTCGGCAGCAACCTTTTTACATACCTCGCTGCCCATTCTGCCAAGAGCACCGTTAACTAAAACCTTAATCATTCTTCTTCACTCCTTGGGACCAAATCCTTCTTAATGATAAAAAAACCGTTGAGATGGTATCTCAACGGTAAACATACATGTAATACCAATGTCGAGATAGCCCTCCGCTGCAACTGCAGCGACAGTCCGACAGCTATTCGCTGTCAGCCCAGCACAACAGCATGGCTGCTGCTGCACTTCGGCGTAGGCCCTTTCCCCTGCTTCTTCGCTCCCGCTCCACAGGCTACTATTGCTTTCCGCGCCTCTATCTTAATGGTTTAATATTGGTATGATTATAGTATCCTAAATAAAGTTTGTCAAATACATTCGTTCATAAAAATTTAACTTGCTTTATTTTGTACAGTTTTTACATAATACTTTACTCGCCAAGGCTTTCCATCTAAGTAATATAGCTTAACCGTTTTATTATTTATTTGCTGGTACTGCCAAAACCGCCGCCTCGAACTGCCTTTTCAGATTTGTCATCGTCGTCAGCAAGCAAATAGTTATAGAAGATACCTTGAGCAACACATTCGCCCTTTTTTAGTAAAATATTTTCCTCGCTCATATTCATCATGGCCAGCATGATGTGCCCCTCATTATCAGGGTTATTATAATAATCAGCATCGATGATGCCTACGTTGTTTACTAATTGAATTTGCTTTTTCACAGCCATACTGCTGCGAATATGCATACCCAGGTATTCCCCCTCCTGCATATAAGCCTTAATGCCGGTAGGAACAAGCTTAAGTACACCTGGTTCAAGTACTACGTCCTCAGGAACGCAAAAATCATAGCCTGCGCTGAATTTAGTTTTACGCACTGGCATGGGGAAATCATTATTAGCATATTTAGAAATCTTTTCAAAGCCACGAAGCTTCATGGGCAACCTCCTAGTTATCTACGTTCACCTACAATATAAAAAGGCAGAGGACTAGCCTCTGCCTTAATTTACTAAGCCTTTTGCCAGACACTAGCAGTGAACCATATTAAAAATATCGTCAATACGTACTACTGTCATTCACAGCGGGAAAAAATTATTTGCTCATACCCTTGGTCAGAACTGCTTTACGGGACAGGTTAATGCGGCCTTTGTTGTCAATTTCAGTTACCTTAACAACAATTTCGTCGCCTACGGAAACAACATCTTCAACCTTTTCTACGCGCTCAGTAGACAGTTGGGAAATGTGAACCAAACCTTCCTTGCCAGGCAGAATTTCAACAAATGCACCGAAATTCATCAGGCGGGTAACCTTGCCGGTGTAAATTTTGCCAGGCTCAGCTTCAGCAGTGATGCCGTTGATGATATCAATAGCCTTGTTAGCAGCTTCGGTATTAACAGCAGCGATGAAGATTTTACCGCTGTCATCAATATCAATCTTAGCGCCGGTTTCATCAACAATTTTCTTGATGGTTTTGCCACCAGGTCCAATTACCTTGCTGATTTTATCAGGATCAACGCTGATGGTGGTAATCTTCGGAGCATAAGGAGACAGCTCTTTACGAGGCTCGCTGATGCATTCCATCATTTTGCCCATGATGAATTCGCGGCCGCGTTTAGCTTGTGCCAGTGCTTGAGTGAAGATATCCTTGTTGATACCGTCAATCTTAATATCCATTTGGATTGCAGTAATACCTTTGTCGGTACCAGCAACCTTGAAGTCCATATCGCCCAGAGCATCTTCCAGACCTTGAATATCAGTCAGAATGGTGAAGTATTCGCCGTCTTTAACCAGACCCATAGCAACACCAGCAACAGGTGCTTTAATAGGCACGCCAGCGTCCATCAGAGACAGGGTGCTTGCGCATACGCTGCCCATGGAGGAGGAACCATTGGATTCCAGAACCTCGGATACCAGACGGATTGCATACGGGAACTCTTCCTCTGCAGGAATAACAGGACGCAGAGCACGCTCAGCCAGAGCACCGTGACCAATTTCACGACGACCGGGGCTGCGCAGAGGTTTGGTCTCGCCTACAGAGTATGGCGGGAAGTTGTAGTGATGGATGTAACGTTTGGTTTCTTCTGCGCCAAGACCGTCCAGGATTTGAGCTTCACGGAGCGGAGCCAGAGCCAATACGTTCAGGATTTGAGTTTGACCACGGGTAAAGAGAGAGCTGCCATGCGGACGAGCCAGCAGACCTACTTCGCAGGTTACAGGACGTACTTCGTCCAGTTGACGGCCGTCAGGACGGATTTTGTCAACGGAAATGGTACGACGAACAATCTTTTTAACCAGTTTTTGAGTGATGTATGCAACATCAGCAGCATTATCAGGATATTTATCCAGGAATACTTCTGCGATTTCAGCTTTAACCTTAGCAACGTTTTCTTCGCGCTCCAGCTTGTTAGCGTCCATCAGAGCATCTTTCAGCTTTTGAGCGCCGTATTCTTCGATCTCAGCTACCAGCTCAGCAGGAGGAGCATAGTAAGGAACTTCCATCTTCTCTTTGCCGATTTCAGCAACGATTTTTTCTTGGAACTCAACCAGCTCTTTGATTACGCCATGACCGAACCAGATTGCGTCCAGCATGGTTTCTTCGGATACCTCTTGTGCGCCAGCCTCAACCATAAGGATTGCGTCTTTAGTACCAGCAACAGCCAGGTTCAGCTCACTGATTTTGCTTTGCTCAACAGTAGGGTTAACAATGAACTGACCATCGATAAGACCTACACGAACACCTGCAATAGGACCTTCAAAGGGAATATCAGAAATGGACAGTGCGCAGGATGCGCCAATCATAGCAGGCATATCAGGTGCGTTGTCAGGATCAACAGACACAGCAGTAGCAACGATTTGAACATCGTTGTGATAGCCTTCGGGGAACATAGGACGAATAGGACGGTCAATGAGACGGCTGGTCAGGATAGCCTGCTCACTGGGACGACCTTCGCGCTTAATAAAGCCGCCAGGAATCTTACCTACGGCATACATTTTTTCTTCAAAATCTACGGTCAACGGGAAAAAGTCAACGCCCTCACGAGGGGTTTTGGTACCGGTAACAGCTACTACTACTGCAGTGTCACCATAACGAACTAAAACAGCGCCATTTGCTTGTTTTGCAATCTTGCCAGCTTCAATAGTAAGAGTTCTGCCGCCAAGATCCATGCTGTAACTATGCATGATATTGCCTCCTTAAATTTTCAACATTTGGTGTACCCGACTACTATTCGACATAAATTGATAAATTCCTTTTAAATTATCTTTAAAATGTGAACTTTATGTGAATTTTAATCAAAATATATGTTTCCGCAGCTTTTTTGTCTAAAAAACAAGTTTTGCAATGAAAACCACTGCCTATAAGCATAGGCTGATCAGCAGTTTGCTCCTATTTCTTAGCTCAAAATGCTACATAAATAAACGTAAAACAAAGACTACTACAGCACCGATGGCTGCAAAAATCAAAAATGTAGGCAGCAGGAAGAAGAACAGAGCCAAAATACCGCCTAATATAAGCAGAGTCATCAAAAGACCGCTGCCACAGCCAAAGTGATGCACCTTAATGCCGTTGTTGACACGCTGTCCTCTGTAGGTCTCCTGCTCATAGGAGCCGCTCTGGTATTGTCTCTCCTGCTCTCTTTGGTTTTTGGGAGATGCTGAAGATGAACTGCTGCCATCCTCCTCTATGGTAACACCATCAAAGGTGTCTCGCTCCTGGGGAGTTAAAACCTTAGCGTCTATTTTAAACTGGTAGTGGCAATACGGGCATTCGGCAGTACCAGGACTAACCTCCCGTCCGCAAAAATCACATTTCATAAGTTATCCTCCTTACAAAAGAATCTTACTTAAACTTCAGCTACCGCTCCCTTACTGCAATGCCATCAACAGCAGCCCCTCCTCATTGACATAGCGGGGGTCATGGGTTTCAATAGCAAGAACCTCCTTCATGCTCTGACTGGCACGCTTAATAGCATCTATAGGAACAAACTCACAGATTTCTGATATTTTGCCTATATCATAGGTATAAACACAGTTCAGCTCTGTGAAGGTGTATAAGGCTGCTGCAGTCCACACCTCAGGCAGCATTGCCTTTTCGCCTGTAAGGTGCTTGTAGTCGCTCCAAAGAGTTTGCACCAGACGTACGTCCAAAGATGAGAAGGAATAGGAAAGCATCGCCTTTTTCAGCTTATTGCTTACCTTATCATCTAATATAGGCTGTGCCTTGTAGCTATTAACCTTGGTTTTATAGTCAAAGCGGTCCATACGAACATAGCGTGAATAAATAGTAATAGCGTGACGCATGAAAATCGGAAAATCAGCTACAAATTCATTCCAGCTCAATTCGTTTTCATAGCGTACTGCAACCCAGCTTTTAGCTCTTTCCAGAATATCGTATAAAACCTTTTTGGAGCTTGGCTTCGTGTAGTGACCGCGAACCACGCTGAGGGTAATGGATTTATTGTAGAACAGATGTCCTAAGAAAAGCATACCCTTATATTCCTCAATGCTTTCCAAATCCATGAGGATAGCATAATCCTCACCGGTGAGAAAATTACGGCAGCGAACAATCCCCTGCTCTATAGGCTCCTCAATGGAGAAAAGCACCAGCTCTGCCTTAAGCAGCTCCTTGAGCATATCAATAACGGAGCTGTCCTTAATGTTCACCTTGCCTGTCACAGCAAGCTCATAATAAACCTGCAGCGGAGTTTTATAGACATCAAGCATATGATAGTCAAGGATAAAATACTCCCAAAAGCTTTTTTCAAACTCAGCCTTCTGCTCTTCATCATCAAATTCAGCCATGGACATATAATCGCCAAACATATATCTTGCTCTAGCAATATCCTTTTTATACTTAGCTTCCTTGATAAAGTAGTTGCAGACACTGTTTATAGTTTTATCCACCAGGCTGCCAATATTAAAGTAAACCTTTTCCGGCAAATCCTGTGCACTTACGTTCTCATAACTTTCAAAGCCTGGCAAGAAATTACCATCTGCATCAATGACAGTAATGCTGTCGTCCTCAGTATTCATTAAAAGGTCAAGGGCATCAAGAGGAGCTCCTACATTGCTGACCTTTTTCTTTTTGGCCATATACTGGTAAAAGCCAGATAAATCGTAAATAAAGGTAGTAATACGATTATAATCAGCCTTAAATCCAGAAATATTGCGGGCACACCAAGCGATACAGTCCACAATATCCTCGCCGTTTAAATCACCAATATAAGCCTCAGCATGGCCTACATAGAGACAAAAGCAGTTAATATTGTCCCAAATGTCCAGCAGCTCCTCGTCCTCTGCACCCTCCCAGGTACGGGCACGCAAATAACCTTCAGCATCACGCTGAGACAGGATTTCATTCCAGCCCGGGTCATGCTCATAAAAGGCCTCTATTAAATCAAAAACATTATCCATATATTACACCATATCTTTCTTTGTGATTTATTATAACACATCTTTGTGTCAGACAAATGTCTTTTTAACAAAAAACACCTTTGACGAAAGTTACTTCATCAAAGGCGTCTATTGGTATTATAAAGTATTTTCCCTGCAAATTCCAATCACAATTTGATACAATTTCTGCAGTGCAACATCATTTTTAACCGCTAACTCACGTAGGCTCTCGTATTCTGGATAATACTCTGTTTTTCCTTGATTATCGCAGGCTTTTACCAAAGCAGGACCATAGGGAGTATTTACTTCTATAATTTTACGAGGCAAAACAGTTCTTTCCATAGCTATATGCCTAATGCCTATGGTTGTGGTTTCACGAAAGATAATTTCTTTCAAAGCAGCTGCATGTTCAGGGGCAGTAATCACTACCAGCTCCCATGCAGGTCTGTTCTTTTTCATATACACAGGCTTGTAGTGTACATCCTTAGCTCCTGCAGCCAGCAATAGCTCCATAGTATAGGCCAGAACCTCGCCGGAGCAGTCATCAATGTCGCTTTCCAGCTTAATAACTGTATCATGCTCAGCAGCTACTGCAGTTTTTTTTTAGAGGCCTCTGCTTCAATAAGCATGGCTCTTAAAATACTGGGACGCTCATAGGTACGCTTGCCTGCACCTAAGCCGATTCTTTTGATAGTAAAACCATTAGGCAGCTCATCGGAGGTTTTTAGAGCCGCAGCAGCTGCAGCACCTGTAGGAGTAACAAATTCACCTTGTACAGGTATAATTTCCACCTTTAAGCCATAAGCCTGCATAATATTAGCTACAGCAGGAACGGGTACGGGCAGAATGCCATGCTGACAACGAATGGTACCGCTGCCCTCGCACAGCTTAGGTACAATAACCTCAGTTATGCCCAGACTGTCAACGCAAACAGCAATAGCTACAATATCAACTATGGAATCAACTGCACCAACCTCATGGAAATGCACCTCAGACTTGGACACTCCATGAGCCTTAGCTTCGGCGTCGCCTATAATATCAAAGATTTTTAAAGCAATTTCTTTGGCCCCTGCAGTAATTTGAGCATTATTAATAATGGCGATAATATCAGCAAGAGCTCTGTGCTCATGATGATGGTGCTCGTGAGCATGTTCATGCTCGCCGCAATGGTCGTGGTGATGATGCTCATGAGTATGTTCGTGTTCGCCGCAATGGTTGTGGTGATGATGCTCGTGAGCGTGAACGTGTTCCTGCTCACCATGAAGATATGTCATATCGTGGTCATGATTTTCGTGCTCCGCATCCAGAACTACATCAAAATCGCAGCAGACAACGCCAGCCTTTTTTACAGTGCTGATTGCGTAGGTAAAGCCCTGTACAGGAAGACTGTCAAGAGCTTTAGCCAAAGCCTCCCTATCAGCACCTAAATCTAAGAGAGCAGCTACCAGCATATCGCCGCTGATGCCGGAATTACATTCTAAATATAAGCAATTTGCCATAATTTGTTCTCCTTTGCTCGTCAAGAGTACTATTCAATCGTAGATTATCTATACAAAATATTATTGTAGTCCAATGTTCATACTGCCGCTGCTATAACCGCCTAAATCAAGTGCAGTATAAGCAAAGCCCAATTCCCTAAATTTATGGAGGATAAGAGACCTGTTGTCCATAACAAGGGCCATGTCCTCCTGCAGCACCTCAATACGTGCCAGCTTGCCATGAACACGCACTCTAAACTGGCTCAGTCCTAAATCGTACAGCATTGCCTCAGCAGCCTCTACTCTGGCCAGCCCCTCTGCCGTAATTTCTTCACCGTAAGCAAAGCGTGATGCCAGACATGCGTAAGAAGGCTTGCACCATTCAGACAGTCCCAGCTTTTTGGCTAAAAGACGTATTTCAGCCTTAGTCAGCCCCGCTTCCTTCAAGGGGCTTGTAATCTGCAGCTCCTTAAGGGCACGCAGTCCAGGACGGTAATCTCCCATATCGTCCAGATTGGAGCCCTCTACGAGGGTATAGGCCCCCTGCTCAGCAGCTAGGGCAGCAAGACCAGTAAACAAGGCTTTTTTACAATGATAGCACCTGTCAACAGGATTACTCCTAAAGCCAGGTACCTGCAGCTCATCAAATACATATATAAGCTGGGTAATGCTCCTAGAACTGCAAAATTCTCTTGCCTCATTCTGCTCTCTTAAAGGTACCACTCGCGATACCGCAGTTACAGCAATAGCATTTTTTCCCAATACTCTATGAGCAACAGCTAACAACAGAGCTGAATCCACACCGCCTGAAAAGGCAACTGCAACCTGCCCCAGCTGCAAGAGAATATTTTCTAATATCAGCAGCTTTTCTTCTGCCGTTTTCATAAGCATATTATCCATAATCATACTATTTTACAGCTAAACGGTTGATTTGCGTAGCGATATAGCCAGCACCGTAGCCATTATCTATATTAACAACAGAAACACAATTAGCACAGGAATTAATCATAGTCAAAAGTGCAGACAAGCCATTAAAGCTTGCACCGTAACCTACAGATGTAGGAACTGCAATTACAGGATTAGAAACAAGGCCACCAATTACGCTGGCAAGAGCACCCTCCATGCCTGCAACGGCTATGACACAGTTAGCATCCTGCAGCACCTCTACCTTGGACAGCAGACGATGAATACCGCTTACGCCAACGTCATAGAGACGCTCTACCCTTGTTCCGAAAAACTCCGCTGTTTGTGCAGCCTCCTCAGCAACTGCAATATCTGCAGTACCAGCAGTACATACTGCAATCTTGCCAACATGCTTTTTATCAGCACGCTCCAGCTTTAGAGTTCTGGCTACAGCATCGTACTTAATTTCAGGAAGAACGGCCTTAACCAGCTCGTACTGCTCCTGAGATGCACGTGTGCCAAATACCTCGCCATACTCCTTGTACAGACGCAGATAAATAGCCTGCAGATAATCATCGGGCTTGCTGCTGCAGTAAATAACCTCGGGAAAACCGGAACGCAGCTCTCTATATGTATCTAGCTTGGCAAAGCCTAAATCCTCATAGGCCTTACGCTTAAAATAATGCTCTGCTTCAGCTACAGTCATGCTGCCGCTTTGTACAGACTCCAAAACTTCCTTTATTTCCAATGGTTATACCTCCCTGGAGAATCTTCATAGCTTTATCGAAGGCATATGACCTAAGCTTAACATACTATATATTAGAGTATACTTCATAGGCGAAAAAAGAACAAGTAAAGAGTTATCCCTGCAGCACCGCAGATTAATAATACCTTGGGAACAAAACTCCTTAAAGTCCTCTTGAGCAGCACCTTGCTAAAATGGCTTAGGGCAATCCTAAAAAAGCATCAAATCCCCTGTTAAAAAACTGTTTTCATGTATGCAGCGTTTGATACCCGTCAAATAACAGCACCTAGTATCTTACTAGAAATACAAATCAAAACCACCGGCGTAGCCGGTGGTTTGTCATTTACCGCCTAAAAGGCTATT
>ERZ773243.1807-NODE-1807-length-21144-cov-14.565366_pt1 | contig 21144 bp, 15 predicted proteins | sample MGYA00580520_ERZ773243 | MGnify/ENA primary metagenome ERZ773243 (study PRJEB29015, sample SAMEA2737747) | human gut metagenome | biome: human gut; feature: human-associated habitat; material: faeces | place: China | collected 2012 ... | reverse complement strand
AGATCAGCTCCCGGGTCATGGTGTGGTCGCTGATGACGCCGTCCTTCAGCGGGAAAATGGCGGAAATATAGTTGGGGGTGCGGCCTACCATGGCCAGGGCCTTGTCGCCCACCTCCAGCACGGAGTTCTTGCGGGTATCCATTGCCACCACGCTGGGCTGGTTGAGCACGACCCCCTGCCCTGCCTGTGCAATGATAATGGTCGTTGTGCCCAGATCGATGCCGATGTCATTCTGTGCCATAATGAAACGTTCCTTTCTCTGCTCCCCTGTTTTCTATCGTAAATGCCCGTTCGGGCGGGAAATCAAATCAATTTATATTGTAGCATAAGCCAGTAAAAAAGTATAGACCAAACCTCGCCGTCCTCCCTGTGGGATGCCGTCCTTCACTCTGCCGCCATCTGTTCCGGCGGCAGATTCTCTTTCAGCAATTCGCACAGGCCGCTGTACCGCAGGTTCTGCCGGACATTGGACATCATCCGGTTCACCACATCCCGCCGCCCGGCCACGATGCACAATTTGCGGGCGCGGGTCACGCCGGTGTAGAAGAGGTTGCGGTAGCAGAGTCTTGGCGGCACCTGCGCCACCGGCAGCACCACCGCCGGGAACTCGCTGCCCTGGCTCTTGTGCACTGTGATGGCGTAGGCGATCTCCAGCTCGTTCAGGTTTTCCGCCGGGTAGAGCAGGCGGCGGTCATCCATCCGCACCACCATGGAGCGGTCGCGCATGTTGATGGATTCCACAATGCCGATATCACCGTTATAGGCTCCCACGCCCTGCTCCCCGCCAATGCGGTTCCAGACGATCTCGTAGTTGTTCCGCACCTGCATCACCTTATCGCCCACCCGGAACACCCGGGAGGCGCTCTGGAGCTGGGGTTTGCCCTTCTGCTCCGGGTTGAGCAGGTTCTGCAGCTCCACATTCAGTGCCTGGGTACCGGTGGGTCCCAGCTTGGTGGGGCAGAGCACCTGAATGTCCCGGACAGGGTCAAAGCCATAGCTCCGGGGCAGACGAGTGGTGACAAGATCGCACACCAGTTTCTGCGCCGCATCGCCGTCCGATTCCAGAAAGAAGAAATCGTCTGTCTTACCGCCCTTCTGCAGCGGCTCACTGCTGATGATGTGGTGGGCGTTCTCCACAATAAGGCTGCGTCTGGCCTGCCGGAAGATCTCGTTCAGGCAGACGGTGGGCACCAGTCCGGAGCGGATGACCTCGCCCAGAATGTTGCCGGGCCCCACGCTGGGCAGCTGGTCGGCATCGCCCACCATGATAATGCGGCAGCTGTACCGCAGGGCCGCAATGAGCGCCTGAAACAGCTTCACATCCACCATACTCATCTCATCCAGAATGACCACATCGCATTTAAGCAGGTTCTTGTCGTTGTGGATGAAGCTGACCACGCCGCCGGAGTAATCCACCTCCAGCAGGCGGTGGATGGTAGATGCCTTGCGGCCGGTCAGTTCACTCAGCCGTTTGGCCGCACGGCCCGTGGGGGCACAAAGCGCCACCCGGTCGGCCTGATGTTCCAGCAGCTGCAGGATGGCATTGACTGTGGTGGTCTTGCCGGTGCCGGGGCCGCCGGTCAGCACAAGGCAGTTTTCGGTCATGGCCTTGCGGATGGCTTCCCGCTGCAGGGGCGCATAGGCAAAGCCCTGGGTCAGCTCCAGCACCTGAATGTTTTTATCAAGGTCCCGCACCGTCTGCTTTTCCCGCTTCGCCAGCAGGGCCAGCCGGTCGGCAATGGCCTGTTCTGCTTCCAGCAGGTCAGGCAGATAGATATACGGCACCGCCTCCAGCATCTTTACGCCAAGCTGCCCGGTCTCAATGCAGTGGTCCAGCGCACGGGCCAGCTTTTCGGGCGGCTGCTGGATGAAGTGGGATGCCGTGTCCAGCAGCTGCGCACGGGGCAGGCAGGTGTGGCCGTTGCCCGCGTTATGGCGCAGGGTACGGAGAAGCGCCGCTTCCAGCCGCTGGGTGCAGTCCCCTTCCATGTGGTAATACTGTGCAATGCTGTCGGCATGGCGGAAATCCAGCTGCAGGGGTTCCCCACAGAGCAGATAAGGGTTCTGGGAGATGGCCTGCATGGCACCGGGGCCAAAGACGCGGAATACCTCCATGGCGCGGCGGGGGCTGATCTCGAACTGGGCCAGATAGGCGATCAGCTCCCGCATTCCGAACATCCGCTTGAACTCCTGCTGGATGCGGTCGGCTTTGTCTGCCGAGATGCCGGGGATCAGGGTGAGCTGGGCGGGATCGTTGGCGATCACTTCCAGCGCCGCCGCGCCGAATTTATCGATGATCTTATTGGCCGTGCGCGCCCCGATGTAAGGCAGAGAACCGCTGGCAAGGAAGGCATACACTGCCTCCAGATCCTTCGGCATATCGGTCTCGCATTCCTGGGCGTGGAACTGGCGGCCATAGGTGGCGTGGTTCTCATATTTACCGCGGCAGACCACACTCTCGCCCGCATGGAGCTCGCCCACGATCCCGCACACCACGGTGACCGTGCCGCCGCCGGAAATTTCAAACACCGTGTAGCCGTTATCCTGGTTCTCGTAGATAATGTCCTCCACCGTTCCCTCGATCTGTTCCAGCTCCATACTCCTCACCCCCTTGTGACATAATTATTTATAGTATAATCGTTTTGGTGTTATTTGTAAAGGAATTGGGCAGGCCCTGCTCTATACAACCTCTCAGCTTTGGCGTTGCGTGAGGCTTTCCCTCTTCGCCAAGGCCTCCCCTACTAGGCAACAAAAGAGCCGCCCTTCTGCGGTTTCGCAAAAGAGCGGCTCAATTTTTACAAGTTTGCGTGCGGTCTTGCTTTTTCCTGTTTCAGCTTCCGGAACACAACGATATATGCAGGGATCAGGAAGAAGCAGGCAAAGAACCATGCCACCGGGTTTGCAATGCAGGCGGCAAAATAGCCCCACAGCGGCACGAACAGGAAACCCACCATAGCACGGGCGATCATCTCTGCCACACCGGCAAACATGGCCAGGCTGGAATAACCCAGCCCCTGAATGGTGTAGCGGTAAATGATAAGGACCGCCAGCGGGATATAGAACACGCTGTTCCAGAAGATGAAGCTCTGGGCGTTGGCCATGATCTCGGTCTGGCTGCTCTCAAGGAACAGGCCGATCAAAGCCTTATCCAGCACGCGCAGGATCAGGAAGGATGCCACACTGTACACACAGCCGATGCCCAGGGCAGTGTTCACGCCCTTGTTCACACGGTTCAGGTCATTGGCACCCATGTTCTGGCTGGCGTAGGTGGTCATGGCCGTGCCAATACTCTCCAGCGGGACGGACAGGAACTGTGCCGCCTTGCCGCCTGCAGTCTGTGCTGCCACGATGTCACTGCCCAGACCATTGACTGCACCCTGCAGCACAACGGAACCGATGGCCGTGATGCTGCACTGCAGACCCATGGGGATGCCCATGCCGCACAGCTTGACACAGTGCTGTCTGCTCAGGCGGCTTTCTTCTTTGTTCCAGCGCAGCTCATTATAATGCTTGAGGATGTACCACAGGCTGCCCAGACCGGCTACTGCCTGGCTGAACACGGTGGCGAACGCCGCACCGAACACGCCCATCTTGAAGGTGATGATGCAGAGCAGGTCCAGCCCGATGTTCAGAAAGCTTGCCATCAGCAGGAAATACAAAGGCCGCTTGCTGTCACCCAGAGCGCGCATCAGGGCGCTGGTCATGTTATACAGCAGCGTAAACGGGATGCCGATAAAGATGGTGCGGATGTAGATATCTGCCAGATCAATGATGTTGTCCGGGGTATTGGTCCAGACCAGAATGGAACGGGTCATGGCCACCGTGACCACGGTGAGCACTGCGGCAAAAAAGACGCTCAGCCAGACGGCATTGGCGGTGTAGCGGCGCATCTCCACATAGTCTTTCGCACCGAATGTCCACGAGATGGGGATGGAAAAACCGCAGGCAATGCCATTGACAAAGCCCAGCACCAGATAGTTCAGACCGCCCACACTGCCGACCGCCGCCAGGGCTTCCACACCCACAAAGCGGCCCACGATGATGGTATCCGCCAGATTATAGAACTGCTGGAACAGGCTGCCCAGCATCAGCGGCACCGCAAAGGCAAGGATCAGCTTGAGTGGGCTGCCCTGCGTCATATCTTTCGTCATACGCACGTTCCTCCTTGGGAAAGCATCACAGACCTTATAACACGAATTTTTTCCGACAAAAACGCCCTGCCGCGCAATGGGCAGGACGTTTTTGTTCATGTGGGTATTATATCAGGTTGCGATGAATTTTCAAGAGGTTTTTTCAAATTTCTCAGTGCTTCCCGGCCAGATGCTTCAGCAGCTGGAACAAAACGCTCCAGAACCCCGTTCCGGCATTGCCCGAAGGCGGGGTCTCCTCATCCGGAACGCTCAGCGGCGGGTCATTCTGAATAGTGTGCGAGGAACTGTCTGGTACGCTCTTCCCGGGGATGATCGATGAGCTGTTTGGCAGGGCCCTCCTCCACGACCACGCCGCCATCCATGAACAGGATGCGGTCGGCCACATCGCGGGCAAAGTGCATCTCATGGGTAACAATGATCATCGTGGTCTTGCGGTCAGCAAGATCACGCAGGACCTTCAGCACCTCGCCGGTCAGCTCCGGGTCAAGGGCGCTGGTGGGCTCATCAAAGCAGAGGATATCCGGGTGAAGCGCCAGCGCGCGGGCAATGGCCACACGCTGCTGCTGGCCGCCGGAGAGCTGATGCGGGTAGTGGCCGGCCCGCTCCGAAAGGCCCATCTGCGCCAGCAGTTCTCTCGCCTGCTGTTCCAGCTCCGCGTGGATGGCCTTTTTGTTTGCCTGATACTCCGGGCGTTCCTTTGCCAGCAGTTCTCCTGCCAGCATCACGTTCTGTAAGGCCGTGTACTGCGGGAACAGGTTGAAGTTCTGGAACACCAGACCGAAATGGAGCCGCTTTTTACGGATCTCGCTTTCCTTCTGGGTGGCAGGGTCGGCGGCATCCCACATGGTCTCGCCGTTCACCTTGATCACACCCGTGTCAGGCCGTTCCAGAAAGTTCAGGCAGCGCAGCAGAGTTGTTTTGCCGGAACCGGACGAGCCGATGATCGCCAGCGCTTCCCCCTGCTCCAGATCCAGGGAGATGTCCTTCAACACATGGGTCTCGCCAAAATTTTTCCCGATACCGGAAGCTTCGAGCAACGCCATAATCTATCTGCCTCCTTAGCAGCGGAAATAATCGAGCTTTTTTTCAGCCCAGTTGAACAGGATGGTCAGTGCGCCCACAAACACCAGGAAGAAGAGCGCGGTGGAGAACAGCGGCCAGATCAGGCCCTTTGCGCTATACTCCTTGGCCATCATAATGATTTCCTTGTTGGCAATGGTGTTTGCCAGCGAGGTATCCTTGACCAGCGTGATGATCTCGTTGCCCATGGGGGGCAGGATGCGCTTGACGACCTGAAGCAAGGTCACCTTGAAAAAGATCTGTGTTTTGGTCATGCCAAGCACCTGTCCGGCCTCAGTCTGCCCCTTGGGCACTGCTTCAATGCCGCCGCGGTAGATCTCAGAAAAATAGCAGGCATAGTTGATGGCAAAGGCCACCACCGCCGCCACCATCCGTCCGCCGGAGCCGGAGGGCCAGGGGTTGTTCATGCCCAGCAGGCCGGGGCCCAGATAGATCACGATGATCTGCAGCATCAGCGGGGTGCCGCGGATGATCCAGACAAAGGTCTTGACCAGCTCGGCCAGCGGCTTGCAGCGGCTCATGGAGCCAAACGAGACCACCAGCCCCAGCGGCAGTGCAAACAGCAGTGTCAGGGCAAAGAGCTCACAATTGAGCAGGAACGCGCCGGACAGGCGCATAAGAATCACAGACACAAAAACACACCTTTTTTATTCAGAATCCATATTTTCCTTCCATCACAGCCGGTGAAAGTTCCCTCTGCTCGGGAGCCTTTCACGCATCGGCAACAAAAAGCCTCCCTCACCGAGGGAGGTTGCATCGCATAGCGATGACGGAAGGAGCTTTTCTACAAATTCAGTCAGCCAGTGCCAAATCGTACTTATCGGCCAGTGCCTGCATGGTACCATCGGCCTTCAGTGCATCAAAGGCCTCATCCACAGCGGCGGCAGCATCACTGCCCTTGCGGAATGCCACGCCGTACTCCTCAGCGTTCAGCTCATCCACGATCTTCAGGTCGGCATAGTCAGTGCCCTCACCGATCATGGCGTTGGCCAGGGTCAGGTCAAGTACAGCGGCATCGGCAGTGCCTGCGGCAACTTCCATCAGGCAGTCGGTCTGAACACTCTTGGAGACGTAATCAGCCTGTGCCAGGTTCTCGTCTCCCTCAATGGCGGCCTCACCGGCGGAACCAGCCTCAGCAACCACGGTCTTGCCCACCAGGTCAGCGGTAGAGGTATAATCGGTGCCATCTTTCACAACGACCACCTGTGCATTCTTTGCATAAGCCTTGGTGGTAGCGGTGTTCTGCATGATGTCATCGGTCAGAGTCATACCGTTCCAGATGCAGTCGATGCTCTTGGCATCCAGCTCCACGACCTTGGTATCCCAGTTGATCTCCACAAACTCCGGCTCCACGCCCAGCTTTTCGCAGACAGCAGTGGCCAGCTCGGTATCAAAACCGGTGAAGTTGCCATCGGCATCGGTGTAGTTCATGGGCTCGTAAACAGTGTAGCCGATGACCAGCTTCCCCTTGCCCTTGATGTAATCCAGGTCGCTGCCTGCGGTCTGGGAAGCGGCAGCACTGCCGGAAGCAGAAGCAGATGCGGCAGTGGAAGTGGAAGCGGCACCACCGCAGGCGGCAAGGCTCAGTGCCATGGCACCGGCCAGGAATGCAGATACAAGACGTTTCATATACGGTTCCTCCCTCAGTGGCAAGCAGCCTTGTTTTATTGCTTTACCATGCTAAATTGCTAAACTGTGGTTATAGAATAGCGCGTTTTCTGCCGTTTTGCAAGGGGGAAAACTGATTTTTCGCAGTTTGCTCAAATCTTTACCGCTTTACCACGGCAAAGCGGTCATTTTGACAAAACAAAAACGCCGCGTCGGCAGCTGCCAAACGCGGCGAGATGTTTCTCTCTGAAAATTCAGCGGAATGCCACCGCCCCCCTATCCGGGAGAGCCGGTGCGCGATTGCAGGACTGAATGGGCTTCCTCCTCAGCTCAGGGCATCCAGCGCCGCCTTTTGCAGATCGGTGATGTCAATGGTACACAGAGCCTTCAGGTCGGCATCGCCGCCGGAAAGCCCGGCGATCTCGGTGCGGGTCTTGCCCTTGAGGGCATCACAGAAGCCCTCGCTGTGCTCATACCACTCCTTGCCCAGCGCCGATGCGCCGCGCATCCCATAGTCCTCGCCCAGCTCCAGCTTGGTCTTGACGAGGTCCGGGGCTGTCACACCGCCGTCCGACACCACCGTCAGGGCCGGCTCGGCCATATCCGCAATGGCGCTGGTCACACGGCGGTCTGTATCGGTGGTCAGTGCCACGATGCTCACATCCACCTGCGCATTCACATCCTTGTCATCGGTGGCGGTGATGTCCGAAGTCCCGTTCACCGCTTCGATGCCCAGCGCGACCCTGTCGCCCTTGGCGGCACCCAGTGCCCTGGCATTGGTGCAGGCCCGGGTCACGGCATCCCGGTAGCGATCCACAGCGATGGTACACCCGCTCAGCAGGTCGGCATCCGTGGCTTTGCCATCCTTATCCACTTTGAGCATGGAGACCTGTTCCGGGGTCATGCCGATCAGGTAACTGGCAAAGGCATCCGCCTGTTCCGCCCAGCCCTTTTTCAGGGAAGAGACCTCGGCCAGCGGGTAATCGTCCCCCTTCTGACGCTTGGTGCGCCAGTCGGTGGGCAGGGTCACATGGCCGGTGCTGTCCGCCGAAACAGACACTTCCAGCTCATCCAGCAGAACACTCTCCAGTTTCCCCTCGCCATCCAGCAGGACAGCGGCCGCTGCCAGTTCAATTTTCCCTGCCCTGTCCTGATCGGTGGCCTCTGTCACCACACCCAGACCGGTTTTCCATGCCGCTGTCTGGGTCTGTGCGGAGGATGTGCCGCTGCTTCCGCTCATGCTGCCGGAGCTGCCCGACCCGGCGTTCGTTTTGCCGCAGGCGGTCAGCAGCAGCGCCGCCGCCATGGCACAGCTCCAAAAAGCCCGATGGTTCTGATTCATAGATACGCTCCCTTTCCACACGGCCCGTTGGGCCTTTGCCCCATAGTATGTCCAGAAGAGCGTAAGATTACGCAGCCGACGGGAGTTTTCCAAAGCAAGTGTCCGCTGGGGTGGGACCCTGTTGCCGCAGGCAATAGGGCGGGCGATGGAATGGCCCGTTTCACTTGCGTGGAAAAGCTCCCCGAGTGCTGCGCGCAGCCGTTCACATCAACGGACTCAGCAGCCGCAGCACGCTGTCCAGTGCTGTGCCCGGCAGATTGGTGCGGCAGTCGGACCGCATGATCTCCCGGCACTGCGGCAGGGTGCGCTCCACATCCTTCCGCAGTGCGGCGATCTGGCTGTTATGGAAGAGCAGTGTTCCGCACTCAAAGTGGAGAAACAGGCTCCGGTAATCCATATTGATGCTGCCCACCACGGCCACACGGTCATCGCTGACATAGCACTTGGCGTGGAGGAAACCGGGCGTGAATTCATAAATGCGCACACCCGCTCTGAGCAGGGGCAGATAGTAGGAACGGCTGAGCCGGAACACCAGCTTCTTATCCGGGATCCCGGGCAGGATGAGCCGCACGTCCACCCCGCGCTTGGCCGCATTTTTCAGAGCATCCAGCATCTCTTCGCCCACGGCCAGGTAGGGCGTATAGATATAAACATATCTCTGGGCCTGAGAGAGGATGTCCAGATAGACTGTCTCGGCCAGCGGTTCCTCGTCCAGCGGGCTGTCCGCGTAGGGCTGCACCACGCCATCCTGCACTGCGGGCAGGCGGGTGGGCGCAAAGGCGGTGTAATCGGTCTCCTGCGGGCGGAAGGCGTTCCATACATTGAGGAACATCACGGTAAAGTTCCAGACAGCGGCTCCTTCCAACCGGATGGCCGCATCCTTCCAGTAGCCAAAGCGCTGCTCAGCATTGATATACTCATCCGCCAGATTCACGCCGCCGGTGTAGGCCACATTGCCGTCAACCACCACGATCTTGCGGTGGTCGCGGTGGTTCATCACCAGCGAGACCAGCGGCACCACCGGGTTGAAAGGGATACAGCGGATATGCGCCTTCTCCATGCGGATGACAAAATCACTGGGCAGGCCCAGCAGGCTGCCAAAATCATCGTAGATCAGCCGCACATCCACGCCCTGGGCGGCCTTGCGGCGGAGGATCTGCTCCACGCCGTCCCACATTTTGCCGGAACGGAGAATAAAGAATTCCAGAAAGATGAACTTCTCTGCCTTGTCCAGATCCGCCAGCAGCTGGGGATACATCTCCTCCCCGCAGGAAAAGTAGTGAGCAGCGGTATCCCTCCAGGCCGGATACGGCCCGAACTTTGCCACGTAGCGGCTCAGGTTCCGGCTGGAGATATCCAGCGCATCGGTCTGGCCCTCGGGCTGGGCAAGCTCGGTCTGATGGGCCTGTTCCACCTTCTGCATCCGCTCCCGCAGATACTTGGCGGGGGCCTTGTTGCCAAAAGCCAGATAAAGCGCGCCGCCAAGCAGGGGCAGAAGGCCGATCAGAACGATCCAGCCGATCTTATAAGCGCTGTTTTCATCCTTGCGCACCAGATACAGCACGATCATGATGCTCAGCGCCTTCAGGGCACCGTTCAGCCAGACCCGCCCCGCCGTGAAGGACCAGAACGCCCAGAGCAGCCAGAGCACCTGTAGAGCCACCAGCACCACTGTGATCGTGACACGGTTGAAGATGCGGTTGAAAAACTTGACGATGGGCAATCTGAACATGTGGTATCCCTCCCCTGCCGCCCACGGCGATTTTTGATGTTGTTAGTATAGCGCAGAGCGGAGGATTTTGCAAACAAAAAAGCGCCCACAACGGATTTCCCCGCTATGAGCGCCTATTCAATCGTGGGCAGAATTTTTCCGAGGGCCGTTCGCTTATGCTTCCGCGTCCTCATAACCAACCAGCAGGCCGCCCAGCTCTGCATAATAGCTGCACAGACCGCCGCATTCGCTGATGTCCACCTTTGCTCCATCAAACACAGCCTGTACCATGTGCTTCAGGCGCTCGGCGGCAGTGGGATTGCCGCAGTGAGAGATATGGAGCCTGCCGTTGGTGTAGCCGTGTTCCTTGAGTTCCAGCACGATGCGCTCCAGCGCACCATGCTCACCACGGGTCTTGCAGAGAACATCCAGCTCTCCGGCCTCACTTGCCTGACCGATGACCCGGATGCCCAGCATCCGCGCCACAGCGGCAACGGCAGGCTTCACGCGGCCATTGCGGGCCAGATTGGCCAGCGATTCCAGCGAGAAGAGCAGATGGGTGTGCTTGTGGTAGCGGAGCATCTCTTCACAGATCTCGTCAAACTCCTTCCCCTCAGCCAGCAGATCCCGCAGATGCTCGGCCAGCAGGCGCTGCTCCGGGCCGGTGGAAAGGCTGTCCAGCACGAACACCCGCTTGCCGGGGTTCTCCTGCTGGTATTCCTCGGCGGCCAGCTGGGCGGCATTGTAGCTGCCGGACAGAGTGCCCGTGATGGTGATGGCATACACCTCGTCGGCTCCCTCGTAGGCGGCCAGCCAGTCGCTGACGTTGGGGCAGGAGGTCGAGGTCTTGCCCTTATAGGTACGCAGGGTCTGGGCCATGCCCACGGCATCCATCGTGCCGTTGTCCAGATATTCGGCATCGTCGGTGATGATCTTCAGGGGGACGCATTCAAAATCCACGCCCTGCAAGGTGTACAGGCTGGCGGAGGAATCCACAACAATCTTGGTGTTCATAAGCATTTATCTCCATTCCGGCGGCAGCGGATGCCGCAGTTTTTCCTGTTGTCTGAATCACTATATCAGCTTTTCAAAACCCTGTCAACTGTTTTATTGAATTATTTCAAAAGTTTTCAATTTCCTGTTGACCACATTTCCAAAACATGGTATACTGTCCGCATGAAATTAGAATCAAACCGCCGCGTTGCGGCCTGCGCCGCAGGGTTTGCCCTGCCCCGGTATGCAGAACTCCCCACCGTAGGGCTTTATCTGGATCAGAGTGTACAGTTTGTCAACGGGTGTTTCCGCACATTTCAGGGGGTGGAGCTCACCGCTTCCATGGTGAGCAACTACGTTAAGAAAGGGATCATCAGCCACCCCATCAAAAAGAAGTATACCCGGGATCAGCTGGCCTGCCTGATCTACATCGTAGTTTCTAAAAATGTCCTGTCCATGGAAAACATCGACAGTCTGTTCAAGATGCAGCGGGCGCATTATACCTCCGCGCAGGCGTATGATACCTTTTGTGATGAGCTGGAGAATTACCTGCCCTATGTGTTCGGCCTGACCAAAAGCTTTTCCGAGCTGGAGCCGGACGTTGATGATGCACGCAAGCTCCTGCGCAGCACCATCATCTCGGCTGTGAACAAGATCTATCTGGACTGCGTTTTCACCGACTTGCGGCAGGAGCAGGCCCTCTGGCCCGATATTCTGCCGGATCTGGCATAACAACAAAAATGGCCCTGTCCGTCATGCTTTGCAAAGCAATGATGGAGAGGGTCATTTTTTCTTAAAATGTAAGTGCAGGGCTGATCTCATTGCGGCGCTGGGCCTGCACGATGCAGTCCTTTTCCGGCACGACACCTGCCGCACCCAGGGTGTTGAACATGGTCTGCAAGGCAAGTGCCGGGGTGTTGTTCTCCTGCGAGAGATGGCAGAGGGCAAACTTCTTGCATCCCTCCTGGATCAGCTCCAGCAGCTTTGCCGAGCACTCATCGTTGGAGAGGTGGCCCCGGTTGGACTCGATTCGGGAGCGCAGGTAGTAGGGATACCGCCCGCTGCGGAGCATGTGGAGGTCGTAGTTGCTTTCCAGCGCCACCAGGTCACAGCCGCTCAGGGCCTGATGCACCGGCGGGGTCAGGACTCCCAGGTCGGTGGCAATGGTCATGGTCTTGTTGTCCGGGGTGTGGATGCGGTAGCCCACGCAGGGCACGTCGTGGCTGGTGGGGAACATCGTCACGCCGAAATCTCCCACATCCTCTTCCCCGCCGGACAGGGTGCGCAGCGCACAGCTGGCGGGCACGATGCCGTTTGCATCCAGAAAATCCAGCGTATCATCTGCACCGTATACCGGCAGCGGATTCTTTTTGAGGAAGGTGGTCAGCCCCTTGACGTGGTCAGAGTGCTCGTGGGTGACCAGAATGCCCGCACAATCGCTGATGTTCAGGCCCAGCTCCTTGAGCGCCGCCGAGGTGGTGCGCACGCCCTTTCCCATATCGATGATGATGTACTTTTCCCCCGTGCGCACCACGCTGCAGTTGCCGGAGGAACCAGAGTATAACGAGATGAATTCAGACATTTCAAACCTCAAGAAACGAACCTCTCCGTCATTGCTTCACAAAAGCTCCCTGTCAGGAAAACTTCTGCAAAACAGACTGAGAGGTTCTGAATGATCACATTGCCGATTCCAGTGCGGCAGGCATCCGATCCACCTTGCTGATCTCAGCGCCCAGGCCGCGCAGCTTTTCCACGATGTTCTCATAGCCGCGCTCAATGTGGCCGATCTCCTCGATCTCGCTGGTGCCGTCTGCCATCAGGGCAGCCACGACCATGGCCGCACCGGCACGCAGGTCAGAAGCACGCAGGGGGGCAGGGTTCAACTTGTCCACACCCTCAAACACGGCCACCTGACCGTCCACCTGCACCACTGCGCCCATCTTGCGCAGCTCGTCCACATAGCGGAAGCGGTTATCCCACACGCTCTCGGTGATGGTGGAGGTACCCTTTGCCACGCTGAGCAGCACACCCATCAGGGGCTGCATATCGGTGGGGAAGCCCGGGTGAGGCATGGTGTTGATCTTCAGCGGCAGGATATCGCCCTTGCGGGAGACGCGGACGGAATCATCGAATTCCTCCACATCCACACCGGCACGGCGGAGCTTTGCCGTGATGGGTTCCAGATGCTTGGGGGTGACATTTTTGATCAGAACATCGCCGCCGGTGGCAGCAGCGGCAACCATGTAGCTGCCCGCCTCGATCTGGTCAGGGATGATGCTGTAAGTGCAGCCGTGCATCTTTTCCACGCCGCGCACCTTGATCACATCGGTGCCGGCACCGCGCACATCCGCGCCGCACATATTCAGGAAGTTTGCCAGATCAACGACATGGGGCTCCTTGGCGCAGTTTTCCAGAATGGTCTGGCCCTGTGCCATCACAGCGGAGAGCATACCGTTCATGGTAGCGCCCACACTGACCTTATCAAAGAAGATATGGGCACCGTTCAGTTCCTTGGCACGCACGGTGATCATGCCGTAGTCCACGCTGTCCTCTGCACCCAGCGCGCTGAACACCTTGAGGTGCTGGTCGATGGGGCGGGGGCCCAGATTGCAGCCGCCGGGCATGGCCACCTGTGCCTTGCCAAAGCGGGAGAGCAGTGCGCCCAGGAAGTAATAGCTGGCACGCATCTGGCGGGACAGATCGTCCGGGACGTTGGTGCAGTTCAGATGGGTGGTGTCGATCTCGTAGGTATTGCGGTTCAGCATCTTGATGCCGGCACCCAGGGTGCTCAGGATCTTCAGACTGACTGCCACATCACTGATGTCCGGCAGATTTTCGATCACACAGACATCTGCCGCCAGAATGGTGGCAGGCAGAATGCCCACAGCCGCATTTTTTGCACCGGAAATGGTAACTTCGCCATGCAGGGGCTTGCCGCCCGTAATAACAAACTTTTCCAATTTTATAATCTCCTTGTCGCAGGCCCGCCAGCGGCAGGGCCACTCAGGGTTCTTGCTTGATCTCTCCGCGCACCGCTGGGTACACACCCTCACGATACAACTATCTTATTATACACAACTTCGGGCAAAAAGCAAAGCCCCCTTTTCCCCTGCCGGATTATTTTCTGTTTTGCCCAGAATCTGCGGAGATATTCGACATTTTTGTTTCTTATTTCAAAAATTTTACAATCAGCGCCCCTTACCAGACGCAATCCTCGCTGCAGGTCTCCTTGATCCAGCCCAGTTGATAGGCCTTGACCAGCTGTTTCAGGTCATGCACCCGCTCCCGCAGGATCTCGCCCTCGTCCGTCTCTTCCACCAGAATGCGGTGGTTCTCCGTTTCCAGTATGTTCTTCTGCGACACGATGTCGATGTTTTCGTTCACGGCCTTTTCGGCACTGACAAAGGGCTGATGGGTCCGCAGGGACATGGTGCGGCTGGAGTACACCAGCGTATACCCTGCAATGCCGGTCTTTTCATGGTAAGCGCGGCAGAACCCGCCGTCAATGACGACCAGACGGCCCCCGCCCTTGATGGGGCTCTCGCCGCTCTTCTCCCGCACCGGCACATGGCCGTTGACGATGTGGCTGGTGCCGGGCAGACCGAATTCCGCCAGGATGCGGCGGCAGGCGGCCTCTTCATTGTACCATGTATAATAGGGGTCCTTGACTTCCTCGTGGGTGGCGGGGTCGGCAATATACAGCCGCTCAAAGGTGGTCATGGCGCTGCGGCCGAACAACGGCGACAGCTTGCCGCACCACAGATACCACAAAAAGTCCTGACCGCTCCGCCGGGCCGCGCTGCCCTCGGGAGCAAAGTAGCCGCAGCGTGCCCGCTCGTCACAGTAGTCCATCAAGCCGCGGCCCGAGTAGTTGTGTCCCTCGAACCGCTCCACGGCAAAGCTGCCGTTTTTGGTCATGGGCACCACACCGTGGTAGAGCAGGTTGCCGTTCTCGATGTGGTAAACGCTGCCCTTGGCATACAAAAATTCCACATGCTGCTGCAAACGCTCGCTCTGCCGGAAGGATTCCACCAGCTTGCGGAGCACCAGCCGCTCATCATCATTCAGGGCGGCGGGGTCTGCCGGGTCCACGGTGGGGAAGCTGGTGTCCCGCAGGGGGTATGCCTGCCCGTTCAGGGTCACTGTTCCCTTTTTCCAATCGATGTGCCGCAGGAAATCCCGACCCTGCATCTTGAAATCCGGGTTGCGGTCGATGACCTTGCACTCCATCTTGAGCATCAGAATGGTCACGGCCTTGTGCATCACGGCACAGCGGTGGAGCATACCCTCGGTGTAAGGGCCGCGCGCCGCGTCGGTGTGGGGCATCCAGAGGGTCAGATCGTCATTTCCGTAGAACTGCTCGGCCATCCGCTGCAGATGCCGCAGGTTGATGCCGTAGCAGTCCTCAAGCATGGCATGGTTGTGGTAGGCCAGTGTCGTTTTGAGCACGGTGCAGACGCAGATGGGACTTCCGGCGGCGGCACCCATCCAGACCACGTCATGGTTGCCCCACTGGATATCCACATGGTGGTGGCGCATGAGCTGGTCCAGAATGATGTCAGGCCGGGGGCCGCGGTCAAACAGGTCCCCCACGATGTGCAGCTTGTCCACAGCCAGCCGCTTGATGAGCTCACACAGCCGGACGATGAACCGGTCGGCACGGCCATTTTCGATGATGCTGCCCACGATCTGCCCGTAATAAAGGTCCTTGTCGTGGTCCTCAAAGTGGGCATGGAGCAGCTCATCCAGAATATACCCGCAGCTGGACGGCAGGCAGGAGCGCACATGCTGCCGGGTATGCTTGGAGGACACCAACCGGCAGATATCAATGAGCTGAAGCAGGGTCTCTGTGTACCAGTGGTCAAGCGCTTCTTCATCCGTGCACTCGGCTTTGAGCCGGGGCAGCTTCTCGCTGGGGTAATAGATGAGCGTTGCCAGCTCGGCACGGGTCTGCTCCGGCACACTCTCCCCCAGCACGATATCCACCTTTTCCCGGATGACACCCGAAGCCGAGTTCAGGATGTGGACAAAAGCCTCGTTTTCACCGTGCAGGTCGCTCATAAAATGTTCGGTGCCCTTGGGCAGCTTGAGCAGGGCCTGGGTGCTGATGATCTCACTGGCGGCGGCCGCCTGCGAGGGATAATCCCGTGCCAGCAGGGAGAGATACTTCAAATGATCCCGGATCTCCTCGTTTTCGGTGCGCATGACATCCTCCGTCTGATATGTAGTATTTTTGCATGATATATAATATTCTATCATAGTATACCACATTCCATGTCATAAATGGTATAATAAACAAGAGTAATTCTGTCAAATCTTTTGCAAAGGACTTGGATATTATGCCCAAAACCATTTCTGTTGCCGTGCCGGAAGCCTGTACTCTCTGCCCCAGGCAGTGCAAAGCCGACCGGGCCGCCGGGCAGACGGGCTTCTGCGGGGCGGGCCGCACCCTGAAAGCGGCCCGCGCGGCCCTGCACTTCTGGGAGGAGCCCTGCATCAGCGGCACCCGGGGCAGCGGCACGGTGTTTTTCTCCGGCTGCACCCTCAAGTGCTGCTTCTGCCAGAACTACCCCATCAGCGCCGAGGGGCTGGGCAGGGAGATCACCGTAGAGCGCCTGGCCGAGATTTTTCTGGACCTGCAGGCGCAGGGAGCCCACAACATCAACCTTGTCACGCCTGGGCAGTGGCGGCCCTGGATCATCGCCGCCCTCGACCTGGCCCGGGCGCAGGGGCTGCATCTGCCCATCGTCTGCAACACCGGCGGCTACGAGACCGTGGAGAGCGTGCACGCCTGGCGCGGTTTCATCGACATCTGGCTGGCCGACCTGAAATATGTTTCCCCTGCCCTTTCGGCAGAGCTTTCCGCCGCGCCGGACTACTTTGCACAGGCCAGGCCCGCCATTGAAGCCATGATGGCCCAGGCCGGACACCCCGTTTTTGACAGTGAGGGCATCCTGCAGCGGGGCGTGATCCTGCGCCACCTTGCCCTGCCCGGCCACGTGGACGACAGCTTTGCCGTGCTCGATCAGATGGCGGCTTGGAACAAGGCCGACCCCGGGTGCTTCCTGCCCAGTGTGATGAGCCAGTACACCCCCTTCTATCAGGCGGCAGACCACGGCATCGGGCGGCGCATCACCACCTACGAATACCGCCGGGTGGTCAACTACGCCATGGATCTGGGCCTCAGTTCTGGCTATATGCAGCAGAAGAGCAGTGCAAAGGAAGAGTATACGCCCAGCTTTGACCTGACAGGGGTGTGAACCCCACCGTCATCCCTGCGGGATGCCACCGCCCCTAGTAGGGGCGGCCTTGGCAAAACCATAAGGCTTTACGCAATGCCAAGGGCCCCACTATTAGGGGGGCTGTCACCGCAGGTGACTGAGGGGTTCTTTCGTCAAAACAACCAAAATTTCTTTTTCTTTTTCTCTCGGCCGAAACAGCATTTGCTTGCTATCCGGTGCGCTGTGCGGTATAATGGATACAACAATGTGTTCTCACATGAAATGGATCCCGGAAACGACTTTTTAGGAGGAGCGTTATGGAACACTACAATCCCATCCTCGGCAGCGAGCCCAACGGCCAGAAATTTATCACCTGCGGCGAGATCATGCTCCGTCTGACCCCGCCGAACTACGAAAAGATCCGCATGGCATCCAGCTTTGAAGCCAGCTACGGCGGCAGCGAGGCCAACATTGCACTGGCCCTGGCCAACCTGGGTGTGGACAGCACCTTCTTCAGTGTAGTGCCCAACAACAGCCTGGGCAAGAGCGCGGTGCGCTGGCTGCGCTCCAACGATGTGCATTGCACCCCCATGATCCTGACCGAGCCCAACGAGACCCCCTCCAACCGGCTGGGTACTTATTATCTGGAGACCGGATACGGCATCCGCGCTTCCAAGGTCATCTACGACCGCAAGCACAGTGCCATTACCGAGTATGATTTCTCCCAGGTCGATCTGGACGCTCTGCTGGACGGCTACGACTGGCTGCACCTGAGCGGCATTACCCCGGCACTGGGCCCCAACTGCCGCGGTCTCATCATCGATATGCTCAAGGTGGCCAAAAAGAAGGGCCTGACCGTCAGCTTTGACGGCAACTTCCGCTCTACCCTGTGGAGCTGGGAGGAAGCCCGCGATTTCTGCACCGAGTGCCTGCCTTATGTTGACGTTTTGCTGGGCATTGAGCCCTACCACCTGTGGAAGGACGACAACGATCACAGCAAGGGCGACTGGAAGGACGGCGTGCCCCTGCAGCCCAGCTATGAGCAGCAGGACGAGATCTTCCAGCATTTCATTGACCGCTACCCGAATTTGAAGTGCATTGCCCGCCATGTGCGCTACGTCCACTCCGGCAGCGAGAACAGCCTGAAGGCATTCATGTGGTACGAGGGGCACACCTTCGAGTCCAAGCTCTTCACCTTCAACATTCTGGACCGCGTCGGCGGCGGCGACGCTTTTGCCAGCGGCCTGATCTACGCGATGATGCACGACTACAAGCCGATGGACATGGTCAACTTTGCTGTGGCGTCCAGCGCCATCAAGCACACCATCCACGGCGACGCCAACATTACCGACGACGTCGAGAGCATCCGCAACCTGATGAACATGAATTACGATATTAAGCGGTAATTTGTACGTAAGTAAAATCTGCCGACCCGATGTTGGGTCGGCAGATTTTGTTTATGGATGCGGAGCCTTCCCCTTCGGGGGAAGGTGTCTGCGGCCCCGTCCGCAGACGGATGAGGGGCGCGTGTGCGGAGATTGCCTGTTTACGGCAGGCAGCGGAAAACTGCGGCGGGGTGAAGGCACCCCGCCCTACATCTGACGATACGGTGCGCTGTAGGGCGGCATGCCCTCATGCCGCCGCGGTCATTGCTCTGTTTTCCCGTTCATCTCCGCGTTGATCCCGGCCCCAATGAACAGAAGATTGATGATCACATACAGCCACAAAATAATCAGAATGACCGCCGTCAGCGAGCCGTAGATATACGACAGACGCCAGAAATGCAGGATGTAAAACGAGAACACACGGGAGAAGATCAGCCACCCCGCCGTTGCAAAGATCGTGCCCGGCAGCTGGCTGCGCGGCGTGCGCCGCCCGCCGGGGACGTAGGTATAAATCAGCAAAAGCAGCCCGAACAGCAGCGGGACCGAGACGATCCGGCCAATGCTGGCCACCCGCTGCAGCGGGGCCACAATGGCCGCGTAATGGCGAAAAAGCGGCAATGTATCGGCAAAGCGCGTAAACAGGGAGTGCATGCCCTGCAGCGCCAGCATGACCAAAAGCAGCAGCTCAAACACGAAGGTGTAGCCAATCGCCAGCAGGCGGTTCAAAAACGTCCGGTGCGAGCCGGGCGTCAGCCTTTGCAGGCCGATCTGCAGTGCGTTCATACCGCCCGACGCCGAGACGATGGTCGTCAGCACAGCCAGCGACGCCACAAACTGTGCAGACTGGCCGCTTAAATTTTGCAAAAGGCCGAGGATGGCAGTCTGTATCTCGGGGATCTGCGGCAGGAAGTCCGCCAGCAGCTCGGCGACGCCTTCTACCGAGAAGCCGGGCACCAGGTTGACAAGCATCAGCACCCACATCAGCAGCGGGAAGGACGCCGTCAGCAGAAACAGCGTGGCGGATCCGGCGTAGACCGTCATGTCCAGCGCCAGATAGCGGCGCAGCACAGCGGCGGTGATCTGTACCCAACGGGGCGGTTTTTGTTTCATGGCGGCTCCTTGTGGGGGGATGTGTATGGCGGCGTGGTTGCGGGGCGAACAGTATTCATCCGCGGACGTGTGCGGCAGCGGCAAAGCTCCCGGGTCGATGACGAGCATCGACCCCTACATTATAGTATAAACGCCCCGCGTGCGCAACCTTTGCCCCGGCGCAGAGCATCGCGCCCGGCGCAAAGCGGCCGTCACCTGGCGGGCGCTTGGCGGCCAATAAGGCCATACACAAAAAATTTACAGGCACAGCCGCCCAAAGCGGTTAAAAATATATCAAAAACACTTGCGCATTTTCGGTTTTATGCGTATAATAAGGATAAACCCCTTGGGGCGCGGTGCGCCCCGCCAAAAATGTGAAACATACCGAGAGGAGCTTTTACTATGGGTTTGGGTAAAAAGACCATTGACGATGAGAACTACGCCGGCAAGCGCGTACTGGTTCGCTGCGACTTCAACGTCCCGATGAAGGACGGCGTTATCACCAACGATAACCGCATCAACGCCGCACTGCCGACCATCAAGAAGCTGATTGCCGACGGCGCTAAGGTCATCCTGTGCAGCCATCTGGGCAAGCCGAAGAACGGCCCCGAGGCCAAATTCAGCCTGGCCCCCGTTGCTGTCCGCCTGAGCGAGAAGCTGGGCCAGCCTGTTACCTTTGCGGACGATGACAATGTCGTCGGCGAGAACGCCAAGGCTGCTGTTGCCACCATGGGCAACGGTGAGGTCGTTCTGCTGCAGAACACCCGTTTCCGCAAGGAGGAGACCAAGAACGAGCCCGCTTTCAGCGAGGAGCTGGCCAGCCTGGCCGACGCTTACGTTGACGACGCCTTCGGCTCCTGCCACCGCGCTCACTGCTCCACCGCCGGTGTGACCGACTATGTCAAGGATACCGCTGTCGGCTACCTGATGGAGAAGGAGATCAAGTATCTCGGCAACGCCGTGAACGATCCCGAGCGTCCCTTCACCGCTATTCTGGGCGGCGCCAAGGTTGCGGACAAGCTGAACGTCATCTCCAACCTGCTGGAGAAGGTCGACACGCTGATCATCGGCGGCGGCATGGCCTACACTTTCCTGAAGGCCCAGGGCTACGAGATCGGCAAGAGCCTGTGCGACGACAGCAAGCTCGACTACTGCAAGGACATGATGGCCAAGGCCAAGGAGAAGGGCGTTAAGCTGCTGCTGCCCGTCGATGCCGCCTGCATCAAGGACTTCCCCGATCCCATCGACGCTCCCGTCGATACCGTGATCGTTCCCGTCACCGCGATCCCGGCTGACAAGGAGGGCTGCGACATCGGCCCCGAGTCCATGAAGCTGTTTGCTGACGCCGTCAAGGCCAGCAAGACCGTTGTCTGGAACGGCCCCATGGGCGTGTTTGAGAACCCGACCCTGGCTGCCGGCACCCTGGCTGTTGCCAAGGCTATGGCCGAGAGCGATGCTACCACCGTTATCGGCGGCGGCGACTCCGCTGCAGCTGTCCAGCAGATGGGCCTGGGCGACAAGATGACCCACATCTCCACCGGCGGCGGCGCTTCTCTGGAGTATC